>JACKQG010006984.1_pt1 | contig 11612 bp, 8 predicted proteins | sample 8237621 | NCBI WGS metagenome assembly JACKQG01 (sample SAMN15677084, study PRJNA649215) | marine metagenome | biome: marine; feature: Black Sea; material: saline water; isolation source: suspended particulate matter (SPM) from the Black Sea western gyre | collected 2013-06-09/2013-06-10 | depth... | reverse complement strand
AAGCCCCCGCAGACGCTGCCGCCGCAGCAGAACCATTGGCTGAGGCCATCCAGGATGCGATCGAAGCCCAGGTAGGAGACCAGTAGAAACCGAGGTTCGATCTCCGTGGCTCGCGACGGTCCATTCCCTGTCGGTTGTCGCTGGGCTATCTGGTCATTGATCCAGAGGATTGAACGACTCGTGCCTCTTCGCCAAATGCGGTCGCTGAGCAACTAGTCGTCGGCTGTTTCCAGGGCCGCCAAGTCGAGCCACCGTCCGTAGAGTTTCTCGATCCGGGCTTTGTCGACTTTTCCATCCCAGAGTGCTACGCCATAGCGGAGGTCCAGCGGTTTGCCTGCTTCGAACTTCAGCGGCTGCTTGTGCAAATTCAGCGTTGCCGACACGTAAGCGAATTTCTCCATGGTGAACCAAGTGGCGGGGTGGCGCAGGTTGGCCTTGTCGTCGAACATGGCGACAGTCACCGGTTTTCCATTTGCGCTAGCCGTGTAAGCGCACCACGCCGATCGCGAGGCGTTGGTCCCGTTCACGCCCGTGGCCCCATCGGCGTTCTGGAACTGCCCGCCGGTGTCCATGGAGGGGAGAAAACGCATCCCCAAACCAAAGTAGGACGAACCGGTCAGCGTCACGGTGTCCTTGCCCGGCGGCGGGGCCAACCTGGAACGCCAAGTCACCAGCGTGGCGGGCACGTCATAGAGTCCGTGGACCCAAATCGTCCGCTCTTCCTGAAGGAGCGTCTTCTGGCCGCCGGGATCCGTCCAGTTCAGGGATTGTGTGAAAGAGCCGTAAGCACCAAAGCCGGTCGCGCCTCCTACGAATGGACCCTCGACTTGGCGGCTCGCCTCTCGATTCGCGTGACGGCTGACTTGGCGGCCGCAGCCGTCATGCTCCGACCAGTAGTCCACCCCGTCCACCGACACGGCGAACATCAACGCGTGGTGATGTCGGTGGTCATCGGGCGAGTCACGCAACACGTTGATTCCACCGGGCGTGAGCATCTGCTTCACGTACGGCTTGCGAGGGTTGGGCGCGACTTGGTATTCGAGCACGGGGCGGTATTCGGGCGCTGGCCGAGTGCGGATGCCGAAGGTGATCGTGTCACCACCTGTAGTGTAGCTGGCATTCTTTTGCTCGGACGCCGTTGCCCATGTTGCCAGAACCATCGGCAACGCAAACAGGATCGCATACGCCTTCCAGATCCGCCACGATGCCCAAGCCTTCGTTGCCGTCATGTAAGATGCCCTCCGGAATTTCGGCGAGTCCGTTGTCCAAGATCCTTCGCGCCGCGGGCAGCGACGCGATCAATCCTTGGCAAGCTCGGTGATGCGGATGTTGCGGAACAGGAATTGACCGCCTCCCGGCACCTCGGATTGCAGCGCGATGAAGCCGCTCGACTGTTCAAGCCCATCGACTTTCCATGCGTCTTTGCCGTTCACTTTCAGTGCCACGGTCGTGCCTTTGACCGTTAGCTCGAAACGGTTCCAATCTCGCGGTTTGGTGGCGATGGTGTTGCGTCCGTCTTTGAAGCCCGCCAGGTCTCCCTCCATTCCCACGCGCAAGTTCACTTGATATCGCTGCGGCCAGGGACGTCCCTCGGGGACTTCGTCGTATCGGAAATAGACGCCGGAATCCCAGCCTTCGGCTTTCAGGGCCTTCCATTCGCATTCGAAAATGTAATCGGCATAGCGTTTCTTAGTCTGCACCAGCCCGTTGCCGGACTTGAGCAAGATCGCACCATCTTGGACCTCCGCCTCGCAAGTGATCACATCCCAATTATCTAACGTCTTTCCATCGAACAGCACCACAGGCTCGCCGGCAGAGGCCGTCTCCATCATCGACAGCCCGGCAATTACGATCGAAGCGACCACAGTGTTGATACTCCAAGAACTCATGGCTTCTCCATTACATACATTGTCCAGGTGAAACATGGATGAACTTCTAACAGCCTATCTTGCGTCGTCCGCCATGTCCAGCGACGGCCACCAGCTTCTTGACGCCGACTCGATCATCGCGGTTTGGTCACAGCCCTATCTTGCCTTTGGCCGTTCGGCGTGGTCTGTTGTAAGCACCCGGCCACAAGTTGGTTGACACTACGGAGCAGGTACGATGGCCTTCCAAGGCCGTCGAGACGCAACCGACGGCCTTGGAAGGCCATCGTACGTAAGACCAAAGAACTCGTGGCCAGGTGCTTACCGCGCTCAAGTATCATCGGCATTGGTTTCGCCCTATGGAGACTCCTACCATGACGAATCGCTCCTGCCTGTCCATCACGGCCCTGTTGTTCTGTTTAACGTCGACGATTGCCGCCCAGTCCAAGTGGGTCGATATCGGCCCGAGCCGCGGCGACGATATGCTCGAAGCCTACTTCCGAGCGGAGACTGCCGAGCTGACCGAAGATTGTCTGAGCGACATAGAAACGCTGGATGACTGGAATGCGAAGAAGGACGTTTACCGTCAACAGCTTTTCGAGATGCTCGGTCTCGACCCGCTGCCGGAGAAGACGCCGCTCGAAGCGACTGTCACGGGCAAGGAGGACCACGAAGCATTCACCATGGAAAAGGTCCACTTCCAGTCGCGTCCCGGGTTATACGTGACCGGCAATCTTTACGTGCCCAAAGAGCGCGATGACAAGCTCCCCGCGATCCTGTACGTGTGCGGTCACGGGCGAGTCAAGATCGACGGCGTCAGCTACGGAAACAAGGCGAGCTACCAGCACCACGGCGGTTGGTTCGCGCGGAACGGTTATGTCTGCTTGACGATTGACACCCTGCAACTCGGCGAGATCGAGGGCATCCATCACGGCACGTATCGCGAGAAGATGTGGTGGTGGAACGCCCGCGGCTACACGTCGGCCGGCGCCGAAGCCTGGAACTGTATCCGCGCGTTGGACTACCTGCAATCGCGGCCCGAAGTGGATCCCGAGCGAATCGGCGTGACCGGCCGTTCCGGCGGCGGCGCTTACAGTTGGTGGATCTCTGCCCTGGACGAGCGCATCAAAGCCGCCGTTCCTGTGGCAGGTATCACCAGCTTGAAAAACCATGTTGTCGACGGTTGCGTCGAAGGGCACTGTGATTGTATGTACATGGTTAACACATACCGTTGGGACTTTCCCTTGCTCGCTGCCCTGGTCTCGCCGCGGCCCCTGTTAATCTCCAACACCGACAAAGACCGCATCTTCCCGCTGGACGGTGTGGTCGACGTATACACCAAGGCTCGGCGAATCTACGAACTCCAGGGCAAGGCGGAGCACATAGGTCTGCAGATCTGCGAAGGACCCCACAAGGACACGCAGGAGCTTCGTATTCACGCTTTCCACTGGTTCAACAAGTTCCTGAAGGGCGAAGACCCGTTGATCGAAATGGCGGCAACGAAACTGTTCGAGCCGCAGCAGCTCAAGGTCTTCGAGCAGTTGCCCGAAGACGAGCAGAACACGAAGATCCAGGAGACGTTCACTCCGATTGCCGACTCGACTGTCCCGGAGAACGTCGAGCAATGGACCGCGCAGAAACAACGGTGGATGGCAGCGCTGCGAGAAAAGGTCTTCCGCGGCTGGCCGACATCCGAGCCGGCGACAGACGACGGCCTCGACGTGAAGGCGGTATTCTCGGCTGAGTCGAACGGCGTGCGTCTGTCGGCCTATGACTACATCAGCGAGGAACCAAACATGGTTCTCAGGCTGTATCTTGCCCACCGAGCCGGCCTAGATAGCGGGAAGCTGGATCTCGTCGTACTGAATGCCTTGGACCAGGAAGGCTGGACGGACTTCCTGGCCACGATGCAACCGGCGTTTGCCGAACAACTGCAGGGCGAGGAACTCCCCGGCGGTGACCAACAGAAGTTTGACGAGTTGGCGAAGATAGTCAAGGACTCAAAAACAGGCATGGCCTATGTCGCCCCTCGCGGCATCGGCCCAACCGCCTGGAACCCTGACGAGCGCAAGCAGACGCAGATCCGCCGCCGCTTCATGCTGCTCGGTCAGACCCGCGACGGCATGCGAGTTTGGGACATCGCACGGGCCGCTGCCGCGGTGCGAAGCATCGCTGGCAAGAAGGACGTGACACTCGAGATGCGAGGCCAGCGGCAGATGGCCGGCGTCGCCTTGTATGCGTCGTTATTCACACCGGGCGTGACGCAACTCGATCTTTGGCATCTGTCGAAGTCCCATCACGACGGCCCGATCTTCCTGAACGTGCTGCGGTTCCTCGATACGCCCCAGGCAGTGGCCATGGCGGCGGAGCGGTCGAACGTCTCTCTGCATCAAGATGACGAATCCGGCTGGGAATACCCGCAGCAGGTGGCGACGAAACTTGGCTGGGAGAAGATCTGGATACAGAGTCGTGACTGAGTCCCGTGCGAGGGAGCCACAATGACGAGAAACCGCTATGAAAGTGCAAACGCCACGCGGAGGTGAAAAGATGCTTGCCGACTTTCGAATGTACACGATCGTTGTTTTCGCGATGCTGACCGGGTCAGTTTACTGCCAACAAGCGGCCACGGCCGAGTCCGTAACTCTGGAGGTCGGGGCCGGTGATGTTGCCCGCGAGGACTGTGTGGTGGTGACCGAGTTGCCGTCTGCGCTTCGAGGCCGCCAGCATTTCACGTTGACTCGAATCGACAACGGTCAGTCGGTTCCCGTGCAAGTTCAGCCCGACAAAACTCCGAACGTCGTTTGGATTCTCGATGAAGGGCTTGCTGCCGGGAAGGTCCGTGAATATCGTCTCGCACCCACGAACGACGCGCCTGCAATCAAGGCAGGTGTCACGGTGATAGACGACGGCAAACGCCTGACGGTCAAGGTTGGCGATAAGCCGGTGTTGGTCTACAACCAGGCCGTCGTGCCCAGTCCGGATCCGGAGCAACCGTACTATGCCAAAAGCGGATACATCCACCCGGTCTACAATCCATCGGGCCAGGTGGTGACCGACGACTTCAACCCGGACCACGCTCACCAGCACGGGATCATGTTCGCCTGGCGGAAGACGACGTTCGAGGGCCGAACTACCAACGGCTGGGATCAGAAAACGGGCACCGGCAAGGTGGAGCACGCCGAGCTAATAGACTTCGCCAGCGGACCGGTTTTCGGCTCCTTCACTGCTCGTATGCAACAAGTCGATCTGAGCGCCCCCGGCGGCCCGAAGCCCGCTCTGAATGAAACTTGGCGCGTTCGGATCTACAACATCAGCGATCGCTTTGTCTTCGACATCGAGTCGACACAGACCTGCGCCGGTGGTGCGCCGCTGGTGGTCGAAGAGATGCACTACGGCGGTTTGATGCTCCGTGGTCACGCCGACTGGCAGGAGCACAAGGAATTCGACTATGTGACGAGCGAAGGCAAAACGAAACTGGACGGCAATCACACTCGGCCGTCATGGGTGGACGTCAACGGGCCCGTTGACCAGAAGATGACCGGCGTGGCAATTCTGGATCACCCCGGCAATTTCCGTTTCCCGCAACCCGTGCGTCTTCATCCAACGATGCCTTATTTCTGTTTTACTCCGGCGCTGCTTGGTTCGTTCACGATCGAGCCGGGCAAGCCGTACGTGTGGCTATACCGTTTCTCGGTACACGACGGGAAAGTTGATCGCGAGGTCACCGAACGATACTGGCAGGACTACGCCCATCCGGTGAAGGTTCGTATCGTCTCGAACCGGTAAGCCCATTCGACATGTGCCCGGTGTGCGGCGAGCAACGTAGTAGGTCCCGCTTGCCGAGCGGGACCTTTGGGTTGTTGGAGTTCACACTTTAGCGCGCCGAAAGACACGCTGAAGCGTGAACTCCAGCGATAGCGATCCAGGTCCCGTCCGGCAGACGGGACCTACTCGGATGCTCTCACTCTAGTGCCAGCAGTCGGCGAATGGCCTGTTTGACGATCGCCTCAGACTCTGGCGCGACGCCCGCATCGCGGGGCTCGTACCCGCCTTCGGTGAACGCGGCTTCCGTGCAGATATACCCCGGCGCACAGTCGCCGTAAGCGGCGACGGCCACGAACCCGTTGGGCCGTTGCTGTTGGGCAAATAGTTGAAACTCGATCATGCACTCGCCCGGCAAGTGCAGGATGTAGGTATCGTTGATTTGCAGGGCGGACAATTCGTACGGCACATCGGCACGTTCGGCAGCCACGACGCGCATGGCGCCGTTGTAGATTCGTGCGGATGGTGACGCATTCGGATTCAGCATTCTCGCTCGGGCGTTTTCCACGGTGAAGCCTTGGTCGTCGCGCGTCGGCAGTTTGACCGGAACGCTGCGCCATTGGAGCGATCGAATTGGCTCGTACTTCGTGGCGGCGACGGCCGCCTCCATGCCGGCCAGCAATTTATCTGTCAAACGATCGCGCGCCTCGCGCGACCCGTCGTTGTACTTGCCTGCCGTCACATCGCCGCCGCAGCCGGTGAAGTAGATCTGAAACACGCCTTCCTGTTGTTCGAGCTTTTGGCGAGCCAGACCGGGGAAGTCGTAACTGGCGCGTGGATCGCCGTAGAAGCTCTGTGGATGCGTTGCGTAGTAATGCAGACGAACCAGCGGGCGGCCGCCGTGGGCGAATGTGATCGTCTTTAAGTAGGGGTCGATCCGACCGTCAGGCATGGCACGCAATTTCGGATCCGTGCAGCGGCTCCAACGGACCAGGATCTTGCCGTCGTCAGTCCCGACGCGACGTGTCGAGCCGACGCCTTCGATACATGCTTGTCCTGAGCCAATGCGATCCACGGGCTGCATTTGCTTCAGCGACTCGCTCAGGGCATCGGCTACGCGTCGCGCCGCTTTTTCGATCGCGTCCGGATCCGGATGTGGGGGTGGATTTTCGATCGTGCTCAGCAGACGCATGGCATCGGCGTCAGCCATCGGGGCGGTGTGTTGATGCACGGTTTGGATCGCCACGCACGAGGCATTGGTCCCTGCAGCCTTTGCCAAAAGCGTGCGGAAAAGCGTATGCGACGAATTGCACACCTCGCACCAATCCAAGACGCACAACACATATCGCCGTTCGCCTTCCGCCAGTACGATTCCTTTGGCGAGCAACGGGTGTTCGATCTTGGCCAACGGCCGGTAGCTGCTGTAGATCGGCTGGCCCAATGGCGGAGTCACGTCACACTGGAATGTCGCGAGTCGCAACGCCGCGTCTTCGGCAGACGCCACGCCGATCGCGGACGGACAGACGACCAATACGAGCGAGAAAAACGCAACTGTTCTTTGGAAATACACTGCTCCTGTCTCCTCTTCAATCGCCGCCATCGTATCGCACCAACCACTTCGTCAGAGCGTTCGCCGTTATCGTTGGGCCCGATGATCTGATACCATCTTAGGACTGTTTGTTCACGCCGGGAAACCCCACCATTCTTGAAAACGCTCTGGATATTCTTGTCATTACGTTGTCTAATGGAGGATAGGGAACGAGGCAATTCTAATCATACGTCTTCTCTCGGATCGTAGTGGGATCCGCAGAGCGCCTGTCTGGCGAAGGAGTCATTCATCATGTCGAAGGTAGAACGAATGCGACGAACGGGGTTTACTCTCGTCGAGATGCTGGTCGTCATTGCGATCATCGGCGTTTTGGTGGCATTATTGATCCCGGCGATTCAGGCAGCGCGCGAATCGGCGCGACGCACGACGTGTCAGAGCAACCTGAAACAGATCGCTTTTGCCGTACAGCAGTACCATACCAAATTCCAGGTGTTTCCTCCTGGCAGATTGGATGGCCTTACGCAGCACAGTTGGATGCCTGCCTTGCTGACTTACATGGAAGAAGAGAGCATCGCTTCGATCTACAACTGGAAGGTCTCCTGGGACGATCCGACCAATCAGGAAGCGATCTTAACACGTCTGGAATTGCTCGCCTGTCCTTCGACCTCACTTCGCGATAATCGCTTGGATCAGGTCGCGCCGGGGATCAAAGCGGCCATTTCGGATTATGCGCCGGTGGGCAACATCGTTGTGAACCCTCACAACCTTCTGCCGCCGAAATTCCTCGGCGTAATGCCGGCATTGGATCTGTCGCCCACTTCAAGACCCAAATGGACTCGCGTTCAGGATATCCGTGATGGGCTTTCCAGCACGATCGTCGTCGTCGAAGCCGCGGGACGCCCGGGGTTCTTTACGTTTGGCCGCAATATAGGCCCGCCGGACAACCCTTCTAGCGGCGGCAACTTGGCTGTTGTCGGCGGGCGCGTCCAAGGAGCAGGTTGGGCCGATCCGGACAGCATGCTTCGTTTCCACAGTTCTTCTGGGGACGGCCTGACGTCCCCTGGCTCCTGCGCTATTAATTGCACCAACAACAACGAAGCGTTCGCGTTCCATCCGGCGGGCGTCAATTGCTTTTTTGCCGACAACAGCGTTCACTTCCTGGTAGACGAAATGTCAGTGAAAGTGTTCGCGGCTCTGGTGACGCGAAACGGCGGCGAAATCATCTCGCAAGATGCCTTCTAGCCGCGACGTGCGATGTGCTACATTGCCGACGTTCGCATCTCCATTGGCTGCTTCAAGAGCCAAAGGCTGAAGACGCTAAACAGGATCATGCCTAGCAGCAAGGGGATTTGGCTGAGGAAGGCTCTCTTGCGGTCGCCGAAGACGTGGGACGACGTGCGGCCTGCGACCCACAGGCTGTAGACGTGGCCGACCAGGACCAGCAGGATCTGCAAAATCCAGAGCACGTCGAGCGATACCAGCGGCGGCACGTTCCAATTGAGCGTGCCGAACAGATCCCACCTCCAGCCGAATGGGTCCGACGCGAGCGCCACCACTTTCGGTCCCTCCATGAGCAAGTGTTCCAGGTTGTGCGCAAGGTGGTAGAACAGCGCGATGGGCAGAAGCGCGTAGGCGTAGCGGACGAAGTAGTCGTGGTACGTGAATCGGCGGCCCCCCAGCTTCGATGCTCCCAGCCGGTAAGAGATGGCCACCAGCACCCCGTAGATGACGATGGGACCCAGCATCAAGAGCGTCATTCCCAACGAAAACGCCAGCATGTGTCCCAGCGAAAGTCCATCGCGAAGCCACTCGGTTAAGTGGCGCCAATTGGGCGTCATGGAAAGGCCGTGGAAGGCCGTGATCGACAGCATCAGAAGCGCAAGGTAGGCTTCGTCGGCTCGCCAGCGGTGATCGCTCACCAGGTCGGTCCCCCAAGGACGAAGGTTCATCGCTAAGTTGTCTTCGGGACATGTCTGCAAACACTCGCTGCATTGGATGCAGTAGGTGTTTTCCGACAATCGGCCTGGATACAGGAACGTGGGACATCCGTAGGCCGATTGCGTGCCCCGAACACACGGCTTGTCGGCGCAACTGCGGCATACGCCTTCCTTGCGAGGACGGATTTCGATGCCCGAGAACATCGCGTACAGACCGCTAACACGGCCGACCAGGCACCCGTATCGACAGAAGCTCTTGCGACGGAACAGGAACGCACTGACGATGGCCATCAACAGCATGGCGATTCCCAGGTAGGCCGTCATGCGCGGCTTCATGGTCACGCCGAAACCCAACTCGACCCACGTCAAACCGACGAACAGGACCGTGGCGATCAGGATATTGCGGAACATCCGCGGCCACGGCAGATCGAGGCCCAGCCCCTCGTCGGTCTTCTTCCAGAATCGCAGCTTCTCCATCCAACCGGCAACGGCGTCCCACGGACACACGTAGCACCACGCTTTACCGGCGAACATGATCAGCACCACGAGCCCGCCCCACCAAACGGTCCACGTGAGAATCGGTGCGATGTTCAGGGCAGGATTCTGACTGCCAAACAGTCCGGCTGCAAGGATCAGGAAAAACAGCCCGACCAAGACCGCCTGGCACACAAAGCGGAAGAATCGGGACGTGAGCAGCCTGCGAACAAGAGGGAGTCGCAGCAAATCGATGCGATCGGCGATACTGCTGGCCCCGGTCGGCCGATCGCCTGCGGTGGCTACTGCAGCGGCCCCCACCGACTGACCAAGTGCCGTCTCCGTGCGACGCGCGCGGAATAGCCACTCGATGCCTTCGAACAATCCGAAGCTGACTACCAACACAAAGGCGATCGAACCATAGTACATCCACGGCGGGATGCCCCACATGGTATGCATGAAGAACGCGGCGGGATCGGACTTGAACTGGCTTCGATGCTCCTCGCCGCAGAAGCGATACGTGTTGCCCATGTACGTGGCCGTTTGGACACCTGCCGGCTGGAGCAGGTCTTTGCACACCACGCAGCGGTCGCCAAGGTAGTCCTCAGGACTTTCGGCAAACCGTTGCCGGCATCGCTCGGAACAGAAGAAGTACGATTCGCCTTTGTATTGCGCCTCGAATCCCCAAGCCGGATTAACGTCCATGTAGCAGATCGGATCGACCAGACGTTTTGTTTTTCGAGCCGCGGTCGCCTGAGACGTCCCGCCGGAATCATCGTGTGCACCGGAAGCCACATCCACACCGACCACGATCGGCTCGATGCCAGGCCGATTGCACGAGACCCAGATCGCGATCCCGATGCCGGCAAGCAGCGTGTACGGCAGGAATATCTTCAACAGTGGACGCACCATGACTTCCTTTGCAGATTGATGATCCTACCAGCCCTTTGGAGTCCGTACCCATCCGTGTGTCTCTATCCGTGTGCGCCCCGCAACTGACCGCGCACACGGATGGAAACACACGGATACCAATGTACCGTGCAGGCTATGTGATACGGTGCTAGCCGGCACCAGCCACAATTTCTTCGGCCACATCCAAATCCTCGCGCTGTCTACGTCGTCTTGCCTTGATCTTGATTGCTCGGACAACGATCAGGAAAACGAGCAATCCGGCCGCAATCGCAACGACTACTGATGTCGTCGCGCTCGGGTCTCCGGCAACGACCGGGAAGGGAATCACTTCGGCCTGGCCTTCGACTTGCATCGTCAGTTCGACAACGAATTCGCCGTCTTCGGGGAAGGTGGTCGAAATCTTGTGCAAGCCGTCAAACGGCGAAACCTCAGTCGACGGCAGGACGTCGAGGTTGTTCCCAAAGGTGAACGTCTGCAGCACTCGAACGCCAATCTGCCGATCGTACGGTTCGCCGCTGGCAGAATTCTTGATATAGAAAGCCAGGTTCGTAGGTTCGCCAGGCATCGGTTCGCCCGGATAGCACTGCAACAACACCTCGTAGGGCCCCGTGGTTGCCGGGTATTCCAACACCGGCACCTGTGGATAGTTTTCTTTGTAGGAATAGTGCGGCAATCCCAAGATGTGGTGAGCCGATGCGACCGATGGTGTCGAGAACACGATCACCCACACCACCAATATCGTCGCAGATACAGTTCCTAACGTCTTCTTGTCCCCTTCGTCCCTTCTCACGACCGCCGGCAACCCGATCGTGTACCGCAACGCCCGATCGGGGCAATGACGAACGCACTCGCCACAGTTGTCGCATTCGATCCCGTACGATTCGCGTACCGGATCGAGCCCCGGTTCGCAAACGGGCACACATTTACGGCACTTCGTACAGCGGTCTGTGTCCAATTTGACGCGAAGGAGTCTCGGCCAGCCGATCAGTCCGTACAACGCACCGCCGGGGCACATCGTCCGGCACCACCATCTCGGTGATATGACGACCTCTACGAGCGCAATGATGCCCAGGAGGATAAGAATGCCGGTCAGCGAAGTGCCGAAGATCCACG
>JACKQG010006983.1_pt1 | contig 11613 bp, 5 predicted proteins | sample 8237621 | NCBI WGS metagenome assembly JACKQG01 (sample SAMN15677084, study PRJNA649215) | marine metagenome | biome: marine; feature: Black Sea; material: saline water; isolation source: suspended particulate matter (SPM) from the Black Sea western gyre | collected 2013-06-09/2013-06-10 | depth... | reverse complement strand
TTAATAGATATGAACAAATTTGCTTCTGCTGAAAAGGCATTGAAAAAATCATTGAGATATGAACCAGATAATGAAAACGCATTAACTGAACTTCACTACATATCTGATTTACGGGTTGGGGGGAAAAGAGTACCCACTAGTACTTTTGTTCCGAGGAGATCAAAGGAGTTACAATGTTTCATCTAAGCAATATTGATAGTTTAAAACTGGAGCCGGGGAAGAAGTTAAACGGATGGAATAAGGGAATTAAGATAAACCTTGCAACTGGTCAAGACTCTCTCATAGTTTTCTTCAAGATGTATTCAAATGTCTTTGACAATAGACATTTAATAACCATTTTTTAGTCCGATAATGAATAATCAAGAGCTAAATATAGTTTCGGAGCATGATAAGGAAGCAATTGCCCGAATTCTCTCAGAGGAAATTTATCCTCGCACTGTAAAAGAGATTCGGGGAAAACTGAAACATACTGGTAGAGATCTACCCGAATACATTATTACACGCACTTTGAGAAGTCTCTTGTCCGAAGGGAAGGTACGATTTAGAGGTGGAAGATGGATGAGCAATGATTTATACGGTCAAGCAGGGGTAATACAGACTGGATTTACCTCCAGGAACATTGAAAGACCAAGATTATCCCAGGTAAGCGAAGAAGTTTTTAAGACTGCAGGTTCGGATTTAAGAAGTCCAAAAACCAATGCTCAAAAAAATGATAGGGATTCTAGCAAAAGCAGGAGCATTGAGCCATGGGGCACTTTTCGGAGTCTGCTTTCATACTATGAAGAATGCATCCGAAATGAAGAAGGGGCTGATGCTTCTGCCTTCATTGAAGATATAGGTAAAAAATATTTATTTGCTAATGGAATTGGAAATTGGTACCCTAAAACGGGTGAAAGCTGGAGCTACGTTATACCTATGGGACCTCATGTCGCTGATTTTGTCCAGAATTTATCACGTAATGCTCTTGATAATATAGTCGTATTGGGATACCCAATTGAAGCAGTTTGCATTAAGCACGATGATCAACCTGATACAAAATTAATTCGGCCAGTGTTCCAATACATTCTCAAAGCACCATTCACCAATAATTCTATAAATCTTAGCACTGTAGACGCACAACCTGAAATCTCACTTGAATGGATGAAATATTCACTAAAGAGTTACTCCGAACAATATCACTTTCTTTCACATTGTGGTCTTATTAATCAGCGACGGCCCGTCGATGAACCATTAGGATTTACTTCTGACGATATTCGACCAGACCTTGACGAATTGGTAAAAAGACTCTATTCATTTATGCCGAAAAACATAATAGAACCACTTAATTGCCGATCTGTAAATGCGCACGCCCTTCCTTCAGGTTTTAAAAAAGGTATATACAATAAAGCGGTTATTATGATTGGTAATCGGACCAAGTATACTCAAACACTGCTAAAGGAACTTACTGAAATAGAATCTCAGTCAGATGAAACACTCGATCAGACTGCACTGAAATACCTATTTAAGAATGGTGATATAGATGAAGAAAAAACTGTTAAAAATCCACACGAAGAATCTGTTGCGGATGCTGTACTTCTAAACTCTGAGCAACGGGAAGCTGTCTCCTCGCTGTTAACAGAGAATATATCTGTAGTTACGGGACCTCCTGGTACAGGGAAAAGTCAGGTCGTGATGGGAACTGTGGCAAATGCAAGACTTCAAGCCCAATCTGTATTGTTTGCGAGCCGAAATCATAAAGCAATTGATGCTGTAGTGGATCGTTTGAGAGATTCTCAAGACCGGCCTCTAATTATTCGAACTAATTCTAAAAATGACCCGAACCTGAAATACACTTTTAGAAATGCAATTGACAACCTTTTATCTACTAATATAGACATTGAAGCAGCTAACACTTATAAACGTAAACTTTCTCAGCTTAAACAATTGTTGAAAAAGCGTGGGGAACACGCCATTGTATTAGATCAAATAAGATCATTGAGAGATAAAATTGGTCAGTTAGAATGGAATATTGCCTGGCTTCGGGAAGAACTGTCGGAACCTCTACTTTCCCAACTGGAGGGAAAATACTCGGAGATTGATAAACACCAAGTAGCAGTTTTGCATCGTCTTACGGAATTATCAAATGAAAATAATGACAGAAAAACTGTTATTAACACTGTAATAAACTTTCTCTCATGGATTAGAATAATACCATTATGGATTTCTACTAAAAGTGTACTCAAATTGTTCTCTCTTGAGTCTATGATGCCTACGTTTCCTCCATTAGGTGTTAACAAAATATCAGACACAGATCTAAATACACTTAGGAGAATTAAGAATTTTATTGACTGGAAGCACCATCTGCTGCCGCTTGAAACGAATATAAAACAGTTACCGCTTTCTGAAGAGTTGATCGAAGATGTAAAAAATATCAGTGAAGATATAAAAGCATTGGCATCTGATTTGCTGACCCTTCATGTTCAAAGCCATATAGGAATAGGACTACTACCTGATGGAGACCATCGTGAAAACTTGTCTTCATTAAATGTAGCACTTAGACAGTTTGTAATAGGGTTTGAAAATCAAAGGCAACATAATGAAGCAAAGCAACGTCTTTTAGAATATACACCAATTTTGCTCGAAAATTTTCCTAGCTGGGCGGTAACAAACTTGTCAGTTGGTACAAGAATTCCTCTTGCACCGGGAATTTTTGATTTAGCTATTATTGATGAAGCAAGTCAATGTGATATAGCGTCGGCGATTCCAATTTTATTTAGATCAAAACGTGCAGCTGTAGTTGGTGACCCAAATCAGCTTCGGCATGTTACGAAATTGACCATAGGTAAAGACTCACTGCTAAGAAAAAGGGCGGGGCTTACAGAATTGGATGATATGAGATATTCATACCGTGAAACTTCGCTATATAATTTGTTCGCACAAACAAATACAACTTCACCCCATCTTCTAAGAGAAACATACCGAAGTTTCAGTGAAATAGCTGAGTATTCCAACCTTACTTTCTATAACGGGATGTTAAGAGTAGCAACTGATGAAAGAGGGCTAAAAGTTCCAGCCAATACAAACCCAGGCATTCATTGGACTGAAGTAGTTGGTCCGGTTGTCAATGCGGGTAGAAGCGGTTGTGTATCCGAAAGTGAAGTTGTTACTATTTATGAACTAGTAAAAACGATTCTAGTAGAGAATAATTTCAGAGGAACTCTTGGTGTTGTTACTCCATTCCGTCAACAACAAAAACGAATACATGATAGAATATTTGATAGTGATATCCCTTTTGAACAATTAACTCATGCTGATTTTATTGTTGACACAGCGCATGGATTTCAGGGTGATGAGAAAGATGTAATGATCTACAGTCTATGCGCTGGCCCGGAGATGCCCAGTGGATCATTACACTTCATTAGAGACAATGGTAATTTGTTTAATGTTGCGGTTAGCAGGGCGCGTGCAGTACTACATGTAGTTGGGAATCGTGATTGGGCGAAAAAAAGTGGAATAAATCATATTGTGCAACTTGCACAAACTCGTAACCAAAAAACATCTGATGCAGACTCCGGTCCATGGTCTCCACATGAATCCCCATGGGAAAAGATTTTATATGAGGCATTACTTAGTGAAGGAATTGAAACTATGCCGCAGTATCCTGTTGCTGGTCGCCGTCTTGATTTAGCTCTTATTAATAAAAAATCAGGGTTGAAAGTAGACATCGAAGTAGACAGCGACCGTTATCATCGAAATCCTGACGGTTCAAGAAAAAAAGATGACACTTGGCGGGATATATATCTTATGGGATTGGGATGGAAAATAATGAGGTTTTGGGTATACAACTTGAGAGACAATATAGGGAAATGTGTCTCCAAAGTCGAAAAAGTATGGAGAGAACATGAATGATCCAGTAAACAATAATCAGCACGCGGATACGAATAAGGTTCAAAAAAAAGAAGTTGATATAAACAAAAAATCCTTTATTGATTCGTTATTCTTTTCGACTGGAACTATTGCAGTAGTTGGTGTTGCATTTCTTGTTGCAATATTCATTACGGGCTGGTATGTATTTTCTTTAAAAGATAGAGAAACTGAAATATTAAAAGCTCAACAGTGGATTGATTCGCACCAGACAATTATTGAATCTGCAAAAGATCACCAAAATATGCTTACAGTATTAAAGGATACTATTGCAAAGGCAGAAGCAGAAAAAAATAACTTAATTGTATTGGTTGATGATGCAAAAGAATCTCTAACTCTTACACAAAATAATTATTATCGTATTAATAATGAAGTTGAACAACGCAACGCTGAATTGATAGTATTGCAGAATGAGATCGCGAATGCTAATGTAAATAATTCTTCTTTAAGGAATCAAATACCTGATTTAGAGCAAAGAGTTCAGAACCTTAATGCTCAAAAAACAGATCTAGAAAAGAAAGTTAATAGCAGGAAAAATGAGTTAAATAGGCTTGAAGGAAAAATCACTAATGTCAAAGGTCAACTGGATGCATTAACAGATGGTCTTAAAACAATTAGTTTAGTTGAGAGTGATTTTTCACAGGTGCAAAAACAGCTTAATGAAGTTGTTTCTAATCTAGGAAACACTCAATCGCAAATTCAATTATCATCGAATAATTTAAAAAATCAGATTTCCGAACTTGCAGGCTACAACAATCTCATAGCTGGCGAAGCGAATGTACTAAATGACATTAATCAAACTGCCAATGATGCAAGCCTATCCTTAAAGAGTACAAATAAACAACTTAAGAATGAATTATCCATTCTAAATAATTCTAATCAGGATATAGAATCTGCTTCAGAAGAAATGTTAAACATCTCCAACCAAATAAGCCGATCAGAATCAAGCATACTAACCCTTAATGAGTCTATAAAAGAAACTGATGACGCCTTGAATAAATTGGTACAGCAAGTCGAAAGATTTCAAAATAGTATTGATGAACAATCTATTGAAGAGCTTAGAGAGACTCTAGAAGAAATATTAGCTCAATTGCCTGCTCTGAATGAACAGTTAGAGAAACAAAGGGATGAGAAAATTGAAACAGAGATACCCTGATTCAATATGAGGAGTTAACTACAATCAAATCTTGATGTGAGGATATAAAGATGAATGGAGTAAATAGTATACAAATAATACCTGTAAGTATTTGGGCGGTTGCCGCTGCTACCGGTATTGTGATTGTCTTACTTGCCTTTTTTATGAATTTGTTCTACAGAAAACGTCTGCAGGCAATGGAACCCATAAATATTGATGTTGGCGATTTGATTAATCAAAAGCAACAGTTGGAAGCAGATGTTGATTCAATAAAAGACTGGATTGCTAAACAAGAAGACGAACTTCTGAGACTGGAAGCAGAGCGTAAAGAGCAGGAGATAATTCGTGCTGAACTACAGAGATTAGAACAAGAAGCAGCACAGAAGGAAGAGGATAACAAAAAACTTAGGGATGAAGTTGGGAGCCTTGAGAATCAGAGTCACATGCTGGTACAATCGATGGATAAGCTTGAAAAAGAAAAGTCAGAAATTCAGAAAGAGATTAAAGCTCTCAACAAGGATGCAAAAGAATCGCAAAAGGTATTAAAAGAAATTGATAAAGAACTTGAGAAGTATGGGAAAGAAGAAAACACGTTAAAAGACGCCATTGAAAAAGCTAATGAAAAACTCAATAATTTAGAAAATGAGCATAAAAAACTGGAAGGAGAGATAAAGGAAGCAAAGAAATCACTTAAAGATGTTGATAAAAAAGTAGAAACTCGTAAAGGAGAACTCCAAGAAATGAATAAGACACTTAAGAAAAAAGAAGAGGAGATTACATCTCTCGATAATACAAAAACTGATCTAACTGCTAGAGTTGAAACGTTATCTGAAAAATTAAAATCTGTGGGTGTCATACCAAAAGAGGCTTTTGATTCATTGAACCAGCCATTTATTGATAAACCAGGAGATTCCCGTGATGATATTTCTGAACAAGATGCTCTTGAGGAACTTTATCAGCTAACTGCTGATAGTGGTTTTGAAATTCCAGAAAGGCTTCAAAACGCATTTCATACATCTCTCAAAACATCTGATATTTCTTGCTTAACAGTTATGGCCGGGGTCAGCGGTACGGGTAAAAGTGCGTATCCGAAACTGTACGCACAATCCATGGGCCTACATTTTCTACCATTGGCAGTTGAACCTCGCTGGGATAGCCCTCAGGATCTATTTGGATTCTTGAATTATATGGAGAATAGGTTTGAAGCAACATCACTTGGAAGGGCGCTCGTGCAATTTGATAACTCACCCCATTGTTCTAAACATGCAAACCTTAATAACCAGACCCTACTTGTTCTTCTTGATGAAATGAATTTGGCGCGTATCGAGTACTATTTTAGTGAGTTTCTAAGTAAACTTGAAATGAGAAGAAATGTATACATTAAAGATCTAGCTGATTACCGGATGGTAAGTACTGAAATATATGCTGGTCATAAGGGGGATGAAGAACGCGATACAAAACCGAGTGACCCAATTTTTCTATATGCCGGTAGTAACGTTTTGTTTGTTGGAACAATGAACGAGGATGAAACCACTCAAAGTTTATCTGATAAGGTCATCGATCGTGCGAACGTACTGTACTTTGGAAAACCAGAAAAGCTGAAGAATCAGAGACAACAGATTGATCCTAATAAGAATTGGGTCCCGCTCAATATTGATATCTGGAATTCGTGGATTGCAGAACCAGATGAAAGCACAATTGGGGATTTTGATGATATTGACCAGCTCCTAAATAATCTCAATACAACGCTGGCCGATTTGGGGCGTCCATTTGGATGGAGAACGTATAAAGCGATGATGACATATATCGTGAATCATCCAATTGTAAATATCGATAATGAATCTGGAATGAAGCCGCTCTCTGACCAGGTTGCGATGCGTGTCATGCCCAAGCTGCGCGGTCTGGATTTAGATGAATATGCTGATGTTTTCAACCGCCTGGGAAGTCAACTATCAACAATTGATGATGACGTCTTAACTGAAGCTTTCAGAAAGGCCCAAAATAGTGCTATGGGCTTTTTCGATTGGAGAGGAATACAATGGTAAGCATGGTTTGCTAGCTACGTACGTATATGAGGCATGCACTAACATATCCATGGGAGACCATCCAGTTTGTTTATCATACAGTCTCAGCCCCGGTAAATATTGATAACATTCACTGGCACTCACAAATTCTGACTGATCGGGAATCAGAAATAACCAACGCAACAACAGGTGGCACTTTTCCCACAGTCTCCATTTCTAAGAATTATAAGGTGATTGAATTACCTGGCCCAGCAATCAAAGGCGATATGTCACGTGAAATTGTATTAGATATTGATAATAAACACAAGGTGTCTTTTCTGTTCAACAATAATGATAGTAAGCCCGATAACACTGAAATGCTAGATCAATTCGAATTCTTCTTTGATCAAACTATGAATGTCATGTTGTATCTAGTACGTATGTGTTTAAAAGTCGAGAAGCATAGTAAAGAGAACATTTATTGGGAAAAAATCATCAACCAGATTCATAAAGATATGAAGGATGATCCGGCCAAGTATGCGCTAGTGGTTGATCTTGCACGATTACCAGAATTGATTGAACCTGTTGGTCGTATTACTGAAAAACCAAAACGAGTGCTTAGAAGAATTCATGATCAGGAAAGAATTCAAAAAGTACAGGAAATTGATACCAAATGTCTCACAGATCTTGCAAGGAGACCTGGAACAGTCCTAGCGGAAAAAGCTGGTCCAAAACAACGAATCCTGGCGATAAAACGGAAAGAAAATATCAATACGCTTGAAAACCGAGTAACCAAACACTGTTGTTCGCTGGCAGCTCTAGCCTCGAAACGCTATCTTCGTGAACATGATAAGATTCAAAAGAGTGAAAGGAAAGAATCAGTTCAGAGACTATTTCGGGCTAGTAAGAGATTACCACAAAAGTCGTCTTTTCAAGGTGTGGTGAATCTGCTTGAACCCTGTCGGCAACCCAATTATACACTTATGCTGAATCCAGACTACTACAAGGTCTGGAAGGCTTATGTTCAGCTGGTGCGTAATGAAGATCTAAGGAATGAGCTATGGAAATGGCATCGCCGTATGTGGTCAGATTATATGGGGTTGTTCCTTGCAGATCTGTTACATTCCTATCAGGGGGTGATGTCCGATAAATATATTTATTCAATTGGTCAAAAAACAGTATTCGGAAAGCGCAAGCAGGATACGGGCAAATGGCTTATAAGTGATACAATGCCGGGGCCCTTCATTATTGAGGTTGACAGTGATAAGCCGGGAACCCTATACCTGATTAATGGTGATCGAGACACTCTCATTAATGTGTCTGATTCACTTCAAGACCTTGCTATACTAAATGCTGATTATTTGCTTATTTGTATTCGCAGTGACCGCCAAGTGGTTCTTCCGATTTATGCAATTCTCCCATCACATCATCTAAGTAATGAAGCCCATTCACGATTTGTCAAAGACATATTACCAAGTCTAATGCAGGGGCTGCGTATGTTCAAAGAGCATTCAACTAGTTGGTCTTGTAGAAACGGTTGGGTGCTTTTAGGGAATTGGGCTCATAGTCAAGACTTTGATAAAGAACTGGATCTTGGTGAGGGGATGACCTGTTGGGCGACAGCAATAGATCCTGATTACAATTCTTGGCAAAGCATTGCAAATAGATGTTATGAACCATTATTGAATGTTTGCGCAACATAACACGATGCCATTTGGAATAGAAATAGTATCAGATGTCATACGATGTGCTGGTAGTGGAGATTATAAGAAATTCAATTGGATAGATTATGGTATTCTAGGAGTTATACCACGCAGCAACGAGCCATTTGTATGGAATAATCCAAATACGTTAAGAAGTTCGACACCTGGTGCTTACATCTCGTTGACTGATGCTTGGGTGGAATTACAAAAGAAATCCTTAGTGATGTCCCAACAGGAACATTATGAGATAGCAAAATGTAGTTGGCTGCGTGCCGGTGAGCGCTTGGATGAACGACCAGCAGCAGATTTGATTGTTGATGCATTAAGCCAAAACATTCCTAAGTCCCGTATGGTTAAATCTATCCTTGCTGTTGATAATACATTTCATGAGTTTCAGCAGGAAGCCTTACTTAAGTCGCTACATTTAGGCGGTTTTACGGATGTTGAACTTATTTGGCGTCCCGTCTGTATTGCACTACACCATCTTAATCTTGAAGGGAGGGATCAATTTGATGAAAATGACAGGCTTGTAATTATAGACACAGATAGCTATCTGCCCGAATTGACAGTACTCAAGTTAAAGGAAGATCGTAATGAGTTGGTTCCTATTCGGCATTTACCTTCAACACAGAATCCATTAGGGACCGCATCCATCAGCTATAGTCTTAAGCGCGAGTTTATTAAGCACATATCTGATAATCGAACTGAAGTAGAATATCAGCTAGAAAGAGGTCCTTTTGCCCGGGAGTTCTTTTCCTTTTTAGAGGGCAAGAGACACAATGATATCTGGCTGCGTGAAGGGCTTTCCTACTCCAAATTTCCATTAAATGATGGATGGCATGAGGAAATTAGAGAATACTCAATGGAGGGGATGAGCTTTAATAAACTGAGGGAAATGGTTCTTGGCTTAGAGGATTGGGCAAATACCGATCATATATTATGGAACGGATATCTATGCAGAATACAGAATTCAAACCTGTTCACAGAGAATGAAACAATAATGGATGAATTGGCGGTTTGTGCAGGCGCGGCCGATTATGCATATCGACGGCAAGAAGGTAAACCTACCTACATGGATACATTACCTGAGCTTGAAATAATGAGGGCCATCGAGGGTACAGGCAGACACGATTTCTTTCCACTGATAGAAGGTGGGGAGATAGAAGGGGGAGGGGTTAAACGAACTCCTCATCCAAGAACTGAGTTCAAGCTGGAAGAAAACACTACTGAATTCACAGCTGTTTTACGAATTGGAAAAGATCAGTGTAAGAAACTTGTAACAAATTTGGAAATACCTCCATACCCAAGTACTGTACCACTTTTAATTAAAGCGGAGCAACGTCCTGCTAATGGACATGCTATCGTTACTATCGAAGGTGATGAGGAACACCAAGATGTATTCGGTAGACGAAGACATATTCGCCTTGATTGGAAAAGTATGGAAGATTTTGAGTACTCACAATATTCCGGGCCAGAAGTATATCCAGTTGAAGGAAGAATCCATAAAGATATAGAAGCCCGAGTTGCAATAAAACAGATCATCAATCAGAATGGAAATATGTCGTCTTATGTACGATACGCAGGACAGAACGTAAGATTCTATAAACTATTCGAACCATGGGGATATAATTCTCCTTTGGGTATTCGATTGGATGAACCAACGAGAGGAATGTTTGGAGCTTATTATATCGATGACGATGAAGTTAAGGATCTGGTTAAACGAATTGTACTTATTATTAAAAGACAAGAATTAAGTAATCGTCATAAACACCTCAACCAACTTTTCATTTATACACCTGAATCGTTCCTTGATGAGTTGAGAGATATTTTTTTAAGTGACAATCCCCAGATCCAGTCTTGGAATACGGCATTTGCTCCTGGACGTACCTTTTCAAAATCAGAAGACCTTGAGCTTTTCATGGATTTCATCATTCGATTCTCTAAACATATTGGATACCCAACATACCCAGATAGTAGCTATACACGTATATACTTCTGGTCCTATTTCAGGGCACTGTGTTACTATGAAGACACGGTAAACGTCCCTGAGTATAAAGCAGAACAAATCTTAAGAGTACTTTCTAATTATGTTAGAAAACGAAAGCAAGAAGGTTGGCGGCCATGGCAAGGTGAGAGGGGTCGATGGGAAATAAATAATATAGAGAATACAAAGAAGTTTTGTCTTTGCGTTATACTTTTCAGTCTTCGCTTCCGAAAACGATACAAAACATTCCTACAAGTAGGTTCTAAACTTAACAATCTTATGGTTCGTGCTATCAATCAAGATATTGGACAGGTTAACTATCCCAGAACTATGTTCCAAGAAGTACGATCAGATACTCTAAGCGATTATGTGTATCGGTTTCTTGTGGAAAAAGCAAGTGAAGAGGACTTTGGAGCTCTAAGGGGACTTACTACATCCATGGCTTAATAAGTGAGACGAAGAGTGTAGAGAAGATTTTGTAACTATTGTTATTTCAGATATCTTGAAGATATTGGTTGAAAGCATGGTTATTAGGACCATTCCAGAAAAGCCAAAAGACTTAAACCAATGACCTTAACCCTAAAAGTTGTACCAATAATTATGTTGGAATATAGTAAAAATTGGATATTTTACAAGGTTAAAAGAAGAATTTGGCATTGGTTAACAAAAAGAGAGGCGATTCTCTGCTACTGACACATTTTTTCAAACACGTTGGTTAACACGAATTAAGCCAAAATTTTCACCAACTGGGTAACGACGTTACCAATTGATGAAGGGAAATGGTCAATTTTGTCTACAAATTCTCTGTTTTTTGTAATAGACTGGGTAACGCAAGGGGAGCCACGTGATAAACGGACATGGAAAATCCATGTCCGTTTTTTGTTT
>JACKQG010006982.1_pt1 | contig 11614 bp, 12 predicted proteins | sample 8237621 | NCBI WGS metagenome assembly JACKQG01 (sample SAMN15677084, study PRJNA649215) | marine metagenome | biome: marine; feature: Black Sea; material: saline water; isolation source: suspended particulate matter (SPM) from the Black Sea western gyre | collected 2013-06-09/2013-06-10 | depth... | reverse complement strand
TTGATGTGCGAGCTGATATGCAGAAACTGCGTCTGGAATTAAAGGAACTGATGCAGGTTGATAATCCCAATCAGAAAGCAATCGACGCCCAACTGGAAAAAATCCAGGACAAGGAATTAGCCTTGGAGAAATTGCGGGTCAGGCATCAATTAGAGGTGCGATCCCTATTGACTGATGAACAAAAAGTGCTGTTTGACCAACATTCATTTGATCGCGGAAGAGGCCACTCGGGGAAGGGAAGACATGGTGGCAGCGATGGACACCGTCCCGGTAACCGAGGTCGTGGGCATGGCAACAGGCCATAATTGGCTGCATGACTTTGAAAGGAATTGGTTAAACCGTTCCTTAAACGTTTCATTGCAACGGAACGCGTTCAGAAAAAAATTGTCTGCCAATTGAAATTCAAGAATAAAGGAATATGAAATGAGAATACAATTTTCAAAATTACTAGTATTAACGATAGCACTTCTGGTAGCGCTGGGAACCGGTAATTCTATTTATGCCCAGGGGCATGGAGGAGGACACCATGGAGGTGGACATGGTAATCATGGGATAGATACGGTCACAGTCTCCGGGACTGCTGTTGTATTGACGGATACCGGAAGGTGTTTTGCACGTACCGCCTATTTCATTGATGTGGATAATAATGATAGTATCGATTTTGCCCTGCGTTTCGGTCCCGAAGATTATGAACCGGATAACGGCGCTGTTAGGCCGGTTGACGGAGAACAGATCACTGTTACGGGTGGTCTCAGAAGCCGCCGAGGCCGACCTTCAATAATCGTTTGGGAATTGAACGGTCTGGAATGGATGAATCCTGACAGTCTGCCTGGCGGTGGTCATGGCGGTGGACATCACGGTGGTGGAGGTCATGGTGGATTTGGAGGAGATCTGGATAGCGTCTTGGTCACAGGTATATTGATGGCTGAGTTGGATACAATTCGCGATCACGAACGAACCAGATATTTCCTCGACCAGGATCAAGACAGTGAGAAAGATTACTTCCTGAAACTCCGCTATTATCTGCACTCTGATCCTAATGCAGTAATACCAGAAGTCGGTACCGCAGTAGAAATAACTGGTGGGTTACTGGATTGCGATTTTGGTCTGGATGGGATTGTGGTTTTTGTTCTGAATCCCACCGATCCTAACGCTTTTGGCATTATGTCAATCGACTCGAAATTGGCTGATGAATATCAATTGTCATCAACCAATTATCCCAATCCATTTAATCCAGTTACTACCATAAAGTATTTTCTCCCGGAGGCCGGAAATGTCAGTATTGCGGTATTTAATATCACTGGGCATAAGGTGAAAACTCTGGTTAAGGAATACCAGACCGGTGGCAGTCACAGTGTTGTCTGGAATGCCACAGATGACTTGGGACGGCAATTAACTTCCGGAATTTACCTGTACCGGATTGATTCGGGAAAATTATCCGAGACCAGGCGTATGATTCTGCTGAAGTGAGTTCTATTTAATACCAATCTGCCAGGCACTTGACAAGTGCCTGGCAGATAATCATCAGTGGTCTGATTATGAAGGGCAGTATTTTACTGCCCTTTTTTATTGCTTTGGTTTAAAATTGGCTTATTAAACTAACAGGGAATCAAGCAATGATCACAACCAATCCGGATGAGTTCTACCATTTTTATCCTTCAATTGCTGCCGTTATTGGTGCCCGATGCGGCGACGAAATTAATTTCATGACCGCCGCCTGGCATTCTGGAGTCAGTCACACACCACCTTTGTACATGGTGTCGATTGCACCGAAGCGCCATACTCATGATATGATTATAGAAACGGGTGAATTCACCTGCAATTTCCTGCCTATTAACCAAATTAAGATCATCCATGGTTGTGGGATTGTTTCAGGGGCAGACATTGATAAGGTTGACAAACTGGAGATCCAGTTGGAAAAATCAATTCAATTGGATTGCCCGGTAATCGCCAGCGCCTATGCTGCTTATGAATGCCGGGTAGTGCACCAATATCCGGCTGGCGATCACACCTTGTTTGTGGGCGAGGTGGCGGCAGTCCACGTTGATCAAGTAAAAATTTCTGAGCGGGGTATCCTGGATCCGAATAAAATTGATTTTGCCATGTATTTGGGAACAAATACCTATATTTCTGAAGATCCGGAAAGTGAAAGGATCGTTCCGCGGGAACTGGATAAATTTCTGGATTTGCTACCATGAAGAAGATCGGACTGGCCTTGGGCAGTGGCTCGGCCCGGGGCTGGGCGCACATCGGTGTAATCGAAGCTTTGGAGGAAAATAATATAGTAATTGATTGTATCGCCGGAACCAGTATCGGAGCTTTTGTCGGAGCGGTTTATGCTGCTGGCGAAATCAAGAGCTTGAAGGAATTTGCCCTGCGCATGAATTGGAAAATGGTACTGTCTTATTTTGATGTGGTTTTTCCGAAATCAGGCTTTCTCGATGGAAAAAAGGTTCATGACCTGTTCTCTATGCATACCAATGCCCAGACATTCGCCGATTTTCGGATTCCCGTACGGATGCTGGCCACCGATCTTAATAGCGGGCAACAGGTTGCTCTGGACTCAGGCAATATTATTGAATCGATCCGGGCCAGTGTTTCTGTGCCGGGTATTTTTACGCCGGTGCGGCGTGGGGATCAAATGTTGGTGGATGGCGGTCTGGTGAATCCGGTTCCGGTCGATGTGACCCGTTCGATGGGCGCTGAAGTGGTGATCGCCGTTGATTTGAATACCGGTCGGGTACACCGGTACGCTGATTCTGAGTCGCGCAAGACAAAGACCGACACGAGTGAGAGCGCATTCAATGAATTGCAGAAAAGTAAGAATGAAATGATTGCCAAACTGGCCCGCAGCTATGTTGGCGCTGAAAAAAAGTTTCGCGATAAAATTGGTACTTGGTTTGATCGGGATGATCCTAAACCGAATATCCTGGAAGTTATGGGCAGTTCACTGGGGATTATGGAGGAGCAGATTGCCCGGATCAATCTGGCTATCAGCCCACCGGATGTGCTGATACGACCACGGCTGGGTGATTTAAAAATGTTTGATTTTGACCAGGCTGAGCGGTCAATTGCCGAAGGTTATGAGCGGACAATCGAACAAATTGATACTATTAGGGAATTACACCTTCTTTAAACCAACGCAGCTTGTCTGAATAAAATTCAGATAGAAGATGGATATATTATTTGTTTACTTCGTCGTACCGGAAACAGTCTACTATATGATCATTCACCATCCCGGCGGCTTGCATAAAGGCATAGCAGATCGTGGTTCCCACAAATTTGAATCCCCGTTGTTTCAAATCTTTACTCATAACATCTGACTCAGCAGTGCTGACGGGAATTTCTTGCAGGGATTTCCAGTGATTGGTAATCGGGTCCCCGCCGACAAATTGCCAGATATATTGATCAAAGGAACCGTATTCCGCTTGAGTTTCCAGAAAATACTGGGCATTGGTCACCGTGGAGCGGACTTTCAGTTTATTGCGGATGATCCCCGGATTGTTCAGTAATTCCTGAATTTTATTTTCGTTATATAGAGCGATTTTCACCGGATTAAAATTGTCTAATGCAACCCGGAAATTCTCCCGTTTATTCAGAATCGTTGACCAGCTTAAACCGGCCTGGAAGGCATCCAGTACCAGGAATTCAAATAATTTTTGATCATCATGAATCGGAACACCCCACTCAGTGTCGTGATATTCGATCATCAATTGGTTGTCAGATGGCCAGGCACAACGGGTTATCATTTTTTAACCTTTAGTTATTGGCTGAATTTTACACCGGCGCAGCAAGGGAGACCAGCGCTAACAAAAATCTAACATAATTGGAGTATATTCCCAATATGCAAAAAGCTGAAAATAATTCCACATCAGACCTGATTCTGGTAGTTGATGATGAAGTTGATATTCTGGAATTGGTGTGCTATAATCTGGAAGAAAGCGGTTACCGGACGATCAGGGTTGAAACCGGTGAAGAAGCTTTGAAGCAAGTCCAAAAGGCTCACCCTGATTTGATTATTCTTGATCTAATGTTACCCGGCATTAACGGTTTGGAAGTATGCCGGACTCTGAAGAATGATCGATCCACTGCCGGTATTCCGATTATAATGCTCACGGCGCGGGGGGAAGAGAGCGATATCGTGACCGGTCTGGAATTGGGCGCCGATGATTATGTAACCAAACCATTCAGTCCCCGGGTTCTGCTGGCCCGGATCAAAGCTGTAATTCGCCGTCCCAGATCAGTCGATAAGGATAAAATAAGAGAGTCCCTTACTTATGAAAATATCAGTATTTCCCTTGGCCGCCGGCAGGTTAAAGTCGATGAAACCAAGATTGAATTAACTTTTACTGAATTCGAGATTCTTCATTTGTTACTGCGCCACCCTGGCTGGGTTTTTACCCGGAATCAAATTGTGGATCAGGTCAGGGGTGATAATTACCCCGTCACAGATCGCTCGGTGGATTTCCAGATTGTTGGTCTGAGAAAGAAACTAGGCGACACTGGTGATCTGGTAGAAACAGTAAGAGGCGTTGGCTACCGGATTAAAGAATTATGAAGCAGCAACGCTTGATTTACCGGCTTCTTCCGACTTACCTGGCTATCGCCTTTATAGTCATTATAATATTATTGTGGTATTCCTTGCGGGGTATTTCTGATTTTAATACCAGGCAAACAGCCAGGGACCTGCTGGCAAGAGCTGATTTGGTCAGACAGGCGTTAGATTACCATCCGGACCTTGATAATGCAGATTTCGAAAAGATCAGTTATGAGATGGGCTCTGTTTCACGAACCCGGGTAACTATCCTGGATCCCCAGGGTCTGGTACTTGGTGATTCGGATAAAGATTCGGATCAGATGGAAAATCATTTTGATCGACCCGAATTCAAGAATGCTTTATTTGGTGAAGTGGGTCAATCAATCCGCTTCAGTCAGACTCTGCAACGCGATATGATGTATTTGGCTTTACCCTTAATTAGTAATGGGAAGGTAAAATATATTATCAGAACTTCGATTCCTTTACAATCCCTGGCGGACTCTGTCGAACCAATTCAAACGCGTCTAATCCTGGTTGCTTTCTTAGCTGCTTTTTTAGCAATTCTCATCAGTGTTGTGGTAGCAAAATTAATCAGCCGACCGATCATTAATTTGCAGACCGGAGCGGAACGGATTGCCGCTGGTGATTTTGCAATTTCATTTCCTCGTTCGTCGGTAATGGAATTGGACAGTCTGGCAAATTCCATGAATCGTATGGCGGCTGAACTGGACCGTCGAATCAGGATGATAACCCGCCAGCGCAATGAGCAACGAGCGGTTTTGGCAAGTATGATTGAAGGTTTAATCGCGGTTGATCTGGAAGAACGGATAATTAGGATGAATAGATCTGCCGGCAAATTATTAAACTGCAAACCGAAAAAAGTTACTGGTAAATCACTGGTGGAAGTCGTGCGTAATCCCAGCTTGCAGAATTTCATTCGTGAACTTTTAACAACAAAATCCCGGGCGGAAACGGAAATCACATTAATCGGGATTGAGGAACAGCATCTCCGTGTTAGTGGGGCGCCACTTCTGGACCAAGCTGATAGTTGCCGGGGTGTCGTGGTTGTACTGAATGATATTACACAATTGAAACGTCTGGAGCATATCCGTCAGGAATTTGTTGGTAATGTAGCCCATGAATTGAAAACGCCCCTGACATCGATTAAGGGATTTGTGGAAACGATGCAAAGTGGGGCTCTGGAAAAACCGGAGGATGCCCGCAGATTTATCGATATAATTGCCAGCCAGGCTGATCGATTGGATACAATTCTGGAAGATCTGCTGCATTTATCCAAGATTGAGCAACAGCGTGATCGACATGAAATTGTTCTAGAGCCAGCCCGCTTAATTGATATAATTGATGGTGCTATCAGAGATTGCGAATCATTGGCGAACCAGCGCTCAATTACAATAAAGGTAAATACTGATCCGGAAATCATGATCGCTACTGATCGTTTACTGCTGCGCCAGGCAATTACTAATCTGATTGATAATGCTGTTAAGTATAGCAACCACAGTACTGAAGTGATTGTATCAGCTAAAAAATCAAGGAAACATATTGATATAGTGGTAAGTGATCAGGGTATCGGTATTGCCGAGCAGCATAAACCTCACCTTTTCGAGCGGTTTTACCGGGTGGACAAAGGCCGCAGCCGGAAAGCGGGAGGGACCGGTCTGGGTTTGGCAATCGTAAAACATATTGTTCTGGCACATAACGGTTCCATTTCCGTTGCCAGCCAATTGAATAAAGGCAGTGTATTTACGATCAGACTCCCGATAGTTAAATAATTTTTTTCCTCACAGAATTCAAATTCACTCCTAATAATTTCATAACAATCGCTGACTAATATCCTTTCAAAACTGAAAGGTAGATTTAATGCGATTAGTAAAAAGTGTTTTATTGTTGGGGACAATATTTTTTGTAGAACTATTTGCCCAATCTAATAATTGGAGCGGCATGGTATTCTATAAGTTGTATTTTGATAATGATAATAGCAGTTCCTTTGAGATCAATCGTGCTTATTTAACCTATGAAACAGTCCTTGCTGATGATCTGAAAATCAAACTCCAGACCGATGTTGGCCGTCAGAAAAATGATAGTGACAATCAGCATTTATTTGTCTACTTGAAGAATGCCAAATTGGACTGGAAGAGGAGCATGAGCACTTGGACATTTGGATTACAAGGTATGAATGTATTCAAAATCCAGGAAGGCAACTGGGGCTATCGCTCGATTGAAAAATCAGCTATGGACTTAAATAAATGGTCCAGCTCAGCGGATCTGGGAATCGGCTGGTATTATAAATTGGGTTCCAAATTGCAGGGTAGCTTGTTAATAACAAATGGTACTGGTTACAAGAAGCCGGAAAATGATAAATATAAATTATTTTCTTTACAACTGTTTACCGGTGAAAAGAAATTAAAGCAGTCCGGTTTTAATGCCGGTGGCATAGCTACCTTTACCAGGTACGATGCTGATTCTGTTACGGTCGGTACCAGATCAATCATAGGCTTGTTTGGCGGTCTTGCAACGGAAAAACTACGGGTCGGTGGTGAATTTGATTATCAATATGACAGTGCAGTTTCAGAAAATTTTGCGATTATATCGGCTTATGGGAACTTAAAACTGAATGAAACTAATGCCATGTTCCTGCGCTTTGACTTGACCAAAGAAGGAAATCAAAGTGAAAAATATATCATTTTCGGTTGCAGCGCAAATCCTTCAAAAAATATTAAAATTATGCCAAACTTGCGTTATACTATTGATGCCGGTGCGGAATCTGAGCTCACCTGGGCAATGAATTTTGAGTTCCAATTTTAGTGTAATCTCACAGGATTCTAACATTCAAATGATAATATTGATTGATAAAGGAAATAAAAAATGAAAAAGATAATAAAGGTATTACTGATCGTCACTTTAGCCTTGACCGGTTGTACGAAAAAAGATACCACTTCAAGAAGTAATTATTTGACCATTAAGGGTTCCGATACGATGGTACACTTGGCCAGCAATTGGGCAGAATCATATATTAGTAGCCATGCTGATGCAAATATTTCAGTCACTGGCGGTGGCACCGGCACCGGCATTGCCGCCTTGATCAATGGTACGACTGATATCTGTATCGCTTCCCGGAAAATCAAAGACCAGGAAATTAAATTAGCCCGGGAAAATGGTGACCAACCTCAGGAGCACGTGGTCGCCCGGGACGGAATTGCCGTCGTAGTAAACCCGGATAACCCGGTCAGAGAACTAACAGTTGATCAAATTGGGCGGATATTTCGTGGTTCCTACGCTAATTGGAAAAAAGTTAACGGACCCGATGCCCCGATTTTGATTTTATCCCGGGAGTCCAGTTCTGGTACCTATGTTTTTTTTCAAAGGCGGGTTCTTAACAAACAGGATTATTCTGTTGATGCCATGCTGATGCCCTCAACTTCGGCGATTATCCAGACCGTATCCCAGGATAAGTGGTCGATTGGTTATGTCGGTCTGGGCTACGCGTTTGAGGCTAAAAATAGGGTGAAAATACTAGCGGTACTTGATCAAAAAGACCGGGCTTCTGTAATTCCATCCGTTGAAGCAGTAAAATCCGGCGCTTATCCAATTGCCAGACCATTGCATTTCTATACCAAGGGTGAACCCACGGGACTGGCAAAGCAGTTTATTGATTTCTGTTTATCGGATGCCGGACAGAAAATTGTGCTTGAAACGGGTTATGTACCTGTCAATTGAAACACCATCCTTTTATGACTTGAATGAATTATAGGTTTCGAGAGCGAATCCTCAAACGAATTCTGTTGGGAGCTGCTTCCACCAGCATTCTGATCGTGATCCTGATATTCCTTTTTCTCGGAAAGGAAGCCTTACCATTTATTAATAATCCGGGTTTAAGCGGTCTTTGGAATAAACGCTGGGTTCCGGTATCATTTATTGAAGAATTCTATGGAATAATGCCCCTGATCAGTGGTTCAATACTAGTTACCATGATAGCCGTCGTGATCATGATCCCATTCGGTGTATTGGGAGCCATCTATGTCGCGGAAATAGCAACACCGCGGGAGAATAGTATTCTCAAACCATTTATAGAAATTCTGGCTGGAATCCCATCGGTTGTGATCGGTTTCTTTGGTCTGGTGGTTCTGAGTCCGGTAGTGAAGAATCTGTTTGGATTGAATACCGGTCTGACAGCCTTTACCGGGGCTTTGTTGTTGGCGCTCATGGCTATTCCAACGGTGATCTCAATTTCCGAAGATGCAATTCACGCTGTACCACAAAGTTTCAAGGAAGCATCTCTGGCTTTGGGAGCCAGCCGGTTACAGACGATCTGGCGTGTTACCGTACCGGCGGCTCTGCCGGGTATTATTGCTGCGATCATGCTAGGCATGGGACGGGTAATTGGTGAAACCATGGTAGTCCTGATGGTCACTGGCAACGCAGCCAAGATTTCCTGGAAGCCTTTCGATTCTGTACGAACGATGACGGCGACCATCGCTGCGGAAATGGGCGAAGTGGCTTTTGGCAGCACCCACTATCAAGCTCTGTTCTGGGTAGCCATCGTTCTGCTTTTCATTACCTTTTTGTTGAATGTTGTTGCCCAAAAAGTGCTGAAAAAATACCAGATGCGATGAAGCAGCAGAACGAAAACCTGGTTTATTGGGCTATCCGTCTGGTGAGCTATTCAATCGTATTAGTTATTGGCTATATAATCTTTGATATCATTATTAAAGGTGTCTCCACCTTATCCTGGGAATTTATATTCGATTATCCCCGTAGAAGTGGTGCGGAAGGCGGCATCTTTCCCGCAATCGCTGGTACAATTTATCTGGTGACCGTGGCGATTATCGTGGCTCTGCCCCTGGGCATGGCCAGTGCCATATATTTGACGGAATATGCCCGACAAGGACGGTTCACACGATCAATTCGTTTAGCGATTGTCACCCTGGCTGGAGTACCTTCAATCGTATTCGGGCTTTTTGGGCTGGGTTTCTTTGTGTTATTTCTGAATTTTGGCGCCTCGATCCTGGCAGGCAGCCTGACACTGGCCATAATGATTCTGCCAACGATAATTGTTTCCAGCGAAGAAGCTCTCCAAGCGGTACCGCAGGCGTTTCGTGAAGGCTCGCTGGCTCTTGGGGCTACCAAATGGCAGACGATCTATAAGAATGTATTACCCTTTGCGCTTCCAGGTATGTTTACCGGTTCAATCCTGGGTATCGGTCGGGCTGCCGGTGAGACAGCGCCAATCCTGCTGACAGTAGCCGCTTTTTATTTACCACGCCTGCCGGAAACCATTTTTGATCAAGTCATGGCTTTACCTTATCACCTTTACGTACTGGCCACTCAGCATCCTGAAGCGGATAAAGTCCTGCCAATGCAGTACGGCACAGCCCTGGTCCTATTATTACTGGTGTTATTCTTTAATCTTTCAGCTATCTTTTTACGAATCCATTTCAGAAAGAAATTTCGATGGTAAGTTTTGACAATCCGAAAATTTATGTAGAGCAGCTCGATTTTTATTATGGTGAAGTCCAGGCTCTGTTTGATATATCGTTGCAGATACCGGTAAAACAAGTGACCGCATTGATTGGTCCGTCCGGTTGTGGAAAGTCCACCTTTATTCGTATGTTGAATCGAATGAATGATATTATTCCCGGTACCCACCACCAGGGTAAAATCCTGATTGATAATTCGGACATATATTCTGATACTACCGATGTAGTTCAACTGCGTAAATCAGTCGGAATGGTTTTCCAGAAATCCAATCCGTTCCCTAAATCAGTTTTTGATAATATTGCTTATGGACCGCGGATTCATGGTATTACCGAAAAGAATGCGTTGAATGAAATTGTGGAAAAAAGTCTCCAGGGTGCTGCATTATGGGATGAGGTGAAAGATCGTCTGGATGAAAGCGCTATCAGCCTTTCCGGGGGGCAGCAGCAACGCCTCTGTATCGCTCGCGCACTGGCAATCGAACCGGAGATCATCCTGATGGATGAGCCAGCCTCGGCCCTCGATCCTAAATCAACCACCCGGATTGAGAACCTGATCGGTGAATTACGGAAAGAGTACACAATTGTGATCGTTACTCATAATATGCAGCAGGCTGCGCGTGTTTCGGATCTGACAGCTTTCTTTTACGAGGGTAAATTAATTGAACATGACCAGACAGAGACTATATTTACCAGTCCGGCTATTAAACAGACCGAAGATTATATTACCGGCCGATTCGGCTAAGGAAGGATTAAATGAACAGACATTTATTTCATGAAATTGAACTGATTAAACAATCCCTGCTAAGAATCTCTGCAATGGCTGAGGAGGCAGTCAAAAAATCCGTTTTTGCTTTGACAAAGCACAACTTGGAGTATGCCCTGGAAGTGATTAAGAATGATGAACTGATTGACCACGAAGAAGTAGTCCTGGAAGAGAATTGCCTGAAAGTGCTGGCATTACATCAGCCGGTTGCCATGGACTTACGGTACATTGTTTCAGCCTTAAAAATCAATAATGATCTGGAACGGATTGGCGATCTAGCTGTCAATATTGCCAAACAGGCGGTGCGTCAGACTGAGAGAAACGCGGTAGAAATTCCTGCTGGAATCACTACAATGGCTAAGATTGTTCAGGACATGCTGAAGTCCAGCCTGGATGCCATGATTAAAATGAACACCAAAAAATCCCGGAAAGTATGCCAGGCTGATGAAGAAGTAGATAACCTTCATAAGAATACATTTGGCTATGTGGAAAAAAAGATCAGGCAGAATCCTGAGCGAACCGGTGATTTCTTAATCCTGATTGGAATATCGCGCTATCTGGAGCGGATTGCTGATCACGCTACTAATATTGCCGAAGATGTTATTTACATGGTAGAGGGTGAAATCAGCCGACACAGCACCAGCATATTCTGAAAATTTCTAAAGTGTAAGTTAGTGAGTTTCATCACTCTGCCGTAATTTAATTCAGGGGTAATTTAATATTATTATCGACTATCGGTAAGCTCATTTAAAAATGTAATACCGGGGATTGTATCATTTTTAGTTGAAACAAAAGGGAAGCTCCTTGCAGATTTGGGTT
>JACKQG010006981.1_pt1 | contig 11615 bp, 10 predicted proteins | sample 8237621 | NCBI WGS metagenome assembly JACKQG01 (sample SAMN15677084, study PRJNA649215) | marine metagenome | biome: marine; feature: Black Sea; material: saline water; isolation source: suspended particulate matter (SPM) from the Black Sea western gyre | collected 2013-06-09/2013-06-10 | depth... | reverse complement strand
TACCCAGATCAATGACATTGGCGAAATAGCCGATATCTGCCGCCAAAGGATAACGATCACTGAACTTGCGTGTTGGCAATACATGCTTGAGTAAGCCAGAAAGTGCAGTCTCTGCACCTGTGCTGGATACACCACTTTGATCGTATTGGGATTTGTCTGATTCCGTCATAAATTTATATATTTTCTGCCATTTTTATTTTTGGCGGCTATCATACCTCGGAGCGAGGCAACAAGCAATTGGCATTCCTACTCCATATTAAGGAAATAAACTTTATTTATTCTGATTGTTTTATAGGCAAAACGACTTGAAAAATAGACCCTTGATTTGGAGTGCTTGTTACCAGGATTTTTCCTTTATGACGTTCGATAATTTTCTTGCAGATTGCGAGTCCCATTCCCGTTCCCCCATAAGCATTTCTTCCATGCAATCGTCGAAAAGGTTGAAAAATTTGTTCTCTATATATTTCTTCAAAGCCTATTCCATTATCCTCAAAAAATATATGAACCATGTCATTTTCCAGTGTTTTACCATATGCATTCACAACCGGCGGAATACCTTCTCTATGATATTTCAAGGCATTGCTCAATAAATTTTGGAATAACTGCTTCATCTGAACCGGATCCGCTTCCAAATTTGGAATATCTCTATAAACAATGATGCCTGCCGTTTCTGATATTCTTGCCTCAAGATCTTCAATGACTTCCTTCAGCAGTTTGTCCGTTTGAACATTCTTAAAGGTTAAATTTTGGGCAATTTTTGAAAAGGCCAACAAGTCATCTATAAACACTTGCATTCGCCCAGAAGCCTTTTGCATTCGCTCAACGTAGTCCTTGCTTTTTGAATCCAGGTTCTTAGCTTTTTCCAGCAACAGATCTCCAAAAATAATAACTTTTCGAAGCGGTTCTTGTAAGTCGTGGGATGCAATCGAAGCAAAGCTTTCTAATTCTCTATTATTTGCCTGTAGGGATTCCGCGAATACCATCACTCTTTTTTCGGCCAATCTTCGTTGATTTATTTCCTGAGTCATTTTCAGATTTGCATCTTTAAGTTCTTGTTCTCTGAAAAAATGACGATAACCTAAGAAAGATAATAATCCACTGATTGCCAAAACTAAAATACCTTCCCAAATTAAATAGGAATGCCAACCCGATTTAGGGGAGATGGATAAAATCCATTTTTCATTTGAAATTTTTATCTCTACGGATACTGGGTTAATTAAATCCACCTCGCCGGATTTTGCAAAGTTTTTCTTTTCCCCCGTTTCAGGAACAATGCTTGCCAGTTGATAATAAAAATTTTGCGATACCAATCCGTGAATATCTACCAATTTAAGTAATTGGGATAATTTAATTAATGCTGTTGTAAAACCCCAAAATTTTTCTACCCCTGTTTTTTCATCTGGAAGAAATACCGGATAACGTCCAATTATAGCAATGCCTCCCTGAACCAAATTAAGAGGCCCCTCCACGGTAAGCTGTTTTTTCTCGATAGCGGAAACTGCCTTGGGATACTGCATTAAATCGAGCCCAATAGCCGGCTCGTTTCCCTCTAGCGGATAAATTTTTTGGATGATGGCATTTGGGGCCAATTGCAGATTACTAATTCCCCCATATCTTTTTATTAAATCTTTCGCAACGCTGTTGAAATTAGGAAATTGGCTGTTTTCTTTTAAAATTGTGGCCAGAGCCAAAGTTGCGGAAAGGGAGCGGAAAAGTTGTTTTTCCAAAGATTGGGCGTGAGAACTGGCGATTTGAGTTGCCATTGAACGAGCTTCTATTTCCCGGCTGCTTTCAAATGAGTAAATAAAATAGCAACCAATACTCAATGAAAATAGAAGAATAATTGCAGCTTTTGAAAATATTATTTTATTCGCCATGCTTTGCTTCTGAAAAAATCAACCAAGGATAAAACTCCATCCTGGTAATTAAAATTCAAGATTACCGTATTTCAAAGAAGAAATATTAATATTGAAAACGGCAATTCAAGATACAGCAAAATTGTCAGAACGCAATTGGCTTTAAGCTGTTTTATTTACTCTTTTTTACGATCTGTTGCTTCCAATTTTAATCACGCCAGATTAACAATTATTTAAGTTGATACTTACGTTAGTTTATACTAACATTTACTTATGTTTGAATCCGTACAAGCCTTGGCCGAACCCAATCGTTTTGCAATCCTGCAATTACTGCAGAAATCCGAGATGTCGGCTGGGAAGATCGCAAAAAACTTCAAGGACATAACTCGCCCTGCTGTTTCGCAGCATCTCGGGGTTCTTAAAAATGCCGGGCTTATTGTTGAGCGCCGCGAAGGAACCAGCAGAATCTATCGAGTATGCCCTGAAGGATTTTCGAGTCTGAGGTCCTTTTTAGAAGGTTTTTGGGATTCCAATCTTGAAAAACTTAAGACAGCTGCAGAAAAAGAAGAAAAGAAAAAAAGGAGAAAGTTATGACAGATTCATTTGAACTAACACGTGAAATTTTTATCAAGGCGCGCCCTGAAATAGTATTTTCTTATTTGACTGTAGAGTCAAAAATGAAGGAATGGTATGGCGAAATCGTAGAATCAAACCCACAGCAGGGAGGAGTATTCCGCGTTGCTAAAAAGGACGGGACCGCGGATTGTCGCGGACATTATGTAGAAGTTACCCCCAACAAAAAAATTGTGGTCAATTGGGGAGGAATCGAAGGTTTGGAGCCCGATGAATCTACAGTAGAAATCTTGTTGGAACCAAATAATGATGGCACCCAATTAAAACTTCGTCACTATAATGTACGTTCGAAATCTGCCGCCGACTCATTTGGCCAAGGTTGGAAAGAGCATGCGCTTCCTCTTCTCAAAACGGTTTCTGAAGGGGGCATTCCTGATGGCCTTTGTTTTGAATCAGGCCACGAATGTCGTCAAAAATAGCGTAAAAAATCCGTGTAGATTAAGAATTACTAAATTTATTTACATAATATTTTGCGACATCTTTTATCGACAAAACACCGGCAACAACCTTAGATTCCTTAACGACTAAATGGCGAATACTTCTTCTTTGCATTTTTAGAAATGCAGCTACCATAGATTCCTCGGAGTCTATGGAAAGAAGGTTTTTTGTCATTACTTTGGAAACGATTGTACTGCCGGGAAAATCGTTACAAGCAACTACTTTTTTCAATAAATCCGTTTCCGTAAAAATCCCGACATAATTCTTTCCCTCCGTAACCAAAATAGCACACACCCCATATTTCTTCATTCGCTTGCACGCTTCAAACACAGTCATTTTGGAACTGATCTGAATAACAGGCGGCTTTATAAAATCTTTGACCTTGTCCATAAAATGCTCTCCCCATAGCTCATTTTATTCCTTATATATATTTGATACATTTTTGTTTTCGATTATTCCTTTTGCTTGTTCTCTATCATACCGAAAAAGCAAATTAACAAATTGGCAGCCAAGCCTATTATCCCGGAATGAATACCGCTCACAAGATTCCAATTCATTGCCACCAAGGTCAATGTGACTGAAAGTCCCACTATCAGTCCTACCATTACGGTGCGAGAATCTAACGACTTGCTATGAACACCTAAATAGATAGCGGGTACACATTGAATCAATAGTTCAAATTTTATTTTTAAAAGTTGTATCAGGTCTCCTTCGTAGGACAATGCCGCCCAAACTATGGGAATCATTAAAACCCATGTGACGTTTTTACCCACCCGGGTTAAATGCGCCTGATCGGCATCTGGACGAAAAGTTTTTCCATAAATATCATGGGTAATCATGGAACTGATACTCAGCAGAGCAGAGTCTGCGGTAGACATCACTGCGGCCAACAACGAAGCGAAGATGATCACCACCAGCCAGTATCCAAAAGTGGATTGCTGCATGATTTCGATACACATTAGGGTCAAAACTGTTTCAGAGGGAATTGGTCCGCTTGCTGAAATTCCTTTTTCCAAATCAGGGAGGTGGGCTGCCATAAGCAGTCCAATCACTACTGATACCAAAGCGGTGATAAGTGGCATGAATGCCATGGTCGCCAATGAACGTTTTAAGGTCCTAACATTTTTAGCAGCATAAACCCTTTGAATGGCTTGTGGATAAATTGCCGCACCCAACCCAAACAATAAAATAAAACTCATCCAGTTTCGGGCACCTTCCGCATCTGGGCGTTTTATTTTATGCAACGTTTCCGGATTGCTGGCCAGCTTTTCAATCGCATCAGGAATACTTCCAAATTGAGAAAATGCCAAACCAGTCAAAACGAGAAATCCTACCAGCAACATTCCACCTTGAATCGCATCGGTCCAAGCGACGCTTCGCATTCCTCCTAATGATTCATAGACCAATATGACCAAGGCAAGTCCTATCACCCCCACCCACATGGGAACTCGCCCTTGGGAGATTCCCGCAAATGCTGTTCCCAAAGCTCGCATTTGAGCCAAGGTAAAGTTTGCCAGCGCATAAACCATAATCAATGTGATCAGAATTCGCAGAGCCTGACTTTGATATCTATAGTAAATAAAATCGCCGGGTGTCAAAAACTGGTTTTCGCGGCTCAATCGATAAAGTTGGGGAGCGAACAATAAATAGCAAACCACGATTGCGGTCATGAAATGCACACAAACCAGAAAGCTTAAACCATTGCGATAGGTAGCCCCGCTGAACCCTAATAATGTGTTACCACTGTATTGCGTTGCGTATAAGGTGAGAAAAAGAATCGTAAAACCCAGATTACGGCCCGCCAGAAAAAAATCCTGCATATCATCTTTTTGTCTTTGCCGGTAAGCATAAAAACCAATGCCAAGCAGACTTAAAACATAAACGGCAACGACGATTAAGGCACCGGGACCAAAAGGCAAGGCATCAGTCATCCTGTTCTCCTTCGTCATCCGGGTCCTGCCATACTCGAAGGATCACATATGCGATAAAAATACTTGTAAGGAGGCTAATAAAAAGCGCGAATGCAGCCCAGGAGGGGACCCCAAACCAACTGCCTGTCAAGGGCCAGATAGGGAGCATTGCCAAAAACAGAATGAAAATTCCAATACCCACCCAAGGGATACGAATAGGATCTACAAAACTATTTTTATTCTTCAATAGGAGTCACTTAATTAAAAAAAATGTCATGATGCTAGAAGTGGTACAGTTTATTGCAAAATTTTTAAATACATCTTTTAAAGGCCTCCTAAAAGATATAAGTTTCGGCTCAGTCCTTGAAGCTAAAATCTGCTTCATTTATTATCAAAGGACACTCATTTTAATTTTATTATAAAGCCATAATAATTAAATACATTTAATGTTATTCAACTCGCTAACATTCGTAGTTTTCTTCGCCGTCATTTTGGGTCTGCATTACACCGTTTCATCCTGGCGAACACAGAAATCTATTCTTCTTATCGGCAGCTATATATTTTATGCGGCCTGGAATCCACCTTTCATAATTTTACTTTGGATATCCACTCTGGTCGATTGGTATGTTGCCAAAGCTCTGGCAGAAGAAGACGTGCAAGCCAAACGGCGGTTATTATTATCAGTCAGCCTTGCGGTAAACCTGGGGTTACTGGGATTTTTTAAATATGGTGAATTTCTACTGGAAAACTTTATCGTACTGGCAAGTCTGGCCGGGATTTCATTCACACCCGCAAAGCTGGATATCATTCTTCCTGTAGGAATTTCATTCTATACATTTCAAACTCTCTCTTACACTCTTGACGTTTATTTCAAAAAGACACAACGTTGCAATTCATTTCTGGACTTCTCTCTTTATGTCACCTTTTTTCCGCAATTGGTGGCTGGGCCCATAGTAAGAGCCACAGACTTTTTACCTCAATGTGAAGAGCGCAAACGGGCAACACGTGATCAGTTTGGTTGGGGACTTTATTTCATCACTCTCGGCCTGTTTCAGAAAGTAGTACTTGCAGATGGAATGTTGTCTTCGGCAACGGATACCGTGTTCAATTTTAAAGGTGGATCAATATACTTTCTCGACGCCTGGCTAGGTTTATTGGCTTTTTCTGCGCAGATTTTTTGCGATTTTGCTGGTTATTCCACGTGCGCAATTGGTGTCGCACTATGCCTTGGATTTATATTGCCGGATAATTTTCGATCTCCCTACGCAGCGGTTGGATTTTCTGATTTCTGGAAACGTTGGCACATCACCCTTTCAAGCTGGTTACGAGATTATCTTTATATTCCCCTCGGCGGAAACCGTCATGGAACTACACGGACTTTGTTCAACCTCATGTTCACAATGTTCCTTGGGGGGCTTTGGCATGGTGCTTCGTGGACATTTATCGCATGGGGTGTACTTCACGGCAGCTATCTGGTCATTGAACATTTGTTGCGACAAAACTTCACAGACCTGCAATGGGTAAAAACCCAAGCCGGACGGTTCTTCCTCACCTGCATTACTTTCATTTTCGTCAGTATTGCCTGGGTGTTTTTCCGCGCTGGAGATTTCCCTACTGCCTGGATGATACTTGGCTCACTTTTTGACTTCACCGCAAGCGGCGACCAACTATTACCTACTTTGGAAATAATTCAGGTAATCGTGGTAGTCGGCACGTTACTGGCAACCCATTGGTATCTTCATGAAAAACGATTAGAACATGCCGTGCAGGATATGCCCGCATGGTGGGTGGTGACTCTATGGAGCATCATGTTATTTGGATTAATTATAATGCAGGGAGGGGCAAATGCCTTCATCTACTTCCAGTTTTAAAACATACGAGCTCACACGCATTATCCCCAAGCACCATTGGTTGCGACTTGCTGCTATTACTTGCATTTTGGTCAGCCTGTTGACATTGGGTTGGGAAATCCATGTACGAAGTATTGGCTATGAGCCTGGACTCAATGACACAGAAGATCTATGGGCGAGCCGCCGCGCCCTTGTCAATAAAGAACCAAACCGTACCGTATTAATCGGCTCGTCAAGAATGCTCTTTGATTTTGATATGGATGTTTATGAAAAAGAATTTGGCAATCGTCCATTGCAACTTGCCACAGTGGGTACGAATCCCGGTCCCTATTTGGAAGATCTTGCTAACCATCCCGACTATTCAGGAACCGTAATCGTAGGGGTCGTTCCAGGCCTTTTTTTCGCCCCAGGGGGACCGCCGATGAAAAGCCCACTAAATCATTTGAAACGGTTTCGGGAATGGAGCCCCACTCAAAAGTTTAGTTTTCAAGTATCAAAAATAATAGAAAAGTGGTTTGCGTTTCTAAATGATAGTGACTTGACCCTCAACCAACTCATGCTAGACCTCAAACTACCCAATCGAGAGAAAGTTAAGGCGAAGCCAGAGCTTCCCCCTTACTTCCATGAAGTCGATGACGAAAGACAGGGTGGTATGACGGAGTTTGCAGCAAAAAATACTTTCCTGCAAAAACGCATTCAACAAATCTGGATTCCCCTCTTCACCCCTCCTCCACCACCCAAAGGAAAATCCCTGAACGAAGCGAAAGCTGATTTTGGCAAAGCGGTTGAAATGATTTTGGAAAAAACTAAAATTCACGTCGAAAAAATCCAGAAAAAAGGAGGAAAAGTAATATTCCTTCGCCTGCCCTCTACCGGGAAACTGCGCGAAATGGAGAATACGTTCACACCGCGCCAAAAATTTTGGGATAGGATACTTAAAACCACCGGCGCACCTGGAATTCATTTTGAGGACTATGAAGAACTAAAAGGTTTCAATTGCCCGGAATGGTCGCATCTCAACCGCAAAGATGCCACCGAATTCACCAAACGGCTGCTGCCTATTCTCGCCAATCACCTGTAAAGTTTTACGTTTACAGGCTTATATAATAACGATTAATTTTTCTATCTACGGGTTAAACCTATCCCTAATAAGAACGTGAACCGGGCTTGCTTGATTGGATTTTCGGTGGCACAATTATAAGGATGAAAAATTTATTTCACATTAAAACTATTTTCTCTTTATCTCTGTTTCTCATAACAGGGCTTGCCTCGGCCGACCAACCCCAAACCTTTGGGTTAAAAACTGGAAAAGCTTTATTCGATGTTAAAGAAAAAGCCCTTCCAAAAATACAAATCGCCAATGCCTTGGACTCTATTGGGTTGAATGTTCAAATTACCCCCCATACGGATCACGATCAGGCCCTTCATATAAATGATATTTCCGCATCGGATAGGGTGGGCTCTTTTTTTAATAGCAAAAATAAGGGCATTCGAGTCGCTGACGAAACCGTCAAACAACTCTACAAGGCGATCGAATTAGGAGAGTTGGAAGATGCAAAGCGTTTGCAAATTGGCATTGATATTAATTTCCAGGATAGACATGGAATAACCCCTCTTTATCATTCCGTTTTCCATAATCAGACAAAGTTAGTTCCCTATTATTTAATAAATGATGCGGACGTAAACCTGGCCGACAATGAAGGCCTGGCACCGCTTCATATCGCGGCTTTAGAAAACTTGCCCGAAATGGTGGGACTCCTCCTCGATAACGGAGCCGAGCTAAACGCACCAGATAGATATGGCTACACCCCGTTACATCTAGCTATCGATCAAAATAGTTTTAATGCTGCCGATGAATTGCTGGCCGCTGGTGCGAAGGTGAACAGTCACGCCCAATGGGAGCATACCCCTCTTCATTCTTCCGTTGCATCGGGAAATATTCAAATGGTTAAAAATATTTTAAGTGAAGGTGCAGAAATAAATGCAAAAGATAGACTGGGGCGCACTCCTTTACACTGGGCCGCAGAGAAAGGGCATCTTCAAATTGCCAAGTTTCTAATCCAAAAAGGATCGATTATAAATGCTGCTGATAATGAGGGAGAAACACCCCTGCACGATGCAGCACAATGGAATCGAAGGCCAATTATAGAACTACTCATCTCCAAAGATGCAAATATCAACGCAAAAGGATCCGATGGACGTGCCCCCTTACATTTAGCAATCGCTAATGGAAATATTGACATCGCAGACTTATTGAAAAGCCACGGCGGGATTTTGTAATCAAACCTGGTTTATTGCTGACTGGGAAGACGCAGTGTAATGGTAGTTCCAGTCTGTGGTGAGCTATCCACCTTTATTTCTCCATTGTGTCTTAAAATAATTTTTTCGCAGATGGCCAATCCTATTCCTGAGCCGGGATAATTTTCTTTATTATTGAGCCTGGAGAAAGGTTCAAAAATCTTTTCATAATACTTCGTGTCGATACCTATTCCATTATCTTTAATATCGATCTCACAATAGCCGTCTCCTGTGCAACGCGATGAAATTTTAATTTCAGGAGTAATCCCTTCATTTTGAAATTTCATGGCATTAGAGAGCAGATTTTGGAACAACTGTCGCATCTGAGTTTTTTCCATTTCAAGAACCGGTAAAGAATCTATATTTATTTTTGCACCAGTTTCTTGTATGGAACCTTCCAGATCATCAATTACTTCCAATACAACTTCCTTCAAATCCTCGGATTTAAAGACGAATTCTCTCCTACCGATAGAAGCCCAATTATATAAATCATCCGTCAGGTTATACATTCGGGAAGAGGATTTTTGAATTCGTTTAATATAATCTTCCTTTTTTTCCTGGCTCAGATCCATTTCAATAAGTTGTTCGGCAAATAGATGGATTTTTCTCAAAGGTTCTTTCAAATCGTGAGAAGCAACAAAAGTGAAATTTTTTAACTCCCGATTGCTATGACTCAATTCTTCAGCATAACGTTGAAGGTTTTCCTCTGATCGTTTTTTTTCAATTGCCAATGCAGCAATTCGAGCTGAAGTTTTGATAATTTCCAATTCAAATTCTGTAGGAGCCTTGGATTCAGTAAATGTCAAAGCAAAGGAACCCAAAACTTTTCCATCCGTTCCCAAAATAGGAGTGGAGGCACAAGCACGTAATCCATTCTCCAAAGCAAAATCTTTAAACTTTTCCCATTTCGGATCGGTAGCAATATCTTCCACAATAACTAGTTTTTGATTGTATACAGCGGCACCGCAAGAACCTTCCAGAGGACCAATCACCATTCCGTTAAAAGCATTGCGGACTTCTTCAGAAAAACTAGGGGTAGAACCATCGAGCAATCGAGTTCCTGTATTGTCGAGAATAAGAATTGAAGCTTTGGCACAACGAACCTCGCCCTCCGCTCCTCTGGTTAATGCATCAAGAATTTCCTTCAGAGGTTTGTTTGCCGCCAGCTTTTCTAAAGCATTATTCTGGAGTCTTAAAAGGATCTCATTATTACTATTCTCATCTTTTCTTTGGACTCTAAAAACATAGTCCGTTGACGGTTCTGAATTTCTTTCAACATCGAGATCTACAGAAACAACCTTATTTCCTTTGGATAAAAATTTCTTTTGCAGACTCATTAAATAGCCCCTCTGTCTTAGCTGGGCTTCTTCCGATTCGGAAAATAAACTGGCAACCCCATCTGCCTCAAGAAAAAATTTCTCAATACCTTTACCTAAAAGCTCATTTTCTTCATAGCCAAAAGCAGACAAACCTTCACTGTTTATGGATTTGATTACTTTCTCAGAGTCTGTGGTAAATTTAAGGTTCATTGTTCAACGATTTCTTTTTTGATCTCTAAATTTTTTTTTATGTGAAAAAGTATTAGGGAACACTTATAGGCAGTTTTTAATTCTAAACCCACTAATGGATCTTTCAAGATTTTAACACAGAATTTATTCCAGTTAAGAAACATCATTATTAGTTTTTTTTCATTTAGTCCTCCCGGCTCAAACTACCCCTTCAACTTTCCCCAAACAATAATAAAAAGTTTCGTATGCCAAAAAAATTTCCCAGCCTCCCCTAGATTAAGATATATAATGGATTGGCCCTTTGATCTGCCATTAATGTTTACCTTGAAAATCTGGAATCCGATAATTTAAAAGTTGCTACCGACAGGCAATTGTTAAACCTTAATAAATATGTAATGAAACAGATTTTTTTATTTCTTATTATATTTTTAGCCGTTTCAGCATTAGCTCTGTTTTCTATGAAAGCTATTCTTTGGGTACTTTTTCAAATGGGCGGAAAATTTGCGGTCCCACTGGCAATTTTTCTAAGCATCATATATCTATGGAGTTATAAATTAGTAAGATCGATGAATAGGCTCGCCCTGCCAAAAAAAGCTTTATCCTGCATTTGGACAATCGGTTTTATAGAATTGCTCCTCCTTGGAGGGCTTTATCACCTGACACCGCAATTTTTTCCATCTGTTGTGGGTGACTTTTTTTTCCAATAAAAAAGAATTGTTGTGATCAATGCTATTGGAAAGGGCTGCGTACCGTGAGAGACTAATAGAACTCAATTAGTACTGTAAGAAGCAATAAAAGGAATCAGGAGTATGAAATGAAACTGATCATAAAGATTTTGGTCCTGATGGGTTTGGTTTTATCCACCACGGTATGTAATGCTACTAACGTATTCCAGATTCCCAAATCGGATTCCAATATTAAACCTCTGGTTTTTCCTTTATCTATGGTCATCCTGGAAAATCGGCCTTCCCAGGGTTTTTATTTTTCTTACGATGAAAATTCCCCGCCCATTTCTGAAACTTCGGGATTACATATCAGTGATAACAGGCTATTAATAAAAACCCTCGGTGCTACCGATCCTGCCAGAATTGCACCCTCCAGGATTAGTGGGTCGATCTATGG
>JACKQG010006980.1_pt1 | contig 11616 bp, 8 predicted proteins | sample 8237621 | NCBI WGS metagenome assembly JACKQG01 (sample SAMN15677084, study PRJNA649215) | marine metagenome | biome: marine; feature: Black Sea; material: saline water; isolation source: suspended particulate matter (SPM) from the Black Sea western gyre | collected 2013-06-09/2013-06-10 | depth... | reverse complement strand
GCGCTCCTGCTGCGTGGAGGTAATTACCCGGTTAGCATAGTTCATACTAACGCGCTCGGCGAAGATGCGCCGGGCGAAGTGATAGCGCCGGTCGAGTGTTTCGAGATTGTCGGGCGCGATGTGGAGTTTGTCCATTTTTTGCGCCCCGAGCGAGTGTCCGGTGAAGGTGTAGGGGATGCCCGTCTTCTGGGCGAAGAGCGCCCCTGCCAAACCGCCATCGCCGTAATGCGTGGTGACGGCATCGGGCTGCGCGCCCTCTTGCTGGTAAAACTCAATCAAATTGGGTACCCACTGCGAGCCGAGTAAGGGCCACAATTCTTCTTTCGGCAGAAAAAACTCGGGGCCGCAGGCGATCCGCACAATGCGCACCCCTTCCACACCAGGATAGCTGTCCAGCGTTTCGGCGAATTCCGGCCATTGAGGGTCTACGATCTTGCGAGTGATGATGTCCACACGATGACCAAGTGCAGCCATGGCGATGGCAATTTCTTTGACGTAGACAAGCTGCCCGCCAAAATCGGGATGTTCGGTCCAGTAACTATCATTGGGGTCGAAATTCCCCTGGGGGTTGAGAAAAGCAATGTGCATATCAGGCCTCTACAATCTGATAGTCTTTATCTACAATCAAGTTTGCCAGCGGGCGCAAGGAACGCACTACCTGATGTTCTTGCTCCAACACCTCCATACGCCATTTATCGACGTTTTCTTTACCGCGCAGCAGTTGGGCCTTCTTGGTTTCATGATAGGTCAGATCTATGAAAACGCGCAAGTCGGCCTCGGCCTGGACGGCGTACAATCCTTCGATGACCATATAGCGCAGACCCTTGAAACTGGTGGTGAGAAAATCATCCTGGTCGGTGAGCAGGTCTACGCAGGGCATCACGACAACCGGGGCATCTTCGCGGAATTTGCGCAAATTATGGTTGATAACATCCCAATCGTATTCGGTATAGCCGATCTGCTCAATGCCGTGGGCTTTGCGCCAGGGATTGCGTTCCTGCGGTGAAGTTTTGTAATAATTATCAATGTGCATGATCTTGGCCGGTGTGCGTTGCTTCTTGAGCAAATACGCTACCTCATGCCCAAGTTCGGATTTCCCTGAACCGGATTCGCCGCCGATGGCAATCACAATTTTATTGCCTGTCATGGCGTTGACGCGCGCGACGATTTGTTGCGCGGCTTGTTTATGTTTGTCTTTAATGAGCAAGATGTCGTGAAGCATAGAAATGACCCTTATATAGTGTAACTGCTCAGGCTAATGCCTTCGCAGAGAGAATTCCGAAAAAGGGGTGTGCGGTAGGGTGCTGCCCCCCAAGTTTTCTGAACTTTCCGCGAAAGTGACATTGTCAAAGTAGTTATGATTTAGTTTCGATTCTCTAAAATCCAGGCGAGTAAATTTTCAACATCGGGCACGCCTGAAGCCAGCAGGTCAGCTTCTTTGGCGAGCCCCGCCGGGCTGTTCTCGGACATTACACCGACACCAATTGCGTAACAGGTTCTTTCGAGACGTAATTGTTGTGCCATTTTTAGCGCGGTAAGATCTGTAGTGTCATCGCCAATATAGATTGCGCTGTCGAGTGAAAATTCATTCACTAATTCTTCAAATGCGCTGCCTTTATTGGCTTCTACGGGAGGGCATAATTCGAAAATCATGCGTCCTTCAAAATATTCCAGGTTGTGTTGAGCGGCAATTTTTTGCACAATTGGCAATAACTGGTAGCGAGTTTGTTGCGTATCTTCGGTTTGGCGGTAGTGGAGCGTGACGGTTGCACCCTTATCTTCTACTTGAATGCCTTCCAGGGGGATTTGTTGAAGTTTTTCCGCGGAGGCTTTGAGCATTGGACGAAACCTGTCGATATTAAAACTATGCCGAACCTGGCCGTTTACGCAGCGCTCCAGGCCATGATTGCCAATATAAACGATTCCGGGCAAATCCAGGCGTGTGGTTACACTACGTACAGAGCGGCCGGAGACAACGGATACCAGGGTTAGTTTTTCACGCAATTGTTGTAGCAGTTCATAATTTCGGGGCGTCACAACGGCGTCTTCCGGATTGGCAACGATATGGCTGATCGTACCATCCATGTCGGTGATTAGCCCCATGCGATTTGGCGTGACAAGTTTTTTTAAGGTAGTTGTTCGCGCTTTGATCCAGTTTTTACCCATTGTTGGGTGTTTTGCTCCTTAACAAAAACCCATAAAGTGAGCGGGTCTTTGTGTTTATATGTGTTCAATTGACGTCCATTGACCAGGTTCCAGGATTATTTCCTTGCGGAAAATCGAGATGGTCTTCTCTCGTCGACCTTCAAGCCTGACCTTTATTGTATCAGGCTGAATCTCGAAACGATAGCGATCGCCCTTGAATCCCAGGCTGAAGCACAGCTTGCGCCAGGCAGCCGGGAGCTTGGGGTTGAGATTGAGCAGTTCGCCGTCGTAGTCAACTCCGGCGAAAGCGCGCAGAGCCAACAACACCGTTCCGGTCATCACCCCGGCGTGGATGCCCTCTTTCGTCGTCCCGCCCTGGATGTCGATATAATCGCTTTTCAGGGCTTGCATATAGAGTTGCCAGCCCATTTCCGCGTCGCCGATGCTCTGCGCCAGATAAGCGTGTACCAGGCGGCTGAGGGTAGAGCCGTGCGAAGTGCGTTGGAGATAGTAATCGAAATTCGCACGCAGCAGGTCGTCTGGCGGTTGGTAGCCCAATTGATGCAAAATCGCTCTGACCTGTTCATCGCTGAGTACATAGAAAGTCATCAATGCGTCAGCCTGCTTGGCGACTTTATAGGCGTCCGGCGATTTGCCCTCGGCCTTGAGGATGCGGTCCATGCGGTGGATGTTGTCGTATTTCTGGCGATAGGTTTCCCAATCGAGTTCTTCCAGTGAAAAATAGCCCTCATACTGTTCGAGGATGCCTGTATCTGAGAGGGGGACGCGCAAATTATAGGCGACATCGCTCCAGTTTTTTAGTTCAGCCTGGGTGAGGCGCATCTGCCCCCGGAGTTGTTCGCGTGCATCGGGGGATAGCCTGTCGAGCAGGTCGAAAGCGCGCTGCAGCGCCCACGCCACCAGGAGGTTGGTGTAGCTGTTATCCTTCAGGCCGCCTACCTTCGTCCCGGGGTACTTCTCATGGAACTCGTCCGGCCCCATCACTCCGGCAATGGAATAGCGTCCGCTGTCGTTATCGAACTCGGCTTTTCCAGCCCAGAAGCGGCAAACCTCCAGAAATAGTTCCGCGCCATACTTCTCCAAAAAATCCTGATCCTCGTTGATCCACAGATACTCCCAGACGTTGTAGGCTACCGCCAGGCTGACATGGCGCTGCAAAGTACTGTAGTCTTCGCCCCATTCGCCGGAGAGCGGGTTGAGATGCAGGGTTTGGGTTTCTTCGCCACCGCCGCTGCCGCTTTGCCAGGGGAACATGGCGCCCTCAAAACCGTGCTGACGGGCGTATTCCCGCGCTGCCTCCAGGCGATTATAACGATACATCAAGATTGAACGCACCGTCTCCGGGAGATGCAAATTCAGGAAAGGCAGGATATACAATTCGTCCCAGAAGATATGCCCGCGGTAGGCTTCGCCGTGCAGCCCGCGGGCTGGAATTCCGGCATCGAGCTGGGCGGTGTGCGGTGAGGAGGTCACAAAGGTATGGTACAGGTGCAGCCGGATTAATTTTTGCGCCATACGGTCGCCCGTAATTTGAATATCGGCTTTTTCCCAAATCGCACCCCAGGCGCGGGCGCTGGCTTCTTGTAATGCATCAAAGCTCTCATCGGGCTTCAGGGCGGCCTGCGCCGCGGCCAGCGGATCGCTGACCGCGTGCTGGTGAGTGGCGTAAATCGCCACGAGCTTGTCTACTGTCAGGGAGCCGCCCTGCGGGATGGCAATTTCAAAGGAGGTTGTTACCTGCCCGGGAGCAGAAACCACTTCAAAGTTGGGCTGAATCGCCCGTTCGTTCAGGGCAACCCGCAACCGGGCCGCCTCCGCAATCTTCACCGCGGATTGATTTGTCTGCACTAAAAGCGAACTTGAATCACCCTCACCTTGCTCTGCTGCCGGTTCCAGATGTTTTGAACTCAGTTCACGGTAACGGGCCACGTTGCTGTTGATGATGTCGCCGTCGAGCGTGGAGCGCACAGTAATGGTTTCGGCGTAATTGAGCGGGGTGATTTGGTAGCGCATTCCGGCCCGGTGCGGATCGTCCATGCTGGCGAAACGCCGCGACTCAACGCGTGTTTGGCGGCCTTCCGTGTCGCGCACGACCATCGTGCGTTGCAGAACCCCGCTGCGGAAATCCAGCCGCCGTTCGATGTGGCTGATCTCAGCCGTGTTGGGGTCAAACCATGTCCCCGCGCCAATGCGGAAGCTCATCGGCAGCCAATTGGGCGCGTTGACAAAATCTTCGTTGCCCACCATGCGCCCGCCGACCTCGGATTCGAGGCGATTGTACAGCCCGGCGATATAGGTGCCGGGGTAATTGCTTTCGCCAGCGGCGGTTTCTTCGAGCGCGCCGCGCGTACCGAAATAGCCGTTGCCAACCGCCAGCAGGGCTTCGCGGGTGCCTTCTTTCTCCGGGTTGTAATCGAAGTAGCTGATGCTCCATTGCTCTTCGGGCAGTTGTTCGGTTAGCCATTTTTCGATGCGCGGTATATCAATCTCGGCCATATCTTCAACAACAATATCGGCCCCGTTGCGTTTCAGGTCGTGGGCGTTATCTTCGCGGGCAATGCCGATCACCAGCCCAAAACCGCCATTCTGCCCGGCCTGCACGCCCGAGATGGCATCTTCGACGACTACAGCGCGGTCATACGTTACGCCCAGATTGTCGCTGGCTGTGGTAAAGATGTCAGGTTCGGGTTTGCCTTTCAGCCCGATCTCGGCGGAAACTACCCCGTCCACGCGCGTCTCAATGATATCCAGCAGCCCGGCGGCAGTCAGCACGCCCTCGGCATTTTTGCTCGAGGATGCTACCCCCACACGCAGTCCGGCGGCGCGCAACTTCCGCATAATATCTGCTGTGCTCTGGTAAACTGTCACCCCGTCGGTGGCGATAACCTGGTTGAAATGTTCATTTTTGCGATTGCCCAACCCGCAGACGGTCTCGCGCTCGGGCGGGTCGCCGGGGTCACCATAGGGGATGTCAACGCCGCGCGACTCGAGAAACGATGCCACGCCCTTATAACGGGGCTTGCCGTCTACGTAGGGCAGATAGTCGGCTTCGTGGCTGAACTCCCGGAAAGGCGTCCCCGTTTTATTGGCGTAAGCCTGCAAAAACTCGTCGAACATTTGCTTCCAGGCGCGGCTGTGAACCGAAGCCGTGTCGGTGATGACCCCATCGAGGTCGAAGATGACTGCGTCAAAATGATACATAATTATGATGAATTCTAATTGCAGAATGCAGAATATTTCATTCTACTTCATCATTGTGCATTCTGCATTTGAATCATTACTCCTTCATTTTTTCTTAGTGTGAATGACTGGAGATTTCCTTTGTCAAGCCGGTCAAGGTGAGTGGATAAAACCACGCGGCCTTTCCCGTTGAGTGACAGGCGCTGCGGGATTGGCTCGAAGTTGAGTGCCACGGTGAAGGTTTGGCCTGCCTCTGAGCGCTGATACACGAAACAACCCTCCGGCATCCCCTCGAGCGGGGCGTAGCTTCCCTGGCGCAGGGCGGGATTTTCTTTTCGTATAGCCAATAATTGTCGATAGAAGCTGAGTGTCGAAGTTGGGTCTTCAAGTTGGGCTTCCACGTTGATGGCGCGCCAATCCTCGGCCAGGGGCAGCCAGGGTGTTGCACTGCCCTCGGGTGAGAATCCCGCGTTTGGGTTGGCTGACCACTGCATGGGTGTGCGACAGCGGTCGCGCCCCCAACCGGGAACGCGTAAACCAAAGGGGTCAAGTTGCTGCTCTATGGGAATCTCCACATCGCTCATGCCGATCTCTTCCCCATAGTAGAGCGTGGGCGTGCCGCGCAGAGTCAGCAGCAGCATGGCGGCCAGGCGGGCCTGCTCCGGGCCAAAGCGGGTGGCAACGCGGCCTTCGTCGTGGTTGCCCAAGACGTAATTGGGCCAGGCCCAATCGGGTATGGCGGCTTCGAGTTCATCCACCACCCGGCGGACGGCTGCGGCCTCCCAGGGGGTTTTGAGCAACGAGAAATTGAAGGGCAAGTGAAACTCAAGACCGGCCTCCGGCGTGCCGTAGTACGTGGCCCATTCGTCCCAATCGAAGATGTGAATCTCGCCGACGGCCATGCGCGGCGCAGTTTGGCTGTATTCGTCGAGCAGGGTGCGGAAACGGCGATAGATTTTGTGCGTATCGGGGTGGCCTTTGTCGTTTTCGTGGGAAAGTGAATCGTAATCGCCGTGCGGACGGTGAAAAGCCAACCCTTCTTTTGCCGGAGGGTTGGCGCGCATTTTAGGATCTTTCATGATGAAGTGTGCCACATCCACGCGGAAGCCATCCACGCCGCGCTCGAGCCAGAAGCGTACTGTGTTAAACATCGCTTCCTGCACTTCAAGGTTACGCCAATTGAGGTCGGGCTGCTCTTTGAGGAAAGAGTGCAGGTAGTACTGCCCGGTGGCTTCGTCCCATTCCCAGGCCGAGCCGCCGAAGACCGAGAGCCAGTTGTTGGGTTGGTCTGCCCAGACGTACCAATTTCTTTTTGGATTCTCACGCGATGAACGTGATTCAATGAACCACGGGTGTTGATCCGATGAATGATTGGGCACCCAATCCACGATGATGCGCAGTCCGCGTTGATGGGCTTCGGCGACGAGTTCATCGAAATCGGCCAGCGTGCCGAACATTGGGTTGACGTCGCAGTAGTCCGCTACATCGTAGCCGAAATCTTTCATCGGGGAGGGGTAGAAGGGTGAGAGCCAGATGGCATCCACGCCCAGGGTTTGGCTGAGGTAATCGAGCTTGTCGATAACCCCGCGCAAATCGCCGATTCCGTTGCCGGTGGTGTCTTTGTAACTGCGCGGGTATATCTGGTAGATGACAGCGGTTTGCCACCAAAGGTAGTTAAAAGTTGAAGGTTGGAGGTTTGTTGGCATGGGTATTTTGTAAAATTGAAGGTTGATAGGTTGGAACGTTCAAACCCGCAAAACTTGCTAACCGTTAAATACGAATTGCATTTTGAGCAACAACATCTCTATACCAATACGCGCTTTGCTTGGGGATGCGCTCAAATGTATCGTAATTCACGCGTACCAGGCCAAAGCGTTGGCTGTAGCCGCGCTCCCACTCGAAATTGTCGAAGAAACTCCACACAAAATAGCCGTGAACGTTAGCGCCATTCTGAATAGCCTGATGCAATGCCAGCAGATGCGCCTGAACGTAGCGGATGCGGTTATAGTCGGCGACGAAGCCCTCTTCGTTGGGTTGGTCGGGCATGGCGCAACCGTTTTCGGTGAGGTAGAGTTCGGGGTTGCCATAATACTCTTTGATGTTGAGTACTTCGGCTTTCAGCCCGGCGGGATTGATGCCCCAGCCCATTTCGGTGTAACCCCAACTGGGGGCTGCATAGGGCATCAGGCGGGCTTTAAGCCAGCCGCCGAAGACATCGTAGGTGACGGTATCGGAGTTATAGTGATTCAGCCCCAGATAATCCGCGGAGCCGCGCATCAACTTCAGGTCGCCAGGTTCAACCCGCGGACGGTGTGGCCCCAGCCACTCGAAGAACGGCTCCGGATAACTGCCCTTGTAAACCGGGTCGAGGAAGATGCTGTGGGTTTCGTCGTAGACGCGCTGCGTTGCGGCCAGATCGGCTCCGCTCTGTGTCGCGGGGATGAGGTGGTTGAGGTTGAGAATCAGCCCGATTTTGCCGCCGTAGTTGCCCTGGCGGTAGACCTGCACGGCTTTGGCGTGCGCCAGCATGAGATGGTGGGCGGTCTGATAGGCCTGAGTGGCATCGCAGATGCCCGGGGCGTGGAATCCGGCCCCATAGCCCAGGAAGGCTGCTACCCAGGGTTCGTTGTGTGTGGCCCACATTTTGACGCGGTCAGCGAGCGAGTCGAAGACCACGCGGGCGTAGTCGACGAACCAGTCGGCACTATCTCGGTTGGGCCAGCCCCCGAGGTCTTGCAATACCTGGGGGAAGTCCCAGTGATAGAGAGTCGCTTTTGGGGTAATCCCGGCCTCGAGCAGAGTATCCACCAGACGGTTGTAAAAATCCAGCCCCTTGGGGTTCACGGCTCCACGCCCCTCGGGCAGGATGCGCGTCCACGAGACGGTAAAGCTGTACCACGGGATCCCCATTTCTTTCATCAAGGTCACATCTTGTGGCATACGGTGATAGTGATCGCAGGCTGTGTTGCCAGTGTCGCCGTTGAGGATGCGGTCGGGCTGGCGCACGTAGGTATCCCAGATGCTGCGGCCTTTGCCGTCTTCGTTCCATGCACCTTCGATCTGGTAAGCAGATGCAGATGTGCCCCAGATGAAGTTTTCGGGGAAACGATAACTGGTTTGCATGTTTAGAAATTTCCTTTTGAGTAGCGTAGTAATAATTCTAGCCCGATGCCCGTAACCGAGCCAATGATGACACCCACAAACGGGCTACCGACCAGGCCACTGAAACCGATTGCCCAGCCCAGTGCGCTGATGGCAAGCCACCAGCCGCTGAGGGGTACCCATTTGCGTAGCACGACCCATTGGGCCAAGCCGATCCACGTCCCGAAAATAGCGCCGGTGATGGTTTCAATTTGCGGCGGTGCAATCAATAGTAAATTTACGCTCCCGATTAGCCAACCGGCCACGCTAGCGACGATCCACCAGCCTGCGTTGGAAACCAGGGGCCGCAAGATGAGCCATTGGGCAATGCCCATAGTGATGCCAATACTGATTTCTGGAATCAAAGCATTGCCGATCAGCCAGCCGAGGGCGCTGGCGAGTACCCATTGTATCCAGAATTTCCAATTGAAGAGACGTTCGTGTTGCGGCATATTGATGAAATGTACCACAAAGCCACGAAGACTCAAAGAACAGCGTGTTCACTGTTGTTTTTCTTCGTGGCTTTGTGCCTTTGTGGTGAAATTATTTTTGCCGGTAGTTGCTCGACAATAAAAATTCTGAGTGTTTAGCCTTTGACGGAGCCAGCCAGCAGACCGCGCACGAAGAAGCGCTGCAACGAGAAGAAGACGATCAGCGGTAACAGCATGGAAATAAACGCGCCAGCCGTTAATAGGTGCCAGTCGGAGCCGCGCGAGCCGACCATTTCGGCGATGCGCATAGTGAGTACTTGCACATCGGGTTTCGCACCGATGAAGACCAGGGCAATCAGGTAATCGTTCCAGACCCAAAGGAACTGGAAGATGGCGAAGGATGCCAACGCCGGGATGGAGAGCGGCAAGATTAGCCGTGTAAAGATGGTGAAGTGCGAAGCCCCATCAATGAAGGCTGATTCCAGAATATCGCGTGGCAGCCCTTTGATGTAGTTGAACAGCAGATAGGTTGCCAGCGGCAGGCCGAAGCCGGTATGTGCCAGCCAGACGGCCAGGAAGGTGCCATTTAAATCCAGGCGCACATAGTCTTTCAGAATGGGGACAAGTGCAATTTGTAACGGTACGACCATGAGCGCCACGACCATCGTGAAGAGCGGTTTGCGCCCGGGAAAACTCATCCAGGCAAAGCCATAGGCGGCAAACGCGGCGATGAGGATGGGGATGACCGTAGCGGGCACCGCGATGGTCAGGCTGTTCAAAAATGAACCGGTGAAGTTATCGCCCTGAACGGTTTTTATGCTGCCATCCGAGCTTTGGATTTCGTAAGCTTTTCCGGCGAGTACTTGCCCATAGTTCTCCATAGTGAAATCTGTGCGCATAACCCATTTGCGTTCCTGAATCTGGATGGTGGCGAGGCGTTTATTGCCAACCCAGGTTACTTTGGTGCCATCGGGCGTGCTTACGCCTTCGCGGAATTCTTCGAAAGTGCCACTCACGCCGGAGATTTCCATGATTCCATCCGGATCAAGATTGTCGTCGGGTTGCATCTCTTCAACGGTAACCCACTCTCGGTGAGGGAGTATCCACCACCAGCCTGAGGTTTGAATGTCGAAGCGGGTTCGGAATGATGAGACTAACAGCCCCAGGGTCGGAATTGTCCAGACGAGAACAATCAATAGCAGTACACCATTGACGATAATATCGCTGACAAGTCGCTTGCGTGTGATGCTCTGAGTTTTGCTGCTCACTAGAATGCCTCCTCTTCCGCAAATTGTCGTAAGTTGTAGATCATTACTGGGATGACTGTGATGAGTAACACAATCGCGATGGCGGCAGCCAGGCCTTTGTTATTGCTCGTAAAGGCCTGACGATAAAACTGCGTGGCGATTACATGTGTTGAGAATTGTCCACCGGTCATCACCATGACAATGTCGAAGATCTTCAGCGTGAAGATCACGACAGTTGTACTGACCGTGATGATGGTTCCCATAATATAGGGGATCATGATGCGAAAGAAAATTTGTGGTTCCGTGGCGCCATCCACGCGGGCGGCCTCGATCAGTTCGTCGGGAATGCCCTTGATGGCTGCGGAGAAAATCACCATGGCGTAACCGGTTTGCAGCCAGATCATAATGATGATCAGGAAGATATTATTCCAGGGCTGCGTGATTAACGCTGTCCAGGCCTGGGGTTTATTGCCGAAGGCAACCCAGATGGCATTGAGCAGACCAATTTGCGGGTCGGCAATATCTTTGACTTCATACATGAAGTTCCAGATTACGCCGGCGCCGACCATGGAGATTGCCATCGGCAAGAAGATCAATGATTTGGCAATATTTTCAAAGCGGCTGCGATCAGCCAATACAGCAACCAACAAACCGAAGATAATCGCTAATGAAGCGCCAAAAATTATCCATAAGAGATTATTACGAAAAGCAGTGATCATCGTTCGTTCGGTAAACACAGAAACATAGTTGCCGAGGCCAATGAAGTTTGTGGAGAGCTGAGCAAAATATTCTTTTGGCGCTGTGAACAGCAAACCCAAGGGAACTTCAGTTGGTCCTGAGCGGTCAAAGAGACTAATCCATAAACTTCGGAAGGTCGGCAGGGCTAAATACCAGGTCAGAATGGCAGTAGCCGGGCCTACAAAAATAAAGGGCTGCAGTCGCTTGACCCAAACGGGAGAGAGTTTTTCAATCAGCCAATTGGAAATAAGGTACAGAATACCGGCGCCACCTACCCCCCAGACAATCGCAACGAGTGAGACAGTGGTTTTCTCGGCAAGGCCACTGGGAACTGTGTCGCGCAGCCAGCGAAATCCCAAGATGAGAACCGTAAAGGTAACGACAGGCACAACCAATGAAACAAGTATTCGTCCAAAGGTAAGCGCCAGCCACTCGAAAAAACCGCCTGGGCGAATTTTTTCATCAGCTATGGGTTGCATTATTTTCTCCTTTCCAGTGAGATTAAAGGGATTGATCAGGTTGAGTTTGAACAGGCAAAAAATTAAGTAATTCTCTTTTTGCGATCGTTACACATAGTGTACTCTAAAGTTAGAGTTGCTCGTACCGAATAGATGCAATTCTGGCATCAATGTTGATACGGTCTGGGATTTCTTTCAAAGGCCCGACGGTTTCCAGTTTGATTTCGGCCAGCGCTTGCCCTTTGAGCGCAGCAT
>JACKQG010006978.1_pt1 | contig 11617 bp, 11 predicted proteins | sample 8237621 | NCBI WGS metagenome assembly JACKQG01 (sample SAMN15677084, study PRJNA649215) | marine metagenome | biome: marine; feature: Black Sea; material: saline water; isolation source: suspended particulate matter (SPM) from the Black Sea western gyre | collected 2013-06-09/2013-06-10 | depth... | reverse complement strand
TTCTCCGCTGTAGGGTAACATTTATATTGACGCAATGTTGTTTCCTAAAGTAAGAATTTTTATGAAGCAATGCGCTGTTGACAATCCTATTTTCCCCCGTGATATAATCTATCGAATAATTAAAGAACACCCTGATCTACACACCATCTGCTTTTTCTGGAGGAATAATGGAAGTTACCACGCAAAAATTCAAACAATGTGATCTGATAACGGTCAAAGGTCGTGTGGATAGCGCTACAGCCGCACAGTTGAGTGAAGCGCTCGAAGCGGTTACCAAAGGCGGGCGCCATAAAATTGTCTTTGATATGAGCGATGTGGAATATATGTCGAGTGCAGGTATGCGCGTATTGCTTGCTACCCAAAAAGAATGCAAGCGACTTAATCGTGGTGAAGTGGTATTGGCCGCAGTCTCAGATCGCATCAAGGAAGCGCTTGATCTGGCAGGTTTTATCCCCTTGTTTACGATCTTGGATGAGGTTACCCCGGCAGTTGGTTATTTCTAAGCTTTTGGTTCCCTGACGATAAATATATAGAGCCGTCTTCCATCGTGGTAAGGCGGTTTTTCTCTTTACATCATGCGAAATTTCCCTGCAAAATACAGTTCTCTGGATGATATTCGCACCTTTGTCGCAAAGCGAGCCATAAAGGCTGGCCTGACAGACAAAGCTATTTATGCTGTCCAATTGGCAGTGGATGAAGCCTGTACAAATATTATTGACCATGCCTACCGGGGTGAAAGCGATCAGCAGATTGAAATAAATTGTGAGATTACAAAGGATAATCTGATAATTAGGCTGCAGGATAATGGCCGATCATTTGATATGGATTCCGTTTCGACCCCCGATTTGAACTTGCCTCTGATCGAACGGCAGGTGGGGGGCCTTGGAGTCCACTTGATTCGCAATCTGATGGACGGAATCAACTATCAGGCCACGCACGATCAGGGGAACATTCTAACGCTCACCAAAAATCGAGATGTGTCCAGACACCTTATTTCATCCGACTGGACCAAGCTAAGTAATCTTGGGGAGCAGATGTTGAATACAAAATCCCTTGCCTCGCAACGTGATAGTATCCAACAAATGGTTGCCAGGCTGATAGATGGCGATGTGGATGTCTGGCTTGACGAAAGTCTTTTTCGCCTGCCTGATTGGGATGAGGAGCCAATATTCCCCGAATCTCCATCAACAGATGCTGCCAAACAAGCATTTAAATCAGGTAGGCCAATTCAGGTAAAAGAAAACGGTCGGGCAGTCGTAGCTTTCCCTCTCGAAGATCAGAACTTTATTATGGGGACGATGCAAATTAATCGGAGCGCAGATAAACCCTTTTCGCAAGGAGAACTGGATACGCTCGAGGGAATTGCCAGTATTGCCGCATTAAACCTGGTTACAGGACATCGTGTAGCTGTGGAGAATTGGCGCATCGGGCAGTTGAGCCTGGTACGTCAGGTCAGTACGCAGATCGCCAATGTTATGGATATTGATGAATTGGCGAAGCGTGTCACCAGCTTGATCCAGGCAACTTTTCACTATTACTATGTAGCTCTTTTTACAATTGATCCACGAAAGGATATATTGCATTTCCGTTCTGGAGCCAGAGCGCCCCGTAAAGGTCGTAAAAAAGCCACACCTAAGTTGGAAATAAAACTTGGGCAAGGCTTGATTGGGAATGTAGCAAAAAACGGTGAAGAGATGGTTTGCCCTGATGTAATGGCTGAACCGCTTTACCGATTCTTGTCTGGGTTGCCTGAAACAAAATCTGAAATTGTTCTTCCGTTAAAAACGGAAGATCGTATTTTGGGTGTACTGGATGTACAAAGTGATCGCCTGAATGCTTTTCATCCAAATGATTTGCTTGTTTTACGCGCACTTGCGGATAATATTGCGATCGCCATTGAAGGGGCACGTTTATATAGTGCTTTGCGACGACGTGCCGATCAACTGGATGTCGTTGCTGAAGTCAGCAGGAAAGCCACATCTACGCTGAGCTTGAGCAAGTTAATGGCCGATGTTGCCCTGCTGATCACGGAACGCTTTGGCTATTCTCATGTGCATCTCTTTACAGTACATCAGAATCGGCGCCGAATCCATTATGAGGCGGGTAGCGGAAAACGCACAGAAAACCTGGGGGAGAACTATGGCCTGGACCTGGATGACCCTGAAGGGTTGATCCCCTGGGTGGCCCGGAATAGGCAATCAGTATTGGCGAATGATGTTTCAAAAGAACCTCGATATCGCATGTCTCCGCTTCCTCCTGAAAACACCAAGGCAGAGCTGGTTGTCCCCCTCGTTTTCGATGAAAAAATTATGGGCGTGCTGGATGTGCAAAGCGATCATATAAACTCATTCAGCGATGAGGATCTTTTGCTTTTTGAAGCCTTGGGCGGAAATGTTGCCGCGGCCATTCATAATGCCGATCTATATCGTTCGGAACAATGGCGGCGGCAGGTTGCCGATAGTTTGCGTGAAGTCGCAGGCCTCCTTTCTGATAATGTGAATGTCGAGCAGGTTTTGGATGCAATTCTCACAGAATTGGAACGTACTCTTCCCACTGAAATTTCTACTCTTTGGCTATTACGCGATGAGGGGGAACTCTATCTGGCTGCTGTCCATGGCATTGAAAAATCAGTATTGGAGGATATTCGTCGTTCATCAGCGGATGCATCAATTTCTCTAGCCAGCGCTTTGCTGTCTTCAAAGCCTGTTATTCGCAATGCAGAAGATGTAATGGGGCCAGTGGGCCTGGCGGCTGGTTTTGAATCGAATTATTCATCGATTGCTGCCCCCCTTCATATTGGAGATCAACCCATTGGCGTGTTGACGCTTTCCCATCACACATCAGGGCGTTACGGTCATGAAGCACAAGCGATTACCTCTACCTTTGCAAGTTATGCCGCCGTCGCTATCGAGAACGCCCGCCTCTATGATTCCGCACAAGAGCAAGCCTATGCTTCAGCAGCCTTGTTGCAGGTTGCCCAGGCTGTTGCCAGTATGGCTGAATTGGATGAAATCCTGGACTCGATCATTCGTATTATGCCGATTCTTGTCGGTGTTGAGCGGTGTGCGATCTATATTTGGGATGAAGCCACGCAGCAATATACATCTGCTCAAGCTTATGGCCTGTCCGATGAAGACGAGTTTCTGGTTTGGCAGGATATTTATTCCCCGGGGGAATTCCCTCTTTTGGATGGGGTCCGTTCGGCAAATACCATGCTCTTACGCCTATTTACAGAGACTTGCTGCTGGTTGGATATTTCATCTCCCTGGGGCGATGGTTTTGACGAATATCTGAAGTGTGACGATGATCTTTTGATGGCTGTCCCGCTGATCATAAAAGATGATCTTTTTGGCGTTTTACTGGCAGAAGAAGCTCCCGGTGGAAGGCGCTTCCGATCGCGTCGGTTGGAGATTATCGCTGGTATCGCTCAACAGGCTGCGCTTGCAATCCAAAATGATCGCCTTCAGGAAGAAATGGTTGTGCGTGAACGTCTCGAACACGAGGTTCAGGTTGCTCGCGAAATCCAAAAAACCTTCATCCCGGATAGATTGCCCGAACCCTCAGGGTGGGAATTGGCTGGTCGCTGGCAAACGGCACGGCAGGTGGGAGGAGATTTTTATGATGTGATCGAATTGCCCGACCAGCATCTGGGATTATTTATTGCGGATGTTGCCGATAAGGGAATTCCCGCCGCTCTCTTCATGGCTCTCACACGCACCCTTGTTCGTGCCGCTATTCTGGATAATCCATCCCCGGCCAGGGCCTTACGACGCGTTAATGACCTGCTGATTCCCGATACAAACCAGGGGATGTTCGTGACCGCATTTTATGGTGTTCTTTCTCTTAAAACAGGCTTATTAACCTACGCCAATGCGGGGCATAATCCACCATTTTGGCTACAAAAAAAGACAAACCAGATCGTACGTCTAACTCGTACTGGAATGGCGCTGGGCGTTATTGAAGGCACCGAGATGGATCAGCGGGATATTCAGCTGTTGCCAAAGGATTCATTGTTGCTCTATACAGATGGCCTTACCGAAGCATTCTCTCCAGATGGCGATCTGTTTGGCGAGGATCGGTTAAAAGCTGCCCTATCAACGCCAGGAAATATCGCAATTCAAGACATGCTGGATAATATTGAAAAAGAGTTGGATGTTTTTATGTCCACGTTGCCCCCGGCTGACGATCTAAGCATGTTGGCTATCCGCCGATTGGCATAAACCCCCTTAAACCAAAACCGCGCTTTTGGGGCGGCCCAGCCCCGGCGCGGTTGGTATTGAGGAGAATGCTCCTATAGTATACAGAAAAAAAACAAAAACAACTTAATAAAAGTTAAATACTTGATAAGAGAATTTTAATAATATGGTTCTCAAAGAACCACATCAGCTGATAGACAAATTGTTTGAAACTCGTACAATCTCCCTCTTGGTGAAGGAGACTGCCACTCCGAAAAGCGTCGGCTCGCAGAGTCATGGTTAGTACGAACTTTATTTGATTTATCCATTAGCTCTCTGCCAAAGCCTCCCAGATCATACTTGTGCTAATTGACCCCTCCCTCAAAATTTGAATATCCTTTCCCGTGCAGTCCACTACAGTGGAAGGTACACCTCCGGATACTCGACCTCCATCCAGGATGAGGGGCAGGCTCCCGTTTAATTGAGTATATACATCCTCGGCAGTGATTGGGTTGCTATGCCCTGATAAGTTTGCCGAGCTTACTGCCATTGGCCCGGCTGCCCGAAATAGCTCCCGGGCAAAGGCATGATCTGGGATCCGGACTCCTACCGTTTCCAGGGCGGATACGGCTTTTGGAATATCTGAGTGTTTTGCCAGGATGAGCGTCAGTGCCCCAGGCCAGAAAGATGCCGCCAACTTCTGCGCCATTTCCGGCACGGATATCGCTACTAATTTGAGTTGCTCGATCTTGCCCAGCAAAATCGGCAGCGCTTTCTCTGGCGGACGTTTTTTAGCTTGATATATTTTTGCAGCCCCTTCTGAATTAAAAGCTAAAGTCCCCAAGCCATAAACGGTATCCGTTGGGAAGGCGACCAGCTCTCCTGCCTGGAGAACTTCCAGCGCGCGGTTGAGGGCGTTGGGAGCAGAGATGGGTAGGATTTCAGTTTGCATAAAATGATATCAGGTCTGAACGGCTAGAAAACGGTCTCGACCTGCCAAATCTTGCTTTAGCTGAATGACTGATTTTGGGAAAATAGTACTCGCCAATTTCAGCGCAGCTTGTACATGGGATGAATCTAGTTCCAGCAGGATCAAACCATCTGGGGCAAGCCATTGAGGAGCATCCAATAATAAGCGACGGATCAGTTGTAGCCCGTCTTTGCCGCCATCAAGAGCCAGGGAAGGTTCACGAGTATAGACATCGAGGGTTTTTAGTGTTTCACTGGGAATATAGGGTAAGTTAGCTGTTATCAGGTCGAAGGTTGCAGGTTGAAGATTGGAAAAAAGATCGCTATGGATGAATTGGATTTGGTCATCTACCCAGTGTATTGCCGCGTTTTGGCGGGCGATATCCAGCGCAGCAGATGACAGATCAACGGCGAGCAATTTCAGGTCAGGGATGTTCTTCGCCAGGGCTATCGCGATGCAGCCAGAGCCGGTTCCCATTTCCAGAACAGTCCTGCTTTTATTGTCGCGTAGCCATCCCAATCCAAATTCAACCAGTTCTTCTGTTTCCGGACGTGGGATAAGCACATCAGGAGAAACGAGAAAATCCAATCCATAAAACTCCCAATGTCCAAGGACGTAAGGTAAAGGAATTCCCTGCAGCAAGGCTTGCAGGGCGGCCTCAAGTTTTATTCTTTGCTTTGGAGATAGGCTCAGTTCGGGGTGGGCCAATACCCAGCTACGTTGCTTTTCAGTTATGTGGGCCAGAAGAACCTGAGCATCGAGGGCGGGGGAGTCGCTTGTTGGGTGCAGTTTCCTGGTGACTTGGTCTAAAAGGCTGGGCATTGAGCAATTGGGCCGGCGATTTACCGCCCGCCTGGGTTATTTGCTTCCTGGAGTAATCGCAGCAAGACGATCTGCCTCATCTTGTGTGGTGAGTTCTTCAATAAATTCTTTGATATCCCCTTCCATCACAGCTGCCAGGTTATAGGATGATATATTGACACGGTGATCGGTAACGCGAGATTGGGGATAATTATAGGTGCGTATTTTTTCAGAGCGTTCGCCCTTGCCAACCTGTAAGCGACGTGCGTCGTCAATTTTAGCGCGGCGTTCTTCTTCAGCAATCTCATACAGACGGGCACGTAAAATTGCCATGGCACGGAGCTTATTTTGAAGCTGGGAGCGCTCGTCCTGACAGGCGACGACCAATCCGCTCGGAAGGTGGGTGATCCGGATGGCGGTGGAGTTTTTTTGTACGCTTTGTCCGCCAGCCCCGGCAGATTTATAAACATCAATCCGCAAATCGCTGGTCGGGATTTGGATATCGACATCTGCGACTTCCGCCAATACTGCAATCGTGGCAGTGGATGTGTGAATACGCCCCTGTGATTCTGTGCTGGGTACGCGCTGGACACGGTGTACACCAGATTCGAATTTGAGTTGAGAGTAGACGCCGGCTCCCTTGATGAGAAATGTGATCTCTTTTAATCCGCCAATCCCGATATTACTTTGAGACAATATCTCGGTTTTCCAGTTCTGGTTTTCGGCATAGCGCGTATACATTCGATACAGATCTGCTGCAAACAGAGCAGCTTCGTCGCCACCGGTCCCCGCCCGGATCTCCATGATGACGTTTTTTCCATCGCGCGGATCTTTGGGAACAAGCAGGCTTTTAATTTCTACTTCTAACAGTTCAACCTGTGGCTCCAATTCCTCCAGCTCCATTTCGGCGAGAGAACGAAGCTCTTCATCAGTTTCATTATCAACCATGGAGCGCGCATCTTCGATCTGGCTTAGTAAACTTCGGTAGATTTCTGCTTTTTGGACAATTGTTTCCATTTCAGAACGTTCTCTGCCGATATTTGCTGCAAGCTTATAATCATCGCCAACTTTCATTAGTTGTTGGCCAAGTTCTTCGTAATGTTTTTCAATTCCAGCTAATTTTGACAGCATATTAATCCTATAAAAAATTTCTTACTGACGACAAACGCGGCATAAGTTGCCGCGTTTGTCGATTATATCATTGGCATGTTTTAAGGCAGATTTATGGTAATCGATTTTTAACAGGCTAATTGATATTTAAAGAGGATAATGCCATCGAGAGAACGATAATTACAGAAACTACGATTACTGCGATGCGGACTGTGCGCGCCTGGCGGGCTTTGTAGGTTGATTCTTTCTTCGGCTGAGCTTTCACATTCTTCTTCTTTTTATTCTTTGCCATCTCTTTTCCTTTATTATTAGATTTGAATATTTTGGAAATTAATTTATTTTCTTTCCTTCAACTTCGCCTAATTATCAAGGAGTCAAAATAAATATATTTTTATTCCAAATTTGCCTTGATAGTCTCGGCTAAAGCGACTGTGATTCCCGATACAGCGGCAAGTTCATCCATGCTGGCAGCTCTTATCTTATCCAGAGAACCGAAATGTTGCAAGAGGGATTTCCTTCGTGCCGGACCAATGCCGGGAATGATATCGAGCACAGATGCCATCCCAATTTTATTGCGTTGTTTTCGATGGGCAGTAATGGCAAATCGATGTGCTTCATCCCGAATGCGCTGGATCAGATATAAGCCTTGTGAATGGCGCGGTAATAAAATTCCCTCTGATTGATATGGGAAGAATATCTCCTCCTCACGTTTTGCCAACCCGACAACGGGGATTTTTTCACCCAATCCAAATCCTTCGAGGACCTGGACGGCGCGACTCAATTGACCTTTGCCACCATCGACGATCAGCAGATCTGGCAAAAAGGAAAAAGACGCCTCTTTCTTGGATTTGGGCTGGGCTGCCATCTCCTGGGCAGACTGCCAGCGTTTGAAGCGTCTCGTTAACGCCTCCTCCATACTGGCAAAATCATCAGGCCCTGTTACGCTTCTGATATTGAAACGCCGATATAGTTTCTTGTCAGGCACACCCTGAGTGAAGACGACCATGCTCCCAACAGTAGCGACACCCTGTGTATTCGAAATATCGTAGCACTCAATTCTGTTTGGCGGCGTTTTGAGTTGAAAGGCCTCCTGTAATTCTGCAAGCGATTGCTCTTGTTTATGCGTATCAGCCTGCCATTGTGCCCGGAGAGACTTCAATGTCTCGGCAGCGTTTTCGGTAGCCATCTGCACAAGCTGACGAGACTGTCCGCGGCGGGGAACCCGCATTTCGACTTTGCGTCCGCCGCGTTTGGTATTCAACCACTGCTTGATGATCTGTGCTTCTTCAATTTCTTTGGGCAACAATACCTCGGCAGGGACATTTGCCGCGTCGGTATAAAATTGCTTGACGAATTGCGCCACCACATCAGAATCTTTGCTGTCTTCGGTGCCTTCAAGCATGAAATATTCCCGCCCGACCATTTTCCCGGATCGGATAAAGAAGATTTGGACGCAGGCATCACCATCGGTACGCGCCATTGCGATCACATCCGAGTCGATCTGTTTCTTGGTAATCACCTTTTGTTTTTCGACCACTTTCTCAATCGCATTCAGTTGGTCTCGCAAGGCCGCAGCTTTTTCAAAACGCAGATCTTCAGAAGCCTTCGCCATTTCAGCTTGCAGGCGTTTTACAATTGGGCCAGTGCGTCCATTCAGAAAATCTCCCAGATCGGCGATCATTTGCCTGTATTCTGATTGGTTGACCGCACCAATACAGGGAGCGGTACATAATTTGATATCAAGGTAGAGACAAGCGCGTTTATCCAATCCAGTGATCTCGCGGTCGCAGGTCAAATATGGGAAGATGCGCCGGAGCAGATCCAGGGTCTGATGAACTGCCCAAACGGAAGTGTACGGACCGTAATACCGTGAGCCATCATCCTTGCGCATTTGGCGGGTGACGGTTACTTTTGGAAAATTTTCTCCCCAATGGACTTTGATATAGGGATAGCGCTTATCGTCTTTCAGGCGTACATTGAAGTGGGGACGATGGCGCTTGATCAGGTTCATCTCGAGGATTAGTGCCTCGAGTTCAGAGCCAACGACGATCCATTCGACATCCGCAATCTCCTGGACGAGACGTCGTGTTTTGCGGTCGTGCCCCGCACTGGCATGGAAATAGGAACGCACACGATTGCGTAAATTGACCGCCTTCCCAACGTAAATGATCTTGCCCTCGGCATTTTTCATCAGATAACAGCCGGGCTTGGTCGGGATGGTGGCAAGAGTGCCTTGGAGTTGCTCTGAAAGTTGCATACGGCTAATTTTACCTCATTGCCCTCACACCCCCGCATCGCTCCGCTCGCTCCCCCTCTCTCGCATTGCGGGAGAGGGAAATCCAAGCGGAGCAAGGATGGGTGAGGGGGTTTCGCTTGACATTCTCATCTAATCCCCTACAATAAAGTAAATATTTAATCAAACTTTTATGAGGAGATTGTATTATGTCCGAAATACCAGAATTTCTTGACCAGGAACCCTCTCCATATTCCAGCGACGAGCCAATGCCCTGGTATCAGGTTTGGATTGCAGCAATCACGAAGCCCAATGAACAGACCTTTAGAGATTTAGCTGCGCAATCCAATGCGAAACCGGGCACTGCCTATCTCTGGATTTTTATTTCCTATTTGGTCACTTTTATAATAGTTGTTGGTGCCCAGGCAGCCATCGGGTTTCCGAATATAGCCAGGCAATTATCTGGGTACGGGATGGGGGATTTTCCCGTTGAAGATATGGGCGGATTTTTAATTGGAGCGCTTGTTATCGCACCTTTTATGGCTGGTATTGTTGTGCTGTTCTTTATGCTAAGCACCGCTTTGATCCAATGGATTGCCAGCCTTTTTGGCGGTACAGCCTCTTATGCAACGCTGGTGTATCCATTTGGCGCAATTTACGCGCCCTTTATGCTCGCCTCAGCCATGATGAGTTTATTGGGGTTAATTCCATTTATTGGGATGTGCTTCGGGTTAATTTCCATAGGAATTTGGGTTTATCAAATTGTGCTTCAGGTGCTGGCAGTTAAAGCAGTTAATGATCTTGATACCGGAAAAGCGGCAGGGGCCGTACTCCTACCTGGATTGGTACTCTTTGTATTTGTATGCTGCTGCCTGCTCATTGGTTTGGCTGCAGCTGGTCCCATAATTGGCGAAGTGTTCAGTGAGATCAATCAGGGTCTTTACTAAATCGGTATACGTTTACAGGAAGCCTCTCATATGCAAATAGTGGAGGCTCTTTTATAAAAAGGTCCCGTTCCCTTCAAGGGCACGGGACCTTCATTATCGCTTTTGCGGGTTGAGGGCGGCACGCCCGAAACAATTTATCACCCACATAGCGGGTGGTCTTGACTTTCACCAATTGGTATAATACGCCCCATGAATTCTGACTCTCCTGAACTCAAAATTGGACCCTACCTCATTGAACGCGGACAGAAACTTGTCTTCGCAGAATCCTGTACCGGTGGCCTGGTCGGGCATCGGGTAACGAATATTCCCGGTTCATCTGAATATTACCTGGGTAGTATTACCGCCTATGCCTACGAGGCAAAAGCACAATGGCTGGACGTCTCATGGGATACGCTCGAAAAATACGGCGCGGTCAGCCGTGAAGTAGTACTGGAAATGGCACAGGGAGTGCGCAAGGCTCTCAAGGCGGATATCGGCCTCAGTGTCAGCGGGATCGCGGGTCCCGGGGGTGGCATGCTCGAAAAACCCGTTGGTACCACCTGGATCGGTCTTTCCACACCCGAGGGTGAATGGGCCCGACATTTTTGTTGGGATGGTGATCGTTTGGAAAATAAAATCCTCTCTGCCGACGCCGTCCTGCAATTATTGCTCGATTATTTGGAAGGCGAGCGGAATTTGGATCAGGGTTGACCCAGGTGAATAAAATTGCTATTCTCATCTCCGCCAATTCTGAGTGGCGCGCCATCAAGCTTCTTTATCCCGATGCTAATATTCAAAACTCACTCTACGGCGAGTTTTTCAATACAATTTTAGATCAACACCCGGTTACTTTTTTCTTCGCTGGTTGGGGAAAAATATCCGCGGCGGCAAGTGCGCAATTTGTGATTGACCATTTCCGTCCGGATTTGCTCGTTAATTTGGGGACCTGCGGCGGATTTGAGGGGCGTGTTGAGACCGGGACGATCATCCTTGTCGAGCGCGCGCTATCCTACGATATCTATGAGCAAATGGGAGATACGGCCGCAGCAATCGATTTTTACGCGACCGACCTTGACCTGAGCTGGCTCCCGTCTGTGGACGATCTCCCCGTCCGACGCGGATTACTCGTCTCGGGCGATCGCGATATATTCCCGGAAGATATCCCCATGCTGATCGAAAAGTACGATGCTTTCGCCGCAGATTGGGAGACAGCCTCTATATCCTGGGTGGCGCAGAAAAACGGGATCAGGCTCCTCGTCCTGCGCGGCGTATCGGATCTGGTCAGCATTGAAGGGGGCGAAGCATACGGGGATATTGAATTATTCCATCAGCGGTCAAAAAAGATCATGGCATCCCTGAGTGAGATATTCGAAAAGCTATTACAGAGAATCGCGTAGTTTGA
>JACKQG010006977.1_pt1 | contig 11618 bp, 17 predicted proteins | sample 8237621 | NCBI WGS metagenome assembly JACKQG01 (sample SAMN15677084, study PRJNA649215) | marine metagenome | biome: marine; feature: Black Sea; material: saline water; isolation source: suspended particulate matter (SPM) from the Black Sea western gyre | collected 2013-06-09/2013-06-10 | depth... | reverse complement strand
GTCAATATTCAGCCCACAAATATCTCGTCTATATCACAGCATAGGGAACCATCCCGAATTTCAACAACGACATTGTGCGCGGTCTATGGCGTCGGAAGCCGGAACTGGACATCGTCCGTATTCAAGACGCTGGCCTCTCTGGAGCGGATGATCCGACAGTGCTCGAATGGGCTGCACGAGAGGGACGTGTGCTGCTGACGCACGATGTCACAACGATGACCCGCTATGCCTATGAGCGCGTTCGGGCAGACCAACCTATGCCTGGAGTATTTGAAGTCAGTCGTGCCGTTCCAATCGGTCTTGCCATTGAGGACATCTTGTTACTGGCGGAATGCAGTCTTGAGGGCGAATGGGAAGGCCAAGTGCGTTATCTGCCACTGTGAGGTGCTACCTGCAGTCTATGGAACGCCTGGTACGTGTTCGAGCCGTAGAACCTTTGGAGGGGTTTAGAGTTCGCCTGGGGTTTGAAGACGACACGCAAAAAGAGCTTGACCTTGAGCCCTACCTGCACGGCCCCATTTTCCAGCCTATACGGAGTGATCCGGTCGTGTTTCGTTCCATGAAGGTTGAAGGAGGCACAATTGCCTGGGATAACGGAGCGGACATAGACCCGGACGTTCTCTACTACGGTCTGACACCTGCCTGGATGGAAGGGCCGGCATTTGCAAAACAAAAAGCCGCTTAGCCCTTTGCCGAAGCCGACCACCCTGCTCACACTACGTATACGAAGCCATTGAATTGATAGGTACGGCCTCCTGAAGGGTGGCTGGATGGCCCTCAAGCGCATCAGCCGCTGCCACCCATTTAATCCCGGCGGATACGATCCCGTGCCGTGAAACGGCGCGCCAACCGTCGCGAAGCCACGCAGCAGGAACCCCGATCTGTTAGGCAGCCTGGCGTAAATTGGAGGCAGAATATGGAGATTTACGAACTGGTCATCGAGATGAAGTTGCTTGAGCGTCGCTTGACCCTCTACGAAGAGAAATATGGCGTTCTCAGCGGAGACTTTTATGCCGCACTCATGTCAGGCAAATCAGCACGCTATGATGATTACGACGAGACCCGCGCCGATTTCAGCCGGTGGAAAGGGATTTATGAGACATGGCGGCGCAAAGAAGCCTATACGGAGCAAATTCAACAACGTGAGTTGTATGTAAATCGCAGCCGTAGTGAGGAACCATGCCAACCGTCTTGATTTCTGGTCCTTACAGATTCTTCTTTTATTCGGGTGACCGTGATGAGCCGCCTCACATCCACGTTGAGCGCGAGAGGAATAAAGCCAAATTCTGGCTCGACCCTGTCAGACTTCAATACAGCAGGGGCTTCAGCCAAAGTGAAATCAAACGGATACAAAGGCGCGTGGAGGAGAACAGAGAACGGTTTTTGAGGAGGTGGAATGAATTCTTTAGTGATTGAAACACAGATAACTGTTGCGCAAGGGATCACTGTTACCGAAGATGCGCTCATTGTTGACCTGACCGACGGACGCACGATTTCTGTTCCTCTGGCATGGTATCCGCGCCTTTTGCATGGCACGCCAGAGGAGCGAAACAAGTGGCGTCTGATTGGTAACGGGGAAGGCATCCATTGGCCTGCCCTTGACGAAGATGTAAGCATTGAGGGTCTGGTATTAGGAAAACCCTCTGGTGAAAGCCAGCGTTCGTTCAAGCAATGGCTGGAGCAACGCCAACAGGTCTTAGAGGAGAAAGAGCATCCGCAAACACCTGTCCGCCAACTACGCCGCGCGCGAGTTGCGGGGGCAATGTTGCATTCCAAAGAGGGCTGACCGCCGTGCTCCCATTACGCATACGAAGCCATTGACAAGTACGGACTACTGATACACACTTGCCAAGGATGACATAGTGAAGATCACATCTATCGTCTGGCTGCCAGAAGTTATCGAAAAGCTTGAGGTTAAGCACAGTGTCACAGTCGAAGAGGTTGAGGAAGTCCTTGAACTCGGCGCAGCCTACCGCCGAGGACCACGTGGCAAACGACGAGGCGAGAACCTATACAAGGCCTATGGCCAAACGGACGCGGGACGATACCTGTTTGTCGTGTTCATCTACAAACTTGATCGCAGAGCACTGATCTTAAGTGCCCGGGACATGACGGATAAAGAGCGGCGGTTGTTATCGAAAGGATTGAGTGATGGCAAAGATACCAGATTTCAAAACCCAGGATCAGGCAGTCGCATTCTGGGAAACCCATGATTCTGCTGATTATTGGGAGGATATGGAGGAGGTTTCGTTCGAGGTTGCCCTTCATCAGAACCTTTTCCATCCCAGGCTCACTGTCTTAACCCACCGGTCAGAGTATTGCCCGCGATGTCGGCACAATCTGGATGACACTGTAATCGAGTACGCGGCTCGGAACAACGGACATCTCCTGGTGATCCGCGATGTGCCTGCGCTTCGCTGTCGAGCCAGTGGACACGAGTACATCCTGGAAAAGACACTTGATGATGTTGAACGACTATTGGACCTTGAGAAAACTCGTAAACTCCAGCCGTTTGAAACGATCCAGGTACCCGTGTTCAGTTTGAAAATGACAGCCTAGGCCGGCAAAGGCGTGCTGCCACCCCTTTAATCCCGGAGGCTACGATCCCGTGCCGTGAAGCGAAGCTAAGAGAAGTTTGAACAGCAATCATAGAAATAGGAGGTTTGAACTTTGAGAAAAATCACAACAGGGCCTAAGGTCGCCCTTTGGCTCTTAATAATCGCCGCCCTGCTGACGGGCTGTCGCGGCGGAGCGCCCGCCACCAGTTGGCCTGGACTGACGGTAGCCGAGGATGTCGTGTACGTTGCCGCCGGCGCTAAGGTCTATGCACTGGAGGCGGAGACGGGGAACCAAAAGTGGGAGTTTCCCACCGAAGAAGGGAAGGGCCCTTTCTACGCCGCCCCAGCGGTGGAGGAAGGCCTGGTCTTCGTCGGCTCCACCGACAACAATCTGTACGCCCTGGACGCTGTCACGGGCAATCAGCGGTGGGTCTTCGCCACCAATAAGCCCATCATCGCCGGGCCTGCGGTGGCCGGCGATACGATCTACGTGGCCTCCGCCGACTCCAAAGTCTACGCCCTGGAGGCGGCCACGGGGGTCGGACGCTGGGAGTTCGCCACCGGCAACTGGGTCTGGGCCACGCCGCTGGTAGCCGATGGCAAGGTTTACATCGGCTCGATGGATCATAAGATGTACTGCCTCGACGCCGAAAGCGGCCAAAAACGCTGGGAGTTCGAGGCCGGCGGCGCGATAGCCGCTACCCCCACCCTGGCCGGGGGAGTGCTCTACTTCGGCGCCTACGACAACAAGGTCTATGCCCTGGACGCGGCCAGCGGTCAGAAAAAGTGGGAGTTCCAGTCAGGCGGCTGGGTGTGGAGCCAGCCTCTGGTAATGGACGACATCGTCTACGTCGGCTCCATGGACAAAAAGGTCTATGCTTTGGACGCCGCCAGCGGCCAGAAGAGATGGGAGTTCGCCACCGAGGGCGCAGTCGTGGCTGGCCCGGCCTCTGCCGAAGGGCTGCTCTATGTGGCTTCGGAGGACAAACAACTCTACGCCCTGGATGCCGCTACCGGGCAGAAGCGGTGGTGGTTTACCGCCAAGACAAGCATTTTCACCCCTCCGGCCCTGGCCGATGGGGTAGTCTACACCTGTTCCCAAGATGGGCGGGTCTACGCTCTGGATACCGATAACGGCAACCAGCGCTGGGCCTTCCCACGGACAGAACAATAAAACAAGGTTTGTAGTAAGCCACGTAGCGAAGCAGAGTAGCGTAGTACGGCACTCCACTCCGTTCCGCGCCTGACTACGAACCTGACTACGAACATATCATACGAGGAGGTGGCTTTAGTGTCACAACTGTGGAATCTTCTGCTTCAAGGCATGGTCAACGCCCTGCTCTTCCTGTACAACGTGCTAGGCAATAACTTCGCTCTCAGCGTAGCCGTTTTCACCATCTTAGTGCGACTAATCACCCTGCCCTTGACCCTACCCGCCCAGCGCTCGGCGAAAGTCCAGCAAGAACTCCAACCGGAGCTCGAAAAGATCCGCAAGAAATACGCCAAGGATAAAGAGAAGCAAACGCAAGAGACGATGCAGCTCTATAAAGAGAAAGGCATCAATCCTATGATGGGATGCTTGCCCATGCTTCTTCAGTTGCCTATCATGTTTGCTTTCTATCAGTCCATCGTCAAGGCCCTGGCCAACACCCCCTTACAGATGGTGAGCCTGGGCCAATCCGTCTCTGCCGGCCTCTCGCACCTGGTGCCCCTGGGGAGCCGTTTCCTGTGGCTAGACCTGGGCTACCCCGACCCCCTCTATGTCCTGCCAATCCTGGTGGTGGCCACGACCTGGATTCAACAGAAAATGACCGTCACACCCAGCACCGATTCTCAGGCAGCCTCAATGACCCAGAGCATGCAAATCACCATGCCCCTGATGTTTGGCTTCATCACCATGTCTCTGGCCTCTGGGCTGGCGGTCTACTTCGTCATATCCAACCTGGTAGGTATAGCCATCCAATACTTCATCACGGGAACGGGCGGCCTTCTACCCAAGAAAGACCAGAAGCAAGACAAGAAAGGAAAGTGAGCGGGGATGGAAGGAGCAGAAAAGAACATCGAAGTCAGCGCCCCCACGGTCGAAGAAGCCATCGACAAGGGCCTGGCCAAGTTAGGAAAGGCCGAAGACGAGGTCAAGATTGAGGTTCTGGGACCTGGAAGCCGGGGGGTGTTGGGGATCGGAGCCAAGGAAGCTCTGGTCCGTCTCAGTTTTGTCGAGTCGGAAGAAGAAGAAGAGGAAGATCCCCCGCCCCCTGAGCAGAGTGTGGCCCAGATCGCCAGGGAAACCTTGCACGAATTGTTGATCAAAATGAAGGTTAAGGCCAGCGTGACTATCAGGCCCGAGGAAGAAATACCTCAAGACGAAGATGCGCCGCCCTTTATCTTAGACGTAGTGGGCGACGACTTAGGAGACCTCATCGGGCGGCGCGGCCAGACGCTTCAGGCTTTGCAGTACATCACCGGCCTCATCGTCAGCCGGGAGGTTCAGGGCTGGGTCAACCTGGTCGTTGATGTCGAAAGATACAAGGCTCGTCGGGAGAAAGCACTCCGGCAACTGGCTCAGAGGATGGCCGAGCGGGTAGCATTTGGCCGCCAACCGGTAGCTCTGGAGCCCATGCCCCCCAATGAGCGCCGCATCATCCACTTGGCCCTACGCGACCACCCCATCGTAATCACGCAGAGCGTAGGCAAGGGCGAACAGCGCAAGGTGACTATTGTGCCCAAAGGCTCCGTTGCAGATTAGTTCGGCAGGAGAACGACGGCCATCACATGGGACCATTACCATTCGTCGTGAGCCTTCAGCCCAAGCGCCTCGACTGAGCCTGCCCTTAGCGTGGCCGAAGGGCTCGACAAGGTCTCAGGCCGAGGGCGCACGACGAAATCAACCAGGGGTAGGCGGACAGCCTGAGATTCCTGCCTCATCGCCCAGAGCCTTCGGTTGAGCCTGTCCTGAGCTTGTCGAAGTATTGGCCCACCTCATTGCGGTGGGTTTCGTTTTAGGGTTTCGATGCTATGAGCAAGGTCTACGCCCTGACCAACCAAAAGGGTGGCGTCGGGAAGACGACCACCACCGTCAATCTGGGCGCCTATCTTGCCCTTAGTGGCATGAGGGTGCTGTTGATTGACATTGACCCCCAATCCAACACCACCAGCAGCCTGGGCTTCGACAAAAACGACCTATCCCTCTCTATCTACGACGCTATCATCAACAAGACTCCCGTTACAGAAATCATACTGCTGACCGATCACTTCTGCCTGGAATTGATCCCCTCATCGCCAGCCTTAGCCGGAGCCGAAGTGGAGATGGTTGGCCTCCTGGCTCGCGAGCATCTCCTGCGCAAAGCTATCGCTCCGGTGGTTGAACGCTACGACTATGTCCTGATTGACTGCCCGCCCAGCTTGGGTCTCCTCACTATCAACGCCCTCACCGCAGCCACCGACGGTATCATCATCCCCGTCCAATGCGAATATCTTGCTTTGGAGGGTTTGACCATGCTCACCAAAACCATAAACCTGGTGCGAGAGAATCTGAACCTTCGCCTGAAAATAAGAGGTCTGCTGATGACCATGTACGACACTCGCACCAACCTCTCTAGAGAAGTAGTGGAGGAGGTGCGCACGCATTTTGCGGGTAAAGTCTTCGATACCATCATCCCACGGAATATCCGCTTGAGTGAGGCCCCAAGTCATGGGGAAACCATCCTTAGCTATGCCCCCCAAAGCGTAGGCGGCTTGACTTATCGAGACCTGGCCCATGAATTGATAATGGGCGACGCGTAGAGCCTGCGATGGGCGAAGGTCTCTGACCGAGCCCTTTCGCCTCGGTCGGGAGGACTCTGTTGAAAAACGCTCGTCCGGTGGGAGTCCCTAACTTGTTAGGGGGCTTCTCGTCCACAAAATGACGCCCCGGTGGGGACACCCCGAACAAGTTCGGGGCTCCGGCGCTGCCGGGTGGGGATTCGTCCCGCAGTATGACGTTTTTCAACAAAGTCCGGGAGACCTTCGGCGATCATTAATGAGCGTCCTCTCCATCACCCAATCGGAGGAACTATCATGGCCAAAAAGAGAGGCTTGGGCAAAGGCTTGGGCGCCCTCATCCCCATCAGCGAGACCAGCCCCACCGAGCTGCCCGTTGACGCCATATCACCCAACCCCCTGCAACCTCGTCAAAAGATTGCCCCGGAAGAGCTTGCGGAGCTGGCCGCTTCGATTCGCGAGCATGGTCTCATCCAACCCCTCATTGTCAGCCAGGCAGCAGATGCGGAGGTTCAGCGCTATCAACTCATCGCTGGCGAGAGACGACTGGAAGCGGCCAAGTTGGCCGGTTTGGCCAAGGTGGCGGTCATCATCAGGGAGGCAACTCCCCAGGAGATGCTGGAGTTGGCCCTGGTGGAAAACATCCAGCGAGCCGATCTAAACTCCCTGGAGCAGGCGACGGCCTACAGGCATCTGATGGACGACTTCGGCCTGACCCAGGAGCAGGTGGCGGAAAGGGTGGGCAAGAGCCGGGTAGCGGTGGCCAACTCGGTGCGTTTGCTTCGCCTGCCCGACGAGATAAAGAGCAGCCTGGCCCAGGGCCAAATCACCGAGGGCCACGCCAGGGCCATGCTGGGCCTAGACGAGCCGGATGAACAACGAAAGATCTGGGAAGTGATCCTCAAGCGGGGTCTGAACGTGCGCCAGACGGAGGAGACGGTTCGCCGCCTGGTCGCCGGGCCGAGGCCCAAACGACCGGATCAGTCATCTTCACCAGAGACCAGGGCGTTGGAGGATCGGTTTCGGGAAGCGACAGGCACCAAGGTGCAACTCTTCCGCTCCACGCGCGGAGGCAGGCTGGTCATCCACTTCTACTCCGAGGAGGATCTGCAAGCCATTTACGATCTCATGGTGGGAGATGTTTGAGCAGGGGAGATTGGAGGTTAGAGATTGGAGGTTGGTTGGAGGGAGGAACGGTGAGGAAACCAACGCGGATTTCTATCCTAGCCAGGCTGGTAGTCGCCTAGCCACTTCACCCAGGGTAATCTAAGCTTCACTGTGTTGTACAAACGCTCGTCGCCTGTCCAGAATTCGAGGCCGAGGATTTCCGCTAAGGCCAGATAATGACTATCGTAGGCTTGCGGGCGATTGAACCGTTTGGCCAGTTCCCAGGCTTTCTCATGCAGGCCATCAGGGTACAGCAGTCTCACCCCGAGGAGGCGAAAAGCCTTAAACATCAATTCGGCCTCCTCAGGCGGCACCAGCTTGCGATGCATTTTGTTACAGATTACCGATGTCCCCTCGAAGGCGAGCAAGGGCGGAGCAATGATTTCCACGTCTGCGTCTACCCACGTGTCCCACAGATGCTGGGCCTTGAGGCTATCCGCCTCGACAAGAACCAATTTGATGGCCAGATTGGCATCAATACAAACCTGCGAGTTCAAAGTCTCTCTCCTCTCTCAACTTGTGCAGATCTTCGGCTACATCGGAAAAGGGAACCCCACCACGACGGGCAAGGGTCATTTCCCGCACAGCCTGAGCCATAGCCAAAACCACTCTTCGCTGAGCGCGGGAGGGGGGAGAAGTTGTCTTTTCCAGCAATTTCAACTTCTGTAGATCTTCGATGCTCACTAAAGCCGCTTTGGGTCTGCCTCTAGAAGTCAGGATAATTCGCTCCCGACCGAAGGCCACGCGATTGACAATGGTTGAGACGCTACGCTTGACCTCGGCGATACTCACTGTGTCCATGCCTTCCTCCTCTATGAACCATAATGGGGATAATGGGGATTATACCCCAATTTCTAATTCTGGTCAAATCCTTAAGGCAACCCTTGCGAAGGTTCGGAAGCAACTTTCAAGCCGAAATCGCTTTCGCAGACTGAAGGCTACTCCATTGACAGGTCTATGCGCAACCTTCGCAAGGGTCAGACGAAATTGGGTCTTGACTCTCCCCCTACTGAATGGTGTATAATAGTACTTGAAGGCCTTCGATCAACGAGACGTGCACGGAGCGTGAGAGATGTTCAAAATCGGCGAATTCTCAAAACTCAGCCAGGTGACGGTGAAGACGCTGCGCTACTACGACGAAATCGGTCTGCTCAAGCCGGCTGAAGTAGACCGCTTCACCAGTTACCGCTACTACTCGGCCGACCAGTTGCCCCGCCTCAACCGCGTCCTGGCGCTGAAGCACCTGGGACTTTCGCTGGCCCAGGTCGCCAGCCTGCTCGACGGCAATCTGCCGCCAGCCCAGATCCGGGGCATGTTGCGGCTAAAGCAGGCCGACCTTCAGCAGCAGGTGCAGGAGGAGCAGGAACGGCTGGCCCGTGTCGAGTGGCGGCTGAGACAAATCGAACAGGAGGGAACCATGTCTACCCAAGAAGTTGTGATCAAGAAAGTCCCGGCATTGCCGGTAGCCTCGGTGCGGGACGTCATCCCCACCTACAGCGACATCAGCCAGCTCTACGGCGAGATCTTTGCCCACCTGGGCCGACACAGGATCAGCCCGGCTGGCCCACCGCTGTCCGTCTACTACGACGAGGAATATCGCGAACGGGACGTGGATGTCGAGGCGGCTGTGCCCGTGGCCGGGCCAGTGCCCCCAGGGGACCGAATAACGGTTCGCGAGCTGCCGGCCGTCGAGGAGATGGCCTGCATCGTGCACCTGGGCAGCTACGACACCATAGGGGAAGCGTACAATTGGTTGATGACCTGGATCGAAGCCAACAGCTACTGCCTCTGCGGGCCTAACCGCGAGGTCTACGTGCAGGGACCAGAACCCGGCAGCGATCCATCCACCTACGTGACCGAAGTGCAGATTCCCGTGGAGAAAGCCTAGCGCGGCGCAGCCGCAACTAAACTCCCGTATGTGTCATTGCGAGGAAGCGGAGCGACGAAGCAATCTCCATCGTTGCTTGCAATTGGAGGCGGGAGATTGCTTCGCTCCGCTCGCAATGACAATAGAGGTAGAAAGGAGCACGAAAGTGACACTCGAGCCGTTGAAAGGATTCAAGTCGCTAAAGACCCACCACTGCGTCACCGGCTCGATGCGCCACATCTACGCCTACAACGACCACGACATTAGCGAGGAGATGCTGCTGGGGATAGGCGCGGGGGTGAGTTTCAGCTATTGGCACTTCAAGGGCCAGACCCCTTTCATGGGCGGGCGGGGCGGTTTTCGTCCTCCGTACATGGAAGATATGGCCGGCCAGCGCACCGGCGTCGTAGTGGAGCAGCACACCACCTCCAGCGCGCGCAAGGCGGAGCGGGCGCTCCTGGAGATGCTCGACGCGGGCCAGCCGGTGATGATCCAGTGCGACATGGGATTCTTGCCCTATTTCGACTTTGGCGACACGGACTATCACTTTGGCTGGCACATCGTGGTCGTCTGCGGATACGACGCGGAGACACGCCAGGTGCTCATCGCCGACCGCGACGGGGTGTATCCGGTCTCAATGGAAGACCTGGAGAAGGCACGCGGCTCCACTTACAAGCCCTTCCCGCCCAAACACAAGTGGTACACCTTCGACTTCAGCAACAAGCGCCAGCCCACCGCTGACGAAGTGCGAGAGGCTATCGCCGAACAGGCGAAAGCAATGCTGGAGCCGCCCATCAGCAACGTCGGCGTCAAGGGCATTCGCAAGGCGGCCCAGAGCGCGCTCAAGTGGCCCGACCAGATGGACGAGGACGAACTGCGCTTCACGCTGTTCAACGCCTTCATCTTTGTTGACGCAACAGGCGGCACTGGCGGCGGCATCTTCCGCTACATGTTCGGCCGCTTCCTGCGCGAGGCCGCCGCGATCACGGGCGACGCGCGCCTGAACGAGAGCGCGGACGCCTTCCAACACATCGGCGACCGGTGGCAGGAAGTAGCTGCGATCTTCAAGGGGGGATGGGAGGCCGCTGACCCGGACGCCGTGCTCCCGGAAACGACCGCGCCGATTATGGAGATCGCCGACCTGGAGGAAGCGGCGTGGGGGCGGCTGCGGGAGTTGGTGCAGGGATGACGCGACGAACCCAGACTTGACATTAGAGCCTACCAGGGCTATAATCCTTGTATACTCAGTAGAGATCCAAAATCGCCAGCAGAGGCGGCTCCCATGCCGCCGAAACGCGGGCGTGGGAGCCCGCTCTGCTTCGGAATTTGGATCCACTACTACTAGAAATCAACGAGAAGGGGGGGGAAACATGTGTCGCGGATAATGATCAGGGAAGGCGAGTCCATTGATGGAGCCTTGAGACGCTTCAAGAAGAAGGTCCAGACCGATCGAGTGTTGTCCGAAGTTCGCCGCCGCCGTTTCTTCGAGAAACCCAGCGTGATTAAGAAGAGGAAGAAAGCGACGAAACTACGCAAGAGCCGCAGGCAAACTCGCAAGAGCCAACGACAGAGATACTAGAGTTTTCGGGCCAGCACAGCATGAGCCTAAAAGACAAGCTAACAGAAGACCTGAAACAAACGATCCGTCAAGGGGATGAACTAGGCAGGTCCACTCTCCGCTTAGTCATGGCCGCCATCAAAAACGCCGAGATCGAGAAGAAGCGCGAGTTGGAGGAAGGGGAGCTGCTGGCAATCATCGCCAAAGAGGCCAAGCTGCGCCGTGAGTCCATTGCCCAGTTCGAGAAGGGCGGCCGACAAGACCTGGTAGATCGGGAGAAAGCAGAGCTACAGATCCTGGTCGCCTATCTGCCGGAGCAACTTAGCCGGGAGGAGATCGAAGCCAAAGCCCGCCAGATCATCGAAGAGGTCGGGGCCACCAGCCCGGCTCAAACGGGCGCAGTTATGCACCGGCTGATGCCGCTGATGCAGGGCAAAGCCGACGGCAAGCTCGTCAACCAGGTGGTGAAGGAGCTAGTAGCTGGTAAGACGTAAGGGTTCTTCTTGTGAGGGTATTTTCGTGTGGTCCTTCGCTAGCACAATGGACTCGCTGTAGAAGCATGTTAACAAAGGGGGAGCGCCCCAGGTGCTCCCCCTGTGTTGTTGAAAGAGGGACGCAGTTGGCCGAAGGTCTCCTGACCGAGCCCTGCCCCGCCTCGGTCAGAGATTGGGACATATGACCCCCAGGTGGTATAATTGTGTCAATAACA
>JACKQG010006975.1_pt1 | contig 11619 bp, 10 predicted proteins | sample 8237621 | NCBI WGS metagenome assembly JACKQG01 (sample SAMN15677084, study PRJNA649215) | marine metagenome | biome: marine; feature: Black Sea; material: saline water; isolation source: suspended particulate matter (SPM) from the Black Sea western gyre | collected 2013-06-09/2013-06-10 | depth... | reverse complement strand
AGTTGGTATCGAAGCAGCGAGTAAAGACATCGCCGCTACCGGTCCTTGGCAGATTGAAAGCTCCGAAAGCGGAGTATCTTGGAAGATGAGCGCTGTTGAAGACCACTGGCGCCAAACTCCTTACTTCGCCGAACTGGTTTACTGGACAATCCCTGAGGAATCGGCTCGCGTTGCTGGATTCCAGACGGGTCAGCTAGACAGCTTCGACATGGCTTTCGACTCCCTAGCAACCGTAGAAGCGGTGGAGGGAGCTTTGATTCAAGGCTATCCCAACGCCGGTCAAGCTGGTCTAAACTTCTATGGCCAGACCTATGGTCTGGACCGAGACGGTAACGAATACGAGTTCTACAACCCAGATCAGGCTTGGGTTTCCTCCGATGCCGATACCGACTCCCAGGCTTGGAAAGATGCAGTCAACGTCCGGAAGGCGATGAACATCGCCATCGACCGGCAGACCATCGTTGACGAACTCTTGTCCGGATTCGGCAAGCCCCAGTCCGTCAGGGACTGGATGGGTCACGAAGGAAATGCCAACCCTGATTGGAACTACGACTTCGACCCAGATCTGGCCCGCCAGATGTTGGCAGACGCCGGTTATCCTAACGGCTTCTCCGTCACTCTGACACCGGCCATTCGTGGCGCACCCGCTGAGGTGGAAGCCTGTGAAGCGGTTGCACAGTACTGGGAAGACATTGGTATCGAAGTAAGGCTGCAAAGCGTTCCTTACGCTACCATCCGGCCCGAGTTGATCACTCGGAAATACCAGGGCGTTACCTGCCACACTGTTGGCGTACGCCTGAACCCGATCATCGGCGCTTCCAACTATGTCATCAAGTCGACCTTCAGCTACGGGACACATCACCCGTGGATGGAGGAACATGTCTCCGCCGCCCTGGTCGAGGTTGACCCGGTTGAGACAGAACGGAAGGTCCGTGAGGTCTATGACTGGATCTGGGACAACTCCACGTCATCCTCGATCTACACGCATGACGGCATCTGGCCCGTCGGCGCGCGGTTGTCCATCGAAGGATGGGAACCCACAGACTGGAGTGAAGTCCGAACCGCGGTTGGTTTCGAGTTCGTCAAACACCGGTAAACAGCCCGGTTTTATAAGGAGCCACTAACCTCCAATAGAATCAGCGAAAAGCCCCGTTCCGCTTAAGCGGAACGGGGCTTTTCTATTGCCCTGCAATTTCGATTTTTCAAAATTCGGTTTGCTGGCTACTATCCATAATTCCAAAGGAAAAATACATATGTTCCCCCATTTATTAACGTTCCACTCTATTGTTTTCGCGGCAGTTAATATCAATGCGCAAGAAATATATTGATATTATATATCTAATATTATTGACATTATTGATAATGTAGCTTATAAATCCTTGGCTAGGAATCCAGGTTTTCTATTTGGGTTCCCAATTTTGCGCCTTCGATATCGTTACATGAGATATCGCGATTTCGTAGCCAAGGAGTACAAACGTGCCCAAAACCGGTACCAAACGAAGTTATATCCGTCATTGGCCTCAGGTTCTAATCCTGTTGGTCGCGGCCCTTCTGGTGGCTTGCGGATCCTCTGCAACCGCCACTCCGTCGCCCACAACGGGAGGCGACACCCCAGCACCGACCGCTGGAGCGACAACCGCTACAGAGGTGCCCGCTGCCGGCGATGCTCCCACAGCAATGCCTGAAGCAACCGAAGTTCCCCCGGCTCGAGTTGAGGGTGCTGGCACCATCCACATGGGCCAGAAAGAGACTGGAATCTTTGAAGCTCATCCTTCCATGAGTTCCAGCCCTCGCATTCAGTTCACCAGCAGCACAGTTGGTGAAGGTCTGATCACCACCGCAACCGATTTCTCAGCCAGCCCCATGTTGGCCGAGTCTTGGAGCGTTTCCGACGACTTCATTACCTGGACTTGGAAGTTCCAGGAAGGCGTCATGTTCCATAAGGGTTATGGAGAGATGACCGCTGAAGATGTCCTCTATTCCTACATGCAATGGCATGAGGGCGCGAAGCACGCTCGCGCCGGCATCATCGGCGACTACTTCAACCACGAAGATGGTGGTTCCACAGTAGTTGGCGATTACACTCTTGAAGTAGACACCGGAGTACCTTGGGTACCTGCTCAGGTCTTCGAATTCATGCGCAATGCTGGCGGATCCAGTTCCTGGGTTGTCAGCAAAAAACAGTCAGAAGAGATGGGTATCGAAGCAGCAAGCAAAGACATCGCTGCCACCGGTCCCTGGCAGATTGAAAGCTCTGAAAGCGGAGTATCCTGGAAGCTCAGCGCCGTGGCAGACCACTGGCGCCAGACTCCCTACTTCGACGAGTTGGTCTACTGGACCATCCCTGAAGAGTCCGCTCGGGTAGCCGGCTTCCAGACCGGTACTCTAGACAGCTTTGACATGGCCTTTGACTCCCTTGCTACGGTGGAAGCCGTTGACGGAGCCCAGGTCAAGGGATTCGCCAACGCTGGTCAAGCCGGCCTGAACCTCTACGGCCAACTCTATGGCTTAGACAAGGACGGCAACGAGTACACGCAGGCTAACCCCGACCTAGCCTGGGTTTCCAGCAACCTAGACACCGACTCCCAAGAATGGGCCAACGCCGTCAAGGTCAAGAAGGCATTGAACCTCGCCATCGACCGCCAGACCATCGTTGACACACTTCTCTCTGGATTCGGAAGTCCCTTGGCAGTTAGGGACTGGATGGGCCACGATGCCCGAGCCAACCCCGACTGGGACTACGCATACGACCCGGACCTGGCCAAACAACTCATCGCTGAGGCAGGGTTCCCTGATGGATTCTCCATCACCCTAACCCCGTCCATCCGCGGCGCAGTTGCCGAGGTTGAGGCCTGTGAGGCAGTTGCCCAATATTGGGAAGCGATTGGTCTGGAAGTAAAATTCCAGAACATCCCTTACGCCACCCTACGTCCTGAGCTAATCTCCAGGAATTACATGGGTGCCACCTGTCACACCGTTGGAGTACGCCTTTCGCCCATCGTTGGCGCTTCCAACTACCAGACCAAGTCCACTTTCAGCTACGGAACTCACCACCCATGGTTGGATGAGAACGTAGGTGACGCGGCCGCAGAAGTTGACCCCGATGTAGCCTGGGAAAAGAACGTCAAGGTTTACAACTGGATCTTCGACAACGCAATGGCCTCGGCACTCTATTCCCATGACGCCATCTGGCCGATTGGCAAGCGGTTGTCCATCGAAGGATGGGAACCCACAGACTGGAGTGAAGTCCGAACTGCAGTTGCATTCGAGTACGCCCAACCTCAGTAAACCCTGAGAAGGCAAACTCGTAAGCACGAGTAAGCAAAGCAAAAAGCCCCGTCCCGATTGATCGGGACGGGGCTTTTCATATTCAACCAAACTACGGCACTCGCGAACCGGCACTTAGATAACTTGGTCTAGATCCTTGGCCATATGATGGACGACTATTGGCCTGTGGGGAGGGTCTCCATAGGGCTCTTCCTTCACCGTGGTGTAGCCAAACCTAAGGTACATCTCCAACGCTGGAGCCAGGAGATCAACCGATGACAAACAGATACGCCGATACCCTTGATCCCGACAGAAGTCTTCAGCGGTTTCCAATAATCTGCGCCCAACGCCCTGCCTCCGGACCAGCGGTGACACACTCATCCGTCGCAGCTCGGCCTCTTCAGCAGCTTCCCCTGGCTGGATCGCCACCATTCCAACCACCAGACCAGCGGATTCCGCCACCCAGAAATTACTCCGTGGGCTGGCAAGATATTGGGCCGGAATATCGGCCATGTCGTCTTTCAAAGAATGATTAACATAGCGGCGAAACTCGAGTTCGGCCTCGCCGGAAAACTCCATGAGTCCATTAACGAATAACTCGTGTACCGGAGCTATATCCGTGGGGAGGAATTGCCGAATATTGAGGGCTGGCTGTTCACTCATGGTTTGCCATCAAACGCCCCGAAGCGTTAAGAGGTTTGATTGACCTAGGTATTAATCAAGAAGTTGATTACGTCGCCGTCTTTGACTTCATAGGTCTTGCCTTCGGAGCGGAGAACGCCTTCTTTGCGTCCTTGGGCTAGACTGCCGCAACGAATCAGGTCGTCGTAGGCGATCACCTCGGCGCGGATGAAACCGCGGGTGAAGTCAGTATGGATCGTGCCAGCGGCCATCTGAGCCACAATACCGGCAGGAACCGGCCAGGCCCGACATTCATCCTCACCAACCGTCAGGAAGGACACCAAACCAACGGTGTTGTAGCAGACCTGTTTCACCCGCTCTACGGCCGGCTCGTCCAGGCCCATGGCTTCCCTGAACTCTATGGCTTCGTCCGGTTCCATCATGGCCAGGTCTTCTTCCAGCTTGGCGCAGAGGCCAACCTCACCCAAACCACCGGCAATGTCGCTAGAAATACTCAACGATGCCAGAGTGGGCGCTTCTTCCCCCTCACCAGCGTTGAACGCAATCATCACCGGCTTGGCGGTGAGTAACTGGAAATCGACCAATGCGGAGGTTTCAGACGGCGTAAGTGTCTGCGACTTCACGGGAATCCCTTCTTCAAGGGAAGTCTTGACCTTTTGAACCGTCTCCAACAGAGGAATCATGGCCGGCCTTTCTGCCGGTTTGGCCTTTTTGAGACCGTCAGTAAGCCGCGCTTCTGCTTTTTCAAGGGCTTCCAGGTCGGCTAGAGACAATTCATCCAGCAGCAGCTTCACATCCCGGGCTGGGTCCACCGTCTCCAAAGGATGCAGCAACGCCGGGTCTTCAAAAGCCCTGATCACCAGCAACAAGGCATCAGCAGCTTGCAGTATGTTCCGCTGGCGGCCGCTGAGCACCTGGTTGGCCGACGCTGCCTCTCTGTCGATGGGAGGCAGGTCCCAGTACTTGATCTCAGGATGGATCACCTTCTTGGGATGGTACATACCGTCCAACACGGCCAATCTTGGATCGATCACTTTCACGACACCAATCTGCACTGGCCCGGCTCCACCGCCACCAGTGGAGGTAGAGTTACCAGCCGTCAATGCATTGAAAACCGTGGTCTTGCCGCTCTGGGGCAGCCCAATTACTGCGATATCCATACCTGGGTTGTGAACCTCTTGTTTTGTCTACCTGGGTTTTACGTGATGCCCTGAATTCTTGAAATCCGTTTAATAAGACTGGAAGAGTTTGCCCCACTCAGTCTTCAATGCGGCGTTGATGCGGCGGCGGCCCTTGGTCTTGAGCCAGTACCCGTTATGGTACAGATTGGAGGCCAAGAAAGCCCAGCCGACGATGGGACTGCGAAGCAGCATCTTTTCCAAAGGCTTGAGCGGCCCCCAATAGATCAGCTTCTGGCCGCGGCTGGCAAAAGTGTTTTCCACGCCGGTGAACTTCCAGTTAACCTGGCTGATATCTTCCCCAACTATGTTGATCTGGGAGACGTCGCCACACCCCAAACCACGTTCGTGGGCCAGCCTGATGAACTTGATGCTCATGGGGTCAAAGCCCATCATCTTGGCGGCCACGGCGTCAATGGCGACCTGGTCGTTGCTGGCCAGGATACGGTCTTTGATGTGCCAACGCATGGCCCGTGGCCCCGGACCGTCGCCGGCAAAGGTGCCATCCATCACCGCAAATAATCCCGGATGGATCTCTTGCTGGATGGCCAGCAGGTCGGTCAGCGTCTCGTGAATCACCGAGTGGGTCCAATGCCGCTTCCGGTGGAGCAGCCCGCCAAAGGCATTCTTCATCGCCCCGGTCATGGTTGTGAAGACGTGGGTTTTCATTGTGGGTAGGTGGACGATATTCGTCCCGGGGAAGCTCTCTGGTATCTGGATTCCCTCCGGGAATATGTCATCCAGCACCAACATCTCGGCCTTGGGTTTGTAGTCGATCCAACCGTTGGGTTCCGAGTCCAGATGAATATCAGCCAGGCCAACCTTTTCCTGGGCCGCTTTGTGTTTGTTTTTGAGCTCTCCCTCGTAGGAGTTCACCACCACCGTCCCGTTATGGGCGGCCATCAGGTCCTTATGGCCCCGCGCCTCCAGGGCCTTGGTCACACCTTCAATCTGCCAGGGAGTGGTTGAACATCCTGGATACCAGTGCTGCCAGGAGATGTTCACCTTCAAAAATGTCTTGAGCTCTGGGGATAGAAACTCTCCGATTCCGGCCAGGTCCATGGCCCGTCCCATGTCTGCTACTGCGGTCTCCGGGGTGGTGGCGACCACCGCGACGGTAGGGCTGCCTGGGCGGGACTGGCCACCTGGTGTTGAACCTGGAGCAGGTTGAGTTATGCCTGGATCAAAGGACGTCATTATCGGCTCCTATATTTGAATCGCGGGCGGATGGGTATGCCAACCGGCATGCCCCATATTGCTATTTAATTATTCACCTAATTGTTTAATAGAAGGACTATCCCTGAGACGGCGACCCAACTGATGATCGATAACACCAGGGGCAAGTCACGGATGATCAACTGTTCCGGTGCCTCCGCTTGTTCGCTGTTGTTCAGAAGGAATAAGTAGCGGAACAGACCAAAGGTAACCAGCGGCAGCGTAAACAACATCGTGTTGTTATCCGGCAGGTTCGTCGCTTCCACCGTATAAAGAGTATAGCTCAGCCACGCCGCTGCGGCAGACAACATCAACAATTGGTTGATGAACGGGCCCGAGTAATCCTTCAACACAGACCGTTGTTCTTCCGCCGAATCTCCAGCCAATCTGACTTCCGCAAACCGTCGCCCCAATACGATGAACAGCGCTCCGGCTCCGGTGGTGGCGTACAGCCAAGGAGAGGGTGTTACATCGATTGCCACGGCTCCGGCAGCAGCACGGATGACGTAGCCGCTGGTCACGGCGAAGGCGTCCAGCAATACCACCTGCTTCAAACCCAAGGAGTAAGCGACGTTGATCAACGAGTACAGGCCTCCCGCCACTCCCAACAGCGGTTCCACAAGGACCATCACGACCAAGCCAACAACAGCCAGCGCCACCATGACGGAACCCGCCACCGGAACACTAACTTTCCCCGATGCGATCGGCCGGTTCCGCTTCGTTGGGTGCAGCCGGTCACCGGCGCGGTCCATCAGATCATTGAATAGATAGATCGCGCTGGATAGGGCGCAAAAGGCCAGGGCAACCAGCACTAGCTTTACTAGTAGCTCGGGTACCTCGCTCAGGTCGTCGGTACTCCAAGCAACATCCACTGCAAAGACAAAGGGCAAGAACACCAGGCCATTCTTGACCCATTGGAGCGGACGCAAAGCCCTTAACAACGCCACCGGACTAAATGCCAGTGCGCCTCCGCTATCAGGGTTTTGAATTTCTTCTGTCGTATTCAATGTTATGTTTGGCTACTCAAAGACTGGGCCTATCTTACGCTGAGATCCTACCGCCGGGATTCGTCGCAAAGCGATCAGAGCCAGGAGGCCGACCAGCACGGCAAACCAGAGTGTAACCAGCCGTATGAGAACCGTACCGGCAGACGCCCCAGCCCTGGTCACGCCACTCTGTTGTAGGAACGCCAGCATGCTCCCTTCAGTGCCCACCAGCCCGCCGGGAAGGGCAGTCACCGCGCCCACCAGAGTCGCCGCTGCATAGATAGGCAATGCCCTAGCCAGGTCAATATCGGACCCTATCCCTTTTAGGATCACCCAAAGGGCCAAGCCTTCAGCGAACCAGGCGACCGCGCCGATAACCACACCAACAACCATCACCCTGGGCGACGCCAATTCCTTGAAGCCTTCTTGAGAGTCTCGAAGTAGTTCGCTCCAGCGGGACAGGATGGGCAGACTGGTTATACGGGAGGCATGCCGCGACACCGCAAACAAAAGGCCAGCAACGGTGGCCAACAATGCAACCGCCAGAACCACTATTACGGGAACCGGCAGCAACACGAATCCGGTCAGGCCCAGGATGATAACGGAGATAACATCTGTGAGCCTCTCCATCACCACAACCGGAGCAGACCGGCTCACCGGAACTCCGGTCTTGCTGTTCAGTAGGTAACATTTTACCAACTCGCCGGCTTTGCCCGGAGTTATCGACATTGCCAAACCGGAGAGAAATACCAACCCGCTGACGGCAACAGGCGGTTCAATCGCCAAGACACGTAAATAAAACGCCCAACGCAAGAAACGGAGTAGGTAGTTGGACAGCGCCAACCCCAATCCAGCAATGAGGTACAGGATTGGCAGATTGCCTATCTCGTCTGCGGTGCTGCCAAAATCACCGTACCCCACCAAAGCCACAAATACGCCCAGGGTGAGCGCAGCGGGCAACAGCCATTTCTTATCCATACGCCTACGGTCTACCCAAATAACCCGTGAATCGGGAAGAACCCGTGAGGCGGGACAATTAGAGCTTGGCCTTCAGCTCTGCGTACCAAACGCCCAGCCCGGCCATGCTGCCGTAGTAAAAGGGCACCACGATCACAACGCCCCACAAGATGATTCTCAGGTCGCCGCCTGGATCAAACATATTGTCGACAATGGCGATGATGATGGCCGCCGCTATAAACGACAAAAGGCTCGTCCAAGCGCCAAACACCATTGCCTTTCGGCCCGGGGTTCCCTGGCTCTCCGTAGCGGCGCTAATCCCGTAGTAGCCGCCGATAAAAGGGCCAAAAGGAATTCCAACAAAGTGGACGATTGGCACCAGCGCCAATATCAGCATGATTGCGAAACCGACCAAAACCCCTTTTATCATTGCCCGAACCCATGCCCGAATAAGGTCCTGCCAGCAGACCTCGATTTAATTTGAATTTGTTGCCCTTTCACCAGTGATGCTCCTAGTGCATGGCTCCAAGATTCAAAGGAGCCTAACGGAAATCAATCTAACGATACATTATAGTCTCGATGGACCCTGAGTCCAATTCATGCCCAGGCATCACTGATATCAGCGAACCCTCCAGGGCCGAGGTATACTGAGACGGCTTTACCAGACCACTAACTTGCCCGATTGGCCGGATGAATCACGGCTGATCTCCGAGGAGCAAAATTGGCCACCGATCCTTCCAGTAATCCAGACGAGTTTGTCCACGAATCCCCGTTCGCCAAATTATTGGATATGAGGGTGACCGACCCGGAAGATGGAACCAGCACGGTGGTCATGCCCATCAACCCCAACCATCTTCAATTAGCTGGAAGGGTTCAGGGCGGGATAGTAGTCGCGCTGGCCGATTACTCCATGTTCAGGGCAATAAGACCCCTTTTGAAGCCAGGTGAGGGCACCACGACCATCGAACTCAAGATCAACTTCCTCGCTGCCGCCGAGAAGGGCGAGTTGATTGCCACCTGCAAAATCATCAGCGCCGGAACCCAGTTGATGGTCGGAGAGATGGAAGTCAGAGACCAGGACAGCAAGCTCATCGCCCAGGGGTTGGGCACCTATCTGGTGCTGCAACCGAGGAACTAGCCTGGCTATTAGACTGAATTGCCTGCAACCCATAATTGTTGACTAGTTTAGTAGACAATCTTGGTTTTGGGGGTTTGCTGGTGTATAATTTGCCTTTGGCGGACCAGACTGGAGGTAGGTAGTTATGAAGATCCCCATGAAAGTCGACTATGGGGTGCGGGCGCTGGTTGAACTGGCTCTTCATTACGGTGACGGCCACACCCAGACGTCTGTGATTGCTTACAAACAGGGCATCCCAGAGGCCTATCTTGACCAGTTGATGACATCACTGAACAAGTTCGGCTTCGTCACCAGCAGGAGGGGCCCCCAGGGCGGACACGCCCTGGCCATGGACCCCAAAGACATCGACCTGAACATGGTGATGCAAAGCCTCGACAGTAGTAATTCGCCGTTGGACTGCCTCATCAATCCCCATGACTGCGCCCTGTCCCATACCTGTGCGCAGCAAGAAGTCTGGAAGACCGTAGAATCCTCCATTCGTGACGTGTTAAGCAACATCACAGTGGCGGATCTGGCAGAACGACACTCCAGTTTGGCTGGCCAATCAGCCTAATAGTTTCCCCGATACAAAAGTCCGGTTTTCTTGTGGGTTTGGCACACGCGCGCACGCCCATTCTCGCTTGACAACGACTTTTGCCAGGAATAGACTCGAAAAGTCAATGAATACATCTAATTCGCAGCGTTACGCCTATTTTCAACCAATAGGCCTCTTTCAACTAACTTGCGCTTGTACGTGTCCGCCCACATAGGGGCGGGCAACAACTTCTGCACATCTGAAGCCCGCGCCCACCCGTTGACGAACCCGTAAGGGTAAGCGCGGGTTTTTTATTGCAAAAATAAACACGCTGGGCATCTAATTCTGCCCAGACACATCTAAAAGAAAGCACCCCCAGAAGTACCGGAAAATTTAGGAGGGTCCAACCCATGGCCGAGCAACCGATCACACTCACACCAGAACAAGTAAAAAGATATAGCCGCCACATCATCATGGGCGACGTTGGAAGCAAGGGTCAGCGCACCCTGATGGGCGCTAAAGCCTTGATCATTGGCGCCGGCGGATTGGGTTCTCCCTCCGCCATCTACCTGGCACTGGCCGGAGTCGGCACAGTTGGCATCGTCGATTTCGATGTCGTAGAACTGTCCAACCTGCAACGCCAGGTGCTGCACCACACCGCAGACGTGGGTCGGCCCAAGGTCCAGTCGGCCGTCGACAACATCAAAGCCTACAACCCAGACGTGAACGTGGTCGTCCACGAGACCCGCCTGGAGTCCGATAACGCCATGGATATCATCAGCCAATATGACCTGGTGATTAATGGCGCAGACAACTTTGCCACTCGGTACCTGGTCAACGATGCCTGCTACCTGCTGAATAAACCTTTGGTTGACGGCAGCATCCTAATATTTGACGGCCAGGCCACCGTGTTCCTGCCGGGTGAAGGCTGCTACCGCTGCCTGTTCCCGTCGCCCCCGCCTCCTGGCATGGTACCCAACTGCGCCGAAGCTGGCGTGCTGGGCGCCCTGACCGGATTGGTCGGAAGCATCCAAGCCACCGAGGCCCTGAAGTACTTCTTGGGCATCGGCGAATCCCTCAGTTCAAGGTTGTTGCTGATCGACGCTCTCAGTATGTCCTTCCGCGAGGTAAGGCTGAAGAAGAACCCAGACTGCCCGCTGTGTGGCGAGAACCCCACTGTTACCGAGTTGATCGACTACGAGGTCTTCTGTGGGATCGCCGAGCCACAAGAGGCTGCAGCAATAGGCTCCGACTAAACAAGATTTACACGTAATAAGCGGGGCGTCACTTAAAACAGACGCCCCTTTTAACACGGGAAATCGGTAAATTTTCCCAAATTAGATACAGGGTTTATGGTTACTAGGCTCACTTACAAAGGCATCATCGACACCATTGGCAACACGCCCCTCGTTGAACTACAACGAATGAGTCCCAAAGAGGGCGTGCGCATCTTCGCCAAGTTGGAGGCGCAGAATCCAACTGGCAGCGTCAAAGACCGCATCGCCCTCAAGATGATTGAGCAAGCGGAAAAAGACGGCGAGATTTCCGCAAACCGAACCATTTTGGAGCCAACCAGCGGCAACACTGGAATCTCGCTGGCGATGATCGGACGGCTGAAGGGATACAAAGTCGCCGTGGTCATGCCGGAAAACGTCAGTGTGGAGCGGGTCCAGCTGCTTGAAGCCTACGGCGCTGAGATCATCCCCTCAGACGGCTCCCGAA
>JACKQG010005323.1_pt2 | contig 11620 bp, 10 predicted proteins | sample 8237621 | NCBI WGS metagenome assembly JACKQG01 (sample SAMN15677084, study PRJNA649215) | marine metagenome | biome: marine; feature: Black Sea; material: saline water; isolation source: suspended particulate matter (SPM) from the Black Sea western gyre | collected 2013-06-09/2013-06-10 | depth... | reverse complement strand
AATAAATAGACTATCTGAATAACATATAATCCCACTATTACTTGGAAATAGTATGTGGGTACTCCTGAGCCAAACATTGTTAGAATGCCTGAACTGGCACCCTCTGCTTCTGATGCTAATGAGCCGAGGCTTTCTCCTAGTGTTCCTAAAATAGAAGTTATCATGCTAGTGATTCCAATTACAATACCTGATATTGCAGGTGTTAGAAATGCTATTTGTGCTTTCATGCTGCTAATAACATCCGCCATTAAATCTCTTAATCTTTCATCTACTCTATGCATTTCTTTTATGTAATTAGAAACATTAATTAGTGCGTTACTTGCTATCATGGGTCCTTTCTTACTGCTTTCTACTAGAACTTTCATTGAACTTTCAATAATTGGTGATGGAAATGATCTTACAGCCCCTCTTTCAGGATCAAATATTGCTTGTTCAACATTATAGCCAAGCTTTCTTATATTAGAACTAACTGTGTCAAAAAATCTTCCTGACACTGTTCCTTCCATAACTTCAGAGACCTTTGTGAATGCAATCTCTGCAGGGTATCCATCTCCCAGTCTGTTTCCTAATTGAAATAATGCAGATGCAAATTCTTGTTCAAGTTTCTTTGCCTGCGCTCGAATCTTAATAACATTTTTTGATCTTAATTTATGATATAGACCTATAGATAAACCTAAACCAAGAGGTATAGCTAAACTTAGAAGGGTTGCGCCTAATCCATACGGTCCGATAATGTGCCCTGTTGCAGATCCTTCAAGTATCTCATCACGATATCCTAACAGATAGAATTTAGCACCTGGATGTGTTAGTGACTGAAGACATCCAGATGTTTCTCCACCCATACTACAATCGAATTCCGGCAACATTGCATGCATCATTAAAGGAGAAAATCCAATTAACAAAAAAATAATTAATATGCTGATGGAAAAATATAAAGGGTGTATTTTAAGTTCTGATTTTCCAATCTTGACAATTACATTCTTATATTTTTTTAAGTTTTTATCGCCTTCTGAAATATCGGACTCTCCGTAACCAGTGGGTCTCTTCGCCAGTATGGTTTTACCCATGTAGAAAACGCCTGCTGGCAGTACAACATTGTATAGCATGAACAAATGATACCATTTTACTTCTGGCATGAAGCTAACAACTAATGGCAGGATAACTAATCCTAAAATTGGTAATATTATACCTAGCATGTGTAAAGTTGTTAGAGGAGATTTTAGGTTTTGTGCATAGTGAAGCATTTTTTCATATGTTTCACTCAACATCACGCTCAATGCTTTGTCCAAAGCATCTACTCTTCTAGATTCTGATGATTCATACAAAGACGATTCAATCAGATGCATACTTTCTATGAATTCCAAGTTCCATTTGCGCCAACTTCCAAGATAATTATCAAGAGATTCTTTTATTGACGAGTATTTACCAGTTTCAATGTTCCACATCATCTTCTTGAAATCCAATGATAATGGTGGTGAAAGATGTTCTGCTGCAAAGTCAATTCCAAGCTCGAGGCTTGACGTGTGTCGCATATATGTCACGATGTAGAATATAGATAGAACCATTTGGTTACTGGCTTTCAGACGCCAACTATTGGCAAAGAAGAAAGGTAGATTGCCTAATGGAACTATTAAAATCATGCCCGCCATTATGCAAATAATCATCAGGAAGTAACTGATAGATCCGCCAAACATGAACGGTACAAAGAAACCTAAGAATATTCCTAGAACCAAAAAGAGCATAAATGTTGCAATTGGAAAGCTCGCAGCACCCGTTGGAGTTATATTTAGATGACAGATATCAATTGCTTCTTGATACTGTGGAATTTTATTTTTGTCAGGTTTGACCTTAAACATGGCTGCAGAAAAGTTACATGCTTTCTCATAGAATGATAAATGTTTAGGTAGATAATCACTTTTAAAGCTGTCATAGTCCTTAGTTGTTATTGGTTTTAGCTCGTCTCCCTTGTCGTCTAATTCAGTCTTAATTCTAGATACATATCTCTCTTTTAGGTCTTCAATGCTCTTGTCATCCATTTTTTGAGCTGTTCTTTCGAACCTCTTTTTTTATCCACTCATTCCATTCGAAGAAAATTCTTTTTGAGTCGAGCGTCCCAGTTTTTTCTTTTACTTTGTCACTTATTCTGTGAAATTCATCATTACATCTTATAACGAATGGTGCTTCTAGTAAATCTCCGTTTTTTTCTTTATCAGATATTTTAACAATTGCTTCCTTTATATTGGCTCGAAGTATGATATTATCCCAAACGGCATCCCAATTGCCTGCCCAGTCTTTCACATTTCCAGCAATGGCCTTTAGTATGTCAGATTCGCCATTTATTAGTTCATCGCTTACTTCTAATTCGTCTGATTTCGAGTTATATTTCATCAAATCTACAAATCCACCTTCTCTCATAGGATCATCTTCCCAATGTTTTCTGACTTCTGATATCTGCGTTACTCTTCGCCATTTATGCATTCCATCAGCGCTTTTTATTGGGTTGGCTACAACTATTATATCTGTTGCTTTGAAACTGGTTCGAGGCACATTAAGATCATTTACGACTCTATCAAATACTCCATAGGGGCTGTCACCATGTATTGTTCCTGCCACGACATTTGCTAATGCGCCTATTCTCATAGCTTCATATAATGCTTTGGCTTCTGTGCTTCTTACTTCTCCAACTATGAGACATGAATCTCCTAATCTAAGTGTGGTTCTTATTCCTTCATCAGCTGGAACTTCTGAGCTTCCCTTTGAGAGTGCTGATGCTACCTTCATAGATTGTATATTATAACCAAGTTTTCTTAACGAATTGGTTGGCAGTTCTAGAGTATCTTCGATTGTTATAATTCTGTACTTCCTCATAATTTCCACTAGCAATGATCCAAGTAAGGATGTCTTTCCTGCACTCCTGGTTCCTGCAATTAACATTGTTCTACTACCGTCTATTATGAAGCTTAGGACTCCTGCAGCCACCGGATTCAACATTCCGTGTTTTATGAATAAAGGTAAGGTCCATGGTTTATCTCTATGTCTTCTGAAAGCATATGCTATGCCTGATGGGTTAAGAGGGGGTGCGATTACTCCAACTCTGGAGTTTGCAACCATTGGAATCTCTATTTCTGTATCAAGAACAGGGTTGGCTTCATCTAATGGTCTACCTGATATCATTCTCAGTTTTGAAGCCCATGACTCACCATCATTTACACTTGGTAAAATGTTGGTTTTACAATCTCCAAAGTCTTGGTGTACTATGAACATTGGGATTTGACCCATTGGACTATTAACCGTTATATCTTGTATTTTTTGATCTTCCAATAATACTTCTATTAATCCAAATCCTACTGTGTATCTTATAAGTATCTGTGTTAATTCATTCAACTCTTTCTTTCCTAACTTGATATTTCTATAATTAGCCAATTCATCTAGTAAATCATGTCCAACATTGTAGAAAACCTCCCTCATTCGCTCTGGATCTACAAAATCTTGTCTTTCTGGCTTGTGCTCAGCCATTATGTTTCTTGCCAAGTCAAGTATCTCGTATTTTTCTTCTTCTAACTTGAACTCTGGAGGTGTTACGTGGTATAAGTATTGGACTGTGTCTGGTAATTCAAATATGACTATTTCTGTGTCTCCAACACTGTAACTGTCGAGTTCAATGGCATTTTTTGGATAAGTGGCCATTAGCTTTGTAAACATGAAGTCTGGTTTAATGGTTGGACTGAATACTTTTTTATAGATGTCTCTTGAGCCCATTCTATGGCCTGCAACAAAAGGTTTTAAAATCGTAATTAATTTGGTGTTTTCAAGAAGTTGGATTAAGTATTCTAATAATTGAAGATATTTTTTATGAGCAGTAATGCTTTTCTTGTCAACGCTTTTTTCCAGAAGAATATTTTCTTTTCTATGAATTCTTTTTAATTGTACGTAGCATCCGACAGGATCTTTCTTCAAAAGATTGAATATACTGCTCCTAACCTCATTGAATTTTATATCTTGAACTCCTCCTTCATCATAGTTTCTAAAAGTTTCATAACTAAACAATTGTTTATTTTTCACCAACTCATTATATAGGTGTGCAATCTCGTTAAGCATAATTGTTTGAGCATAATCATATTCATAATCTCTTTTTTGTGAAAACACTATTTTTGTTGTGCCAGGATTTGCTATCAAAAGCTCACATATTTTATTCATATATAGCTCATCATCCTCTATAGATGGAGCTCTAGTTACCTTTTCACAATTAACCTTTAAGGTATTATCTTCTCCTTGTCTTATGTTTTCATATGAGAACGCGTTTTCCTCTGCCAAAACCCACACCTCTTAGCCGAAAAATTTATATTAGCTTCAATGAATATTCTATTCTGCATAATTTATAAACTTTTTTATAATATGGTCCAACAAGATTTTTTATTGAAAAAACCCTCTCAGGGTCAGAAGTCAAATATTCACTTTGATAGTCTTTCAAACAATGTTACTGGTTTGGGTGCTCGTTTGAGAGTAATGGAAGAAAGATATTCTAACGTTCGTAAGAAAATACAGATGACTGACCAGAACTTACTGGATTTTGAAAAAGATATTAGAGGAGAAGTAAGATCTTTGAACCAGGAATTGATGGATGTCAAGAGAGGACTTAATGAAATAAATGATAATATTCTTCGAATGTCTTCTGAGTTACAAAAATGTGTTCAGCAATCTGATTTCAGAGTAATTGAAAAATATGTTGATATGTGGCAGCCAATGAACTTTGTAACTAAAGAAGAACTCAACAGGTACTTGAAGGAGAAAGATTTATATAAAGACTAGCATATTATTAATTGTATTAAAAGAGGCAAAAATGGCATTGTTTGGAAGCAAAAAACCAGCCAGGACGGAAGTTCCTGTTAATCAAGTTATTTCTATGAGAGAGCAAGGAATCGATAATAATAGAATTATTCAGACTCTTCAAAGAGATGGTTTTTCTTCCTCAAGGATATTTGAAGCCATGAATCAAGCTGATATGAGGTCTGCTGTTAATGGTACAAAACCAGATGCTATTGAATCTGAGTTACAGCAGATGCAACCAAATAATCCTCCTATTGATCCTTTTTCACAACCTGATTTGAATAGTGGTGCTTTTAAACAACCGCATGAACAAATGCAAACACTGCCTGCTTTTCAAGATAGATCGCCTGAAGTTGAAGAATTAGTTGAATCAATTATTGAAGAGAAATGGGATGAACTGGTTAAGGATATTAACAAGATAGTTGATTGGAAGAATGAAGCTGAAACCAGAATAAGCTCTTTACAACAAGAATTTTCTACTTTGAAAGATGATTTTGACAAACTACATCAGGCAGTTATTGGTAAAATTGGTGAATATGATAAAAACATATTGATGGTGGGTGCAGAAGTCAAAGCCATGGAGAAAGTTTTTTCAAAAGTTTTACCTGTTTTTACTGAGAAAGTTAATGAGTTAGCAGATGTTGCTGATTCGATGAAGAAGAATAAATAATTCTATGAAACCTTTGTCATGAATACTAGTGTGAACACTCCTACCAACATTATTGCTATCATACCAAGAACTTTTGGATGAATAATTGTATTTAATAAGTTTATCCCAAATAAGCCTGTTCTAGTGGATCCGTCTCCAACTTCTGTTATGTCAGGAATATTATCTAAATCTACAGGATCTACTGCAGAATTATCGAAGTCCATATCTTCGCCTCTTGTTAGCAGTGTTTGACCAAATGTAAACGCGAATGATCCTAGAATTATGAGGACTGCAAATACAATTACCCATGTATATACTTGAGGGCTTTTTATCATTCCGATGGCATCTGCTTCTGATGCTCCAAACATTCTTACTGCAAACAGTATGAAGAACAGGAATAAGAACATTACTAAGAACCATGGAGTTGCAAAGTTAATGACTAGAACTGCTGGTTTTGATACAACGATTAATATGGCAACTGCCAAAGCTATTAAGCCATGCACACCTTTTCTTTCTTTTCCAAAGGGATGTATGTACTCTAAAAGCGCATACATCACAGTGAACACTAATAGGAATACAAAAACTATAGAGAAATTACTTAGTATTCCAATATCGAGGAAAGTTGCCATTTATTTAATCTTTTTTCCCGGCGAATATATCAGTCATATTCTTTAAGCCTTCGCCAAAACCTTTCGCGTCATCCTTGTCTTCCTTGGTTATGAACGCTATTATTATTCCAAACACTAGTATGACTACTATCAGTTCTCGAACGTATGGATCTCTGACCCAGTCAAGCCACCAAGGCATTGTTCGAAATACATTTGATGCAGCCAAGAATATTAACAAAACAGCGACAATTGCCACAACGATTGCTATTCCTCCAAGGCTCGTTCCTGCAAAATTCATATCTCCACCTATAATTCCCAGGATTAACATGACCATTACAAATGCTATTGCTACTAATGATACGTTTGGTAATGCGGCATTCATTATCTGTACTACATCTCCATTTGGAGGGTACATTCCAGTGACATGTGGGATAACAACTGCCAATCCCATCACTAGCGCTATTACTACGTTGTACTTTTTGCTATCTTTTCCGAGAATCTTAGATTTTTGAAGCGCCGCAAACACTATTGTGAATACTATGATGAATGGTAGAATTACATCTACTATTCCCAAATGATCAAGCGCGTATATTGATTGTTCAAAGCTCCACACCATTATTAATCACCTTCATCTTCCTTTTTTTTTGATTTACTTGGACTATGTGACATCCACGCCATGAATATCACAATCAAAATTATGAGTATTAGTGCTGATACACCTTCTGAGTTCCAGTTGTTTTTTAGGAAATCAGTTCCGATTGTTAGCCATCCCAAGGCATTTAGGAAAATTAATGCCAATACAAATGCGCCGACACCCATTAGGGCTGGTCTCCATTTCTTATCAAGCTCAAATTCTCCTTCTTTTCTTAATATGCCTGCTAGCATCAAAAACAATACAAACATTAATATTAATATGAAGGCTTGACTTGCGACTTGATTTACCAATGCCACTAACTTTGAAGATGCAATAACAAAGAATGCTATGACAAATGCCATCATGGCATTCAAGTTCTTCCTTGTCATTTCTTCGCCATCAACTTTTTCAATGCCGAAAATCTTGGTTTTTTCAAGGATTGCAAACACTATTGTGAACACAAATAAAAATGGCAGTATTATCTCGAAGACGCCCAGTCCATCTAAAAATGACATTGTTCCGCCTAATACTGACTCTTCCATTGCAATAGAATTATTGACTGATTAGTATATAAATGTTTTGATTAAAATAATGGGAATTTTTATAAAACCCACCTCTTATAAACTCTTTGAGGTGTTACATATGGATTACGAAGGTATTGCAATCGAAAGACTTTATCATGATTGTTTTAAAATAAAAGGCAGTAAAACTGTTTACTTTGATCCTTACCAAATCAATAAAGATGAACACAAAGCAGATGTTATTTTAATCACACATGAACATTTTGATCATTGCAGCCCAGAAGATATTGAAAAGGTTTCTAATGCAAACACAATTATTATTACAGTGGCTGATTGTCAGAGCAAATTATCTTGTTTGAATATTAGAAATGTTACACTTGTAGAGCCTGGTGACAAAGTTGAACTATTAGGTTTGGTCGTCGAAGCTGTGCCTGCTTACAACACTGACAAATGGAGAAGTCCTGGCGTGCCTTTTCATCCTAAGGAGAACGCGATGATTGGATTTGTTTTATCAATTGATGGTAAAAGAATTTATCATGCAGGTGATACTGATTTAATTGCTGAGATGAACAATCTAAAAAATATTGACATTGCTTTATTACCTGTTTCAGGGACATATGTCATGACTGCTTTAGAGGCAGTAGAGGCTTGTAAATTGATACATCCTAAACTAGCTATTCCCATGCATTACGGCGCAATTGTTGGCACCGAGAGTGATGCGCGTACTTTTAAGGAAAGAGCTCCTTGCAGAGTCGAGATAATCTGATTTTACCAAAAAGAATAAAAACAAACCTTGTTTATACTTTAATAATATGTTAAGAAGTCATACTTGTGGGGAACTGAATAAGAAGAATGCTGGTAAAGAAGTAACTCTGTCTGGATGGGTTGATTCTATGAGGATCAGTGGTAAGATAGGTTTTCTAATCTTACGAGATAGGTATGGTAAGACCCAATGTTTTCTGGGAAAAAACATAATTGAAGAATTTGGTGAGATTCGAAGAGAAAGTGTTGTTCAAATAACTGGTGTTGTTAAGGAAAGACCTGATAATCAGAAAAGAGACGAACCAACAGGAGAAATAGAGATTTCCACTTCTACTTTAAAAATACTTTCTGAGTGTCAACCTTTGCCTTTGGAATTGGATGATGTTGTTCAAACAAGCGAAGATAATAGGTTGAAGTATCGTTACTTAGATTTGAGAAGGCCTGTGATGATAAACAATCTTACTATGAGACACAAGTTGATTCATCACCTTAGGAATCATATGGATAATAAGCAATTTCTAGAAATAACCACTCCCATTTTAACAAAGAGTAGTCCTGAAGGTGCCAGAGATTATTTAGTTCCTGCAAGATTACATCCTGGAAAATTCTATGCTCTACCTCAAGCTCCACAACAATACAAACAGTTGTTGATGGTTGGTGGTATTGACAAATATTTTCAGATAGCTCCTTGTTTCAGAGATGAGAATGCTCGTGCCAATAGGGCTCCTGGTGAGTTTTATCAGTTTGATGTTGAGATGAGTTTTGTTCATCAAGAAGACATTCTAAACATTATTGAGAACTTAATGATTGATCTTGTGAAAAATTTATTCCCTGAAAAAAAGATTACTCAAATTCCTTTTCCTCGTTTGAACTACGATGATGTTATGAAAAAATATGGTTGCGATGATCCAGACATTAGAAAAGATACAAAAAATCCTGATGAGCTCGGTTTTTGCTTCGTAATTAATTTTCCTTTATTTGTAAAGCAATCTAAAGAAGATTTCTTCCACGGTGCCGGACAAGAATGGGGTCCTAGTCATCACATGTTCACTATGCCTCATGAGGATGATTTGAAGTTACTAGATTCTGATCCTGGAAAGGCCAGGAGTTATCAGCATGACTTGGTTTTGAATGGTATGGAAGTTGGCGGTGGAAGTATAAGAATCCATGACCCTAAGATTCAGCAGCAAATATTTGATTTGATTGGCTTTTCAAAAGAACAAGCAGGGGAATTTAAACACATGATTGAAGCTTTTACTTATGGAGTTCCACCTCATGGTGGAATTGCTCTTGGCATTGATCGCTTGTTGATGTTGCTTATGAATGAGCCAAGTATTCGTGAAATAATTGCATTTCCAAAGAATAAAGATGCAAGGGATGTAACTATGGATGCACCTTCTAAAGTTGATAAGGCTCAATTAGATGAATTAGGGATTAAAAAGAAATAATTAGTTTACATCAAAAGATGTAACATTTTCATTTTTTTTAATTAAACATCTTGTTTTATCTAGAAATTCTGAAACACCTTCAAAATCGACAGAAGTATAATATTTTAAATGCAATCTAACAAGACTTTGATAGTTGAATAAATCATCTGTTAAGATATTTCCTTTGTATTCTTTTACAGCACCTTGATTTTGTAGTAATTGATTAAATAACTCTGATCCTGGAAGTGGTATTGCAAAACTTGTGCAAACTTTTATGTTTGGATGTTTTTCAATTAATTCTCGTGCATACTCATACGTTTGTTGCATAGTTTCTTTTGTCTCTCCGCTTAAACCATACATAAAGGGAACATGAAATTGAATTCCTCTTTCTTCTAAAAGATTTAATGACTTTTCAACATCTTGCTTTGTATAGCTTTTATTTGCTCGTCTTAATATTCCATCGTTTGAAGATTCAATTCCCAGATAAACAAATCTAACATTTAATTGTTGTAATATATATGCTGTTTCTGGAGTTATTTGATCTGGAATTGCATATACCCTTGAAAACTCAATGTGTTTAAGATCTTTAGGTCTTGTGTCTAATAATCTCTTCGCATTATTTCCCACTATAAATGTATCTCCTGTTTCAAGAAATGATTTTACACCATATTTTTCATTCAATAATCTAATTTGTTTCCAAACTGTTTCTGAGTTCATAACTTTAAGATCATGATCTATTGAGCAAAAAGAACATCTTTTATTAAGTTCTGCTTTAATACAGCCTCTAATGGTTGATATTGGTACCGTAAAATATTTTATGTTTGAAGGAATTATTTCCATATCTTCCAAGTCAAAAATAGTTGCTAATTTCGCATTTTCTCTTCTTGGAAAAGGATTCTTTTTTGAAACGATGTTTGGAACATCTTTATGTTCTTCTTCTCGTATTAATCTTGGGAAAGAATTCTCGCCATCACCAATAGCTGCATAATCAATAAAGGGATTATTTGCAATTATTCTTCTTGCTATTGCATTAACATTTGGTCCGCCGATTATTGTCTTCGCGCCTTGTTCTTTTGCATATTTTAAAATTGCTAATGAGTTTTGATGTGTTGAGTATAAATCCATAACCCCAACCCAATCAGCATTAATTTTTTTCAGAATATTTTTTAAACTATCATTTGCACCATCAATAATTGAAACTTCTGCCCCGACTTTCTTTAGTTCTGCAGCCATTATAAGTAAACCAATTGGTATAGACACGAATTCTTCTATTTGCCCGACAGAATACCAATCATCTAATGGACTTCTGATTAGTTGAATTTTCATTGTTATAGGAAAAAAATAGTCTATTTAAGTTTTAATGGTGTATTATTATACCACAAACTATATATATCTAAATAACTTTTCAACATTATGAAAGAATTGGCGGTGCTTGGTTTAACAAAAGGAGAAATAAAAGTTTACAATTCAATTCTAAATTTAGGACGCCCTTCTGTAAATCAAATTCATGAAAAAACTGGTGTTGAAAGAAGAGGTATCTATGACATAATTAATAAACTTATAGGAAAAGGATTAATCTCATACACCGTTGAAAATGGAAAGAAAACTTATCTAGTGGCTCCTTCAAAACTAAAGGAATTACTGCGAGCGAAAAAAGAAGAAGTCAAATCTTTCGAAAAAATACTTCCTCAGATAGACAGAATATATAACTCTTCAAAACCTGATGTTGGATTTGAAATTTTTAGAGGGAAAGAAGGCGTGAAAACTGTTTTTGAAGATATGTTAAACTACAAAAAAGTCTACGCAATTGCTGGTGGATTCTACATTACGCAAGAATTGCCTTACTATTGGCCACAGTATAATAAAAGAAGAATTAAGACTAAATGTGTGTGGCGCAATTTAATTAGGCATGATTTTGGGGTTTTGCCTAAAGACGAGTTAGTTAAAGCAAAAGTTTTGCCTAAAGAATTCTCAGGAAATCCTGTTGTTATAATTATCTATGGAAATAAAGTTGTTAATTTGTCCTGGGGGGAAGAGTGGTTTGCGTTTGTTATTGAGAATGAAGATGTCGCTCAAAACTATAAACAATATCATAAATACTTGTGGGAGAACGTAGCTACAACTTCTTGAGGATTTCTTTATCTTTTTCTATTGCGCTTTCAATTGCTTTTTGCAAGTATTCTTTCATAGTT
>JACKQG010006974.1_pt1 | contig 11621 bp, 8 predicted proteins | sample 8237621 | NCBI WGS metagenome assembly JACKQG01 (sample SAMN15677084, study PRJNA649215) | marine metagenome | biome: marine; feature: Black Sea; material: saline water; isolation source: suspended particulate matter (SPM) from the Black Sea western gyre | collected 2013-06-09/2013-06-10 | depth... | reverse complement strand
CGACGGCTGGAACGAGAAGTCGAACCCAGCCAGGGTCAGACCCGTCGGCAGGCCGAGATGGATTTCGACCAGGTGGCAGGCTGTGATGAATGGCCAGAGATGGATCAGACGGCTGGGGACGACGGCACCTGGGAGTGAATTCCACAGCAGGTAAATGCTGTGTACGCGGAGTTCGTCTTGGCGGCGGATGGGCGGTTGCGCCCGTGCCGGCTGAGAATCTGGGCTATTGGGCTGGTTGCCAGCATTTCGGCGAGTTTAGGCGGAGGCTGGGAATTGATGGGGGTGGCTTTTTGTGGTATAATTAGTTCGAGATTCGGAGATGGGGCTGTGAGGGGAGTGGACTATGCGGTTGTTTTTCCGATTCGCTATTCGCTACGAGTGTTATCGAATAGGGAGTGTTGACCCGACCGCGCGCAAAGGAGACGCACCATGAGAACGCATCTGACGGCGGTAATAACTGCACCGGTCGTCTCGGTGGCGCTGATTGCCGCACTCGTCTGCCTGTGGGCGGTGTCCGTGGCAGCCGAATGGCCTCACGACCCGCTGGAGAACCTGCCCATTTGCACGGAAGCGAACTATGATTTCTACCCGGCCATCTGCAGCGATGGCTCCGGTGGTGCGTTCATGGCCTGGCAGAACTATCGCGACGGTGGAAACGGGGACATCTACGCGCAGCATGTCGATTCCGAGGGGAACCTCCTCTGGACCACCGATGGCATTGCGGTCTGCATGGCTTCGAACGGGCAGTACGATCTGCAGCTGATCAGTGATGAAGATGGTGGCGTAATCATAGTCTGGGAAGACGAGCGAGACGCCGACTACGACATCTTTGCCCAGCGTCTGGATACCGACGGCAATGAACAGTGGGCCTCCGATGGCGTGCCCATCTGTTCCGCGATATCCGGGCAGTATTGTCCCCAACTTGCCGGCGATGGCACTGGCGGCGCGATCATCGTCTGGCAGGACTATCGCAGTGGAACTCTACATACCTTTGCCCAGCGCGTGAATTCAAACGGCAATCGGATATGGACCGTGAACGGAGTCCGGGTCTGCTCGAATCCTGCCCGTCAGGATGAGACGCAAATCATCAGCGATGATGCCGGGGGCGCAATCGTGGTCTGGGTCGATGAGCGTGTCGATGAGGACATCTACGCGCAGCGTCTGGATGCCGACGGGAACATACTCTGGTCTTCTGGCGGTGTTGAAGTCTGCACGGAGACATCCAACCAGTGTCAACTCGAGATTGTTAAAGATGATGAAGGTGGCGCGATTGTTACCTGGGCCGATTACCGGGACGGAAGCGATTTCCATATCTACGCGCAGCGTCTGGATGCCGACGGGGCAACTCTCTGGGATTCCGGGGGCAATGAGATATGCATGGACGCTGGCGGCGGTCAGTCTCAGCCTGAAATCGCAAGCGACGGCGAAAGTGGCGCGATCATCACCTGGAGCGACTATCGCGGGGGCAATGAGGATATCTATGCCCAGCGCGTAAGCTATCTCGGCACCGCTCTCTGGGAGACAGATGGCGTGGCGGTCTGTACGGAGACAGACTATCAGAGATACCCACAACTCGTCGGCGATGACGCCGGTGGCGCGATCATCACCTGGGATGACTATCGAGGTGACTCCTCGGACATCTATGCTCAGCGCCTGAACGATGACGGCGATGTCTTATGGACGGCAGGCGGCATACCAGTGTCTATGGCTGCTAGCGGACAGGATGACTGCCTGATCGCCAGTGATGGAAGTGGTGGCGCAATCATAGTCTGGGAAGACGAGCGAAACAGCTGGAAGGGAGACGTCTACGCCCAACTCATCGACGGCAACGGCGCCCTTGGACATCCGGCCCCTGTCATCACGAGCGCGATTGATCACCCGGATGATCAGGGTGGAATAATTATCCTCAACTGGGAAGCCAGCTACCTAGATGAATGGCCTTCCGGCGATATCGACTACTACAGCGTTTGGCGGCGCTATGGCGGGACTGGAGCCCGAGAAGTCTGCAACGAGGTGTTCTCCGACGCGGTCGGACCGATGGGCGTCGATGATCTGGGCCGCTACGGCTGGATTCATGTTGAAGATGTTACTTGCGGGCCCTTCGATGAGTATGCCTGCCTAGTAACGAGCTTCGGCGACTCCACGGCCAGCGGTGTTATCTATACGGACCTCGTGGTGTTTGCTTACGATGAAGACAACGAGTTCTACTGGCTATCGGAAGTAACGGCAAGCTACTCGCTCGACAACCTGGCGCCCGGCGCGCCACTGACGCTCTTGGCCGAGGCGCCGAGCATCGATGTTGAACTAACTTGGTCCCCGAGCGGTTACCATGACGAGGACCTGTCGGTCTACAACGTCTACCGGGGTGCAGTGAGCGGGTTCACGCCCGACGAGACGACACTCATAGGTACGGCTGCGGATACGCTCTATACGGACGCTGCGTCTGGCGCATCGACATGGTACTACCGCGTAAGCGCGGTCGATGTACACGACAACGAAGGCGACCCGTCGAACGAGGCATCGGTATCGACGACGGGCGTTGCGGACGATCCGTTCATTCCGGGTGCGTTCGCGCTTCGGGGTAACTTCCCGAACCCGTTCAATCCGACGACGCGCATCACATTCGACCTTCCCGACGCGGCCGAGGTACGGCTGGACATCTACTCCGCTTCCGGCCGCCGCATGGCGACGCTGGTTGAGGGCGTGATGGTGCCGGGTCGGCACGATGTGCTGTGGCGCGGGCTGGGCGCGGGCGGCCGTACCGTCCCGAGTGGCGTGTACTTTGCGAGGCTCGAGGCCGGGGGTGAGACGGCGAACCACAAAATGATACTGCTGAAGTAGTGGACGACTGCCACAGGACGACGATGCTCATTCGTACGAGCGGCCACAGGTGTCGGTCTGGGCAGCAGAGAGGAGCTACATCATGAGAACGCATCTGACGGTGGTAATGACTGCACAGGTTGTCTCGGTGGCGCTGGTTGCCGCACTCGTCTGCCTCTGGGCTCTGGCCGCGGCAGCTGAATGGCCACATGGCCCAATGGAGAACCTGCCGATCTGTACGGTCGAGCATATCCAGTCTGAGGTGGGTATTTGCGCTGACGGCGAGGGCGGTACCATCATTGTCTGGAGCGATGTGCGGGTTATTGGCAACGAAGATATCTACGCTCAGAGAGTCACCGCCCTAGGCGACACCCTGTGGCCGGCCGACGGTGTGAAGGTATCTCTCAATTATGATACGGATGACTATCCCGCAGTCGTTTCCGACGGCGCAGGCGGGGCAATCATTGCCTGGCGGGAGCTTGACGGTGGAGATCACGATATCTACGCCCAAAGAATCTCCGCCGATGGTTTGCTCTTGTGGGCGGTGGGCGGGGTTGCCGTTTGCACCGCTCCGACTTCACAGCAGTCGATGCGGATGATCTCCGACGGTGCAGGTGGCGCAATCCTGGCCTGGCATGATTCGCAAAACGGCAACTACGATGTATTCACGCAGCGCATTGATGGCGACGGTTCGGTCTTGTGGGCATCGGGCGGTGTTGCGCTCTGTGTGGATGCGAGCGGTCAATTCGATATTGAGATCGTTAGTGACAGCGCAGGCGGAGCAATCATTGCCTGGCATGACGGACGCAATGCCTCATACGATATCTATGTCAACAGAATCAGCGAAGGCGGGGTAGTGTTCTGGGCGACCAACGGCAACGCGGTCTGTTCGGCCACGGGTGAGCAGGGCTACCACCAGATGGTCAGCGATGGCGTCGGCGGTGCGATCATCACCTGGCGAGATGACCGCCTGGGTGATTACGATCTCTATGCCCAACGCGTCGACTACGGTGGCAACATGCTGTGGGTTAGCGATGGCGTGGGAGTTTGCTCTGACATAAATTCTCAAACCAATCCTAGGATTATTACCACAGGTGGCGGCGGCAGCATTGTCGTTTTCCAGAACTACACGGGTTCAAATTACGATATCTATGCCCAGAGGCTGGACGGGGTCGGCAATGTGCTCTGGGCCAGTGGCGGTCTGCCCATCTGTGCGGAGACGGGCTGGCAGGGCGAACCTGAAATTATCTCCGACGGCCAGGGCGGCGCGCTCATTGCCTGGCGAGACAATCGGACCGGCTCCTACTACGAGAACGATATCCGTATCCAGCGGATCAACGACTCCGGCAGCAAACTCTGGCTCAGCGATGGCATACCTGTCTCCTTGGCCCTGAACTGGCAATACAACCAGTGCATGGTCTCCGACGGAGTCGGCGGTGCGCTTATCGCCTGGCAGGACAACCGCAACGGCAGTGACGATATCTACGCACAACGAGTCGAGCGTAACGGACTCTTGGGTTATCCAGCACCGTCGATCACGGGCGCGACCGACCATCCTGATGACCAGGGTGGGGTCGTTGTTCTGGGTTGGCTGCCGAGCTATCTGGATGAATGGCCGCTGTCCACAGTCGACACCTACAGCGTCTGGCGGCGATACGGTGGCATCGGAGCACGACGGATGAACGCCGAGGCATTCCCCGGTTCTCAGGCGCCCGTGACCATCGAGGACTTCGGACGCTACGGATGGGTCTATGTTGATGAGGTCGACGCGATGCAATTCGAGGCGTATGGCTACCATGCTCCGAGCTACGGTGATTCGGTCGCCGCGGGCATCATCTATACGGACTTCATGGTGTTGGCGGAAAGCAGTTCGTTGGGCGAGTACTGGGCATCGGGAGTTGTGACCGCTTACTCTCTCGACAACCTGGCGCCCGGCGCGCCACTGACGCTCTTGGCCGAGGCGCCGAGCATCGATGTTGAACTAACTTGGTCCCCGAGCGGTTACCATGACGAGGACCTGTCGGTCTACAACGTCTACCGGGGTGCAGTGAGCGGGTTCACGCCCGACGAGACGACACTCATAGGTACGGCTGCGGATACGCTCTATACGGACGCTGCGTCTGGCGCATCGACATGGTACTACCGCGTAAGCGCGGTCGATGTACACGACAACGAAGGCGACCCGTCGAACGAGGCATCGGTATCGACGACGGGCGTTGCGGACGATCCGTTCATTCCGGGTGCGTTCGCGCTTCGGGGTAACTTCCCGAACCCGTTCAATCCGACGACGCGCATCACATTCGACCTTCCCGACGCGGCCGAGGTACGGCTGGACATCTACTCCGCTTCCGGCCGCCGCATGGCGACGCTGGTTGAGGGCGTGATGGTGCCGGGTCGGCACGATGTGCTGTGGCGCGGGCTGGGCGCGGGCGGCCGTACCGTCCCGAGTGGCGTGTACTTTGCGAGGCTCGAGGCCGGGGGTGAGACGGCGAACCACAAAATGATACTGCTAAAATAAGGCCATATGTCCTCTCACTTTTCCTTATGGGAGGGGCTAGAGTCATCACTTCGGTGAGACTTCTTTCCCTCCGGAAGGAAAATCAAGGAGGACTTGCGGCCGTTTTCGACCTTCATCTCGGCGGCCACCGCCAGGATGAGTCGATTGACGAGTTCAATCGTCTCGGGCTGGACCCGCTTGATGTTCTCCTGCAGCGCCGATTTCCGGGACGACTTCTCGTCGATGCCGAACCCGCAGAAGGCGCGAAAACACCGGGAGTCAGCCAAGTGTAAAGCCAACTCCTCGTAGCTGAACCGTTCATCTGCTTGAGGATCACAAGTCGCAAGACTTGGTCGCCGGCGCTGCCATGACCCACAATGTTACCAGTAGAGCCCGGTTTTGTCACTCTCTTGGCAGATATCTGTGACAGGCACCACGGACGTTCCTGTGTTTGATATGGGGCTGGCTGAGCTCTCAGGAGACTATAGCCCAATTGAGTCATGCTTGGTGCACATCACCGATGGATTCAGGGCAGAGACTGATCCAGAGCCTACATTCGGTCGCTGGGAAGCACATGTGATCAGCACGGGAGAGGTTTGGAGTTTCTTGGATATTCACAGACAGATCATGCCCGTGTCGATCGATGATTGCTATCAGGGGATAACGGGCATCATGCGATACCCGACCCTTGATCCCAACCCTCTCTTTCTTGTCCTTGGTGAGACGGGTTTCGTAGTCATCGACTGCTTCTTGCCCACTGAGTCCATGAGCTTCAGTGGGGTCAAGCGATTGTATCGATAGCCGTTATATCTGGCAATCTGAGAGCCGCTCTCAACTTCATCTCAGAAATAATTCCGCTGTGCGTCCCACCCGGGGAGCCAGATGTTTTCTCCACCCCGCAGACGTTTCAGTTGCGAGTTCAAGCTTGAGGCGATCCGTCGAGTCCACGAGACCAGCCAGATCCAGGCCGGGTAAAGACCGGGGTCTTGGCGGAGATGAAATGAAAGCCGGCAGCGAAAACATCCAATAATCCATCTATTTCCACCCGTAATTCTTGACAAGCACCTATAATTGGATATAAATGGATAAAACATTGGAGGTGCCCCATGAACCCACTATCAAAAACCCACCTACCCCCTGAACTAGCCAAATACATCGGCGAGATTGACGAATTCAAGGGCCGCTGGGAAAACCTCGGCAATATCGCCCCGGAACGCCTCTCAGCATTAAAACGCATCGCCACCATCGAATCGATAGGATCATCCACTCGAATCGAGGGAGTAAAACTCAACGACGACCAAATCGACCAACTCCTCTCCAGACTCGACATCACCTCATTTCGCTCCCGCGATGAGCAGGAAGTCGCCGGCTATGCCGACCTGATGGAGATGATCTTCGATTCCCATCCAGAGATCCCGCTGAACGAGAACACGATCAAACAGCTTCACGGAGTCCTGCTCAAGCATTCACAAAAAGATGAACGCCACCGGGGTCACTACAAGAAGCTCCCCAACCACGTGGAAGCCTTCGATGCCGACGGCCGCAGCGTCGGCGTGATCTTCGAAACATCAACCCCCTTCGACACGCCGCGTCTGATGGAAGCTCTCGTATCCTGGACCAACCAGGCCCAGGCCGAGGACGAGCACCACGCCCTGTTGATCAGCGCCGTATTCGTCGTGCGTTTTCTCGCAATCCACCCCTTCCAGGATGGCAATGGCCGACTGTCGAGGGCCTTGACAACGTTGCTTCTTCTGCGGGCCGGTTACGCCTACGTTCCATTCTGCTCCCTGGAGCGAATCGTGGAAGACAACAAGGAGGACTACTACAAAGCACTGAGACGCGCACAGGCCACCTTGGACACAGACGAATCTCAACTCATCGACTGGTTGACCTTCTTCGTGACCGCGATGCGCAGGCAAAAGCAGATCCTCGAACGTAAAATCGAGAGCGAAAATCTAATGGCCCCCTTGGCTCCACTTTCGGAAAACCTGCTCGCAATCGTTCGCGAGCACGGTCGGGTTACGGTGCGCGAGGCGGTGGCCGTCACCGGCGCCAATCGCAATACGATCAAGGATCATTTGGCTAAATTGGTTGGTGGGGAACGATTGGTTAAGCGAGGTCAGGGACGGGGGACCTGGTATGAGAGGCCTGGAAGCGGTTCTTGAGCCAACCCCGCCATGATCTCCGCCAGCCGCTCGAAAGTGAGTGATTTGCGCGTATGAAGGTGATACAGATCATCAGGAACGGGATAGGGGAGCCGAGCGTAAGCTCGGCTTCCCCTCCCACACCACCCGGCATGCGGGTCCGCACCGGGCGGTTCGTCAGGTTGAGGTCAAGGAGCTAGACGCGGTACGCCCAGCTCATCGAAGTATGTGTTCGGCAAGGTGATGTTGATCGCCATCGCAGAGTTCTTCCACCAGCGCCGGGCGTTGGCCGCCACCTTCGCTGCCGTCACCCGGGACATGCCCCGGACCCGCAGTTCTCGAAAGACGGTTCGGCCCCGTTTCCATTGCTTCAGCAGGATAGCCCGCAAGCGGTGACGGATCCATTCGTCCAAGCCACGAAAGATCTTCGGCGTGTCCGCCAACCGGAAGTACCCCTTCCAGCCCAACAGATACCGCCGAAGCTCCTCTGCTACTTGAACGGGGCTCCGTCCACCGGTCCGGCTGGTGATCTGCCGGACACGATCTTTCATTCTCACAAGGGATCGGCCCGAGACTCGAACGCGAACGACCCTGCCCTGAGCCATCCAGAAGGAGAACCCGAGGAAAGGACGACGCCACGCCCGATCAACCGCACTCTTGGTCTTGTTGATCTGGAGCCGGAGCTTGCCGAACAGGACCACCAGCGAGCGCATCGCGCGCTCACCCGCCCTCCGCGACCCGACGTACACACGCAGATCGTCCGCGTAGCGCACGAACGCGTGCCCACGCTTCTCCAACTCCTTGTCCACTTCGTCCAACAGCACGTTGGCCAACAACGACAACGACGTACGACGCCTCGCCCATGACGGGGATATCGCCGAACACCATCTCGGACGGCGTCACCAGGGCGGACACGGCGGCATCGAAGGTCGCCGTCACACCGGCGGCCGCGGCGGCGCCCTCGTTGCGGATTGTAATCACGAGGTCGACCGTCTCCCCGGCCTGCACCAACCCATCCCCGCCGATCATGACGCCGGCCAGCCCGCAGAAGGCCTTCTCCGAACCGACGGCCATCTCCCCCAGGTAGGGAAGGTGCCCGTGACCCGAAACTGTGATCTGCACAGGTCCGTCGGCAAGGGGCGGCACAGTCAGATCCACTACGCCGGTCTCGCCGGTCACCGCGACGGCCCGCAACCCGTCGGGCCGATAGGCGCAGACGGTCAGGCCGGGTGCGGGGAAGCCGTCGCGCAGCACGGTCACGGGAATCGTCGTCGCGTTTCGGCTGATTCGCGGAGGATGGCGCACGTCGATCGCCCGCGGCACGCCGAGCCAGATATCGGTGGCCGGATCGCCCATGAGGTTGTTCCAGTCCGAGAACATCTCCACGACCCGGGGTTCGCCCGACTGGTAATTACGGAAGAGCTCGTCCTTGCCCTGGGTGTGCGCCACGCCCACGCGGTGGTCGTCGCCGTACAGCAGCCCGTTCCAGAAGCCTTGGTAATAGCAGTTGTTGTAGCGCGTATGGGTACCGCCGGTCGACGTACCCACCGCCGCGATCCCGCCGCCGTTCGGCGCACGCAGCCAGGCTTCGGAATGGCACATGTTCTGCGTGAAGGTACCGGACTCGCAGGTGGGCAGGATCGCCACGGGCAGACGTCCGCCGTTGGTCAGGTTGTAGATCATGCTCTCGGTGAAGCCGCTCACGCCGTAGAAGCCGCGGTAGCCAAAGACGTTCACGCCCCCGTTCACCGAGTTCATCATCGATAAGGGGAAGTTGCCCGACCAGACAGTGTACACTTGCGTCCAGCCCAGCAATTCGAGGTGTTCCTGGAGCCACTGGTTCACGTAGATGGTGGTAATGCCCGAATCGGTCGGGTCCCCGATCAGCGAGGCGCTCCGGAACCAGGACACGTCGTCCATGGGCGGCGACTGCTCATAGGAGATGATCTTGTCGACGATCAGCGTGAGTTCGTCATAAGTCGAGAAGGACAGCCGCCCGATGTGCACGTCGCCGCGGATATCGCCGGCGAGGTTGCTGTAGTAGTGATCGCCGGGCCCGTTGAACCCGGACAAGTGCTCGTAGTAGGGCTGCACGCCTGACGCGCCGGACGCGTCGCCCACGATGCAGACGAACTGCAGGGGCGGCAGGGCGGGATCGGAGTAGAGAGCCTGCAGGGCGGTGCGAATGTTGTAGTAGTTGGTGCCGACCACGGACAGATCGACGATCTCCACATGGTAACCTTGCCGGCGTCGCCACTCGACCAGCGGTTCGACTCGGGTGACGATATCCTGGTGGCCGCGGTGAACCACGGCCCAGGTGTTGAGCGGTGGTACGGACTCGGGTGGACGGACACCTCTGCCGGTCTCGGCTATTGCAACAGAGGTGAGCAGGCAGACGGAGATGAATACGAGAACGCTCAAACGAGTAATCGTAGACATGGACTTGGCAACTCCCGGTATGTGGATGTCTATATCGTCAACAAGCATTAGTTTACGGAATTGGGCGCGGGCGGGGAAGGGTGATCGTGGGCGGAGGCTTATTCAGACCGGCATATGGATCCCGAACTTATCCATCTTGCGGTAGAGCTGGTTGCGGGAGATGCCAAGGGCGCGGGCGGCTTCGCTGCGGTTGCCGGCCGTGATCAGCAGGGCCTGGCTGATGCGCTCGCGCTCGACCTTCTGGACATAGGCGCCGAGATGCAGGGAGCCGGTAGTGGCGGGCTTCATGGTGAGCCACTTGCGCATGTCTTCGGGGAGCATCTCGATGGTGGCGCGGCCGGAGTGGCGGGCCATCAGGGCGAGACGGCGGGTCATGGCTTCGAGCTCTCGGACGTTGCCGGGCCAGGGGTAGCGCTTGAAGATCTTGATGACGTCTCGGTCGAAGATATTGCCTAGAGCGATCTCATCGTCGAATATCTTGCTGATGAACAGACGCATGAGCGGGTCGAGGTCCTCGGGACGTTCGCGTAACGGCGGCAACGCAATCTCAAGCGTTTGCAGCCTGTAATAAAGGTCCTGACGGAAGGTGCCGGCCGCGATCAGCTCGGGCAGCGGCGCATTGGTCGCCGCAATGATACGCAGGTCGGCACTACGCTCGGACGGATCGCCCAGCCGATGGAACGTGCCCTCTTGTATCATTCGCAGGAGCTTGACCTGGAGGTAGGCGGGCATGTCGCCGATCTCGTCCAGGAACATGGTGCCGCCGTCTGCGGCTTCGCAGAGGCCGGGGCGTTCGCCGTCCGCGCCGGTGAAGGCGCCCTGGGCGTGGCCGAAGAACTCGCGCTCGAAAAGGGATTCGGGGATGGCTGCGCAGTTTATGGGGATGAAGGGATGGTTGGCGCGGTCGCCTTTTTCGTGGACGAGGCGGGCGATGAGTTCTTTGCCGGTGCCGGTTTCGCCGGTTACCAGGACGGGTTCGGTGGTGGTGGCGGAGATGTCGACCAGGGCTATGAGTTGTTTCATGGAGGGGGCGTTGGCTATGAAGGGTTTTTTGTTGACCTGAAGAGGCTCTGCCGGGTTCCGCTTCCGTGTGCCCCGCAACCACATGGGGCGACCTTCGCCGTGTAGCTCATCCATCAGGGTCTCGCATTCCTTGAGTTCGGTTTCGCGCTCAAGGTCTGCGTATCCGTGGAACGCCTCGATGATGTGGCTCCAGGCGGTCTCGAGGTGGGTGTAGGGGTTCGGGTTGTCGACGGCCGTACCGACTATGATGCTGCTCGACAGAGCGCGATACCAAGCCAGGCAAGCGCGGGCGGCTTCAAGGCGCGAGTGTGCCAGTTCGAGACGTGCGCCCATGGCGGTGAAGATCTCTACGGACTGTCGGGCGGCTTTAACGGCCTGAAGATGTTGGTCGAGCTCACGATATGCCTGGGCCATGTGACGATAGGCTATGCCGATTTCGAAGCGTTCTCCACAATTCTCGGAGAAGTCTATGGCTTCCTTGAGTAGAGGGACTGCCTCGAAGGGCTTTCCGGATAGCAGTCGCAAGGAGGCCAGGCGGCGCATGTTTTCTGCGACCAGATCGCCTTTGGGGGCTATGGATTCACCGATGGATTTGGCGCGTTCGTAGTAGCGCTGGGCGGACTCGTATTTGTTTTGGGCGGCGGCTATGTCGCCTAGGGTTTCTAGGGATAGGGATTCTTCGCGGGGGAAATCTTGTT
>JACKQG010006973.1_pt1 | contig 11621 bp, 11 predicted proteins | sample 8237621 | NCBI WGS metagenome assembly JACKQG01 (sample SAMN15677084, study PRJNA649215) | marine metagenome | biome: marine; feature: Black Sea; material: saline water; isolation source: suspended particulate matter (SPM) from the Black Sea western gyre | collected 2013-06-09/2013-06-10 | depth... | reverse complement strand
TCCAAGAGGGCGGCTATTGTGTACCGGATTTGGGACGAAACGTGGCGGCCTTTTTAAAAGGATTGGCTGATTTTAAGCAGTTGGACTGATAGTCGCCTGCCAGAAATTGGAATCAGGCTATCGCCCCACCCTGTTTTCATGTGACGGGGCTGCGCCCCGCGGATTAGCGGTGCGATTTTATGAAAATGGAAATGAGAAATGCGGCGTAAGATTGAAAACGCTCCGTCCAGATGCGCTTGTTGGGCACAGGAAATCATGGTAAATAAAATAAACAAAAGAAAGATCGTAAATACTCTGACTAAAGCTTTACTTCAAGAGGGCGAGATGAACCACATGCTCTATGAGGCTGAAGTGGAAATGTACATTGAAGATTGGTATCAGAGTCTATTTGCGGATCATGATGAATTTGCCTTTGCCATTCTAGAAGAGAGTGACCAGATTGCAATGGCAATTATTATGAGAGACAAAACTGTATACGTAAATGAAGCTGCAAGGCAAAAGCTTACAGAACTTTGGCCAACAACCTACAATAACAAATTGCAGCAAATGATTCCTATGATGGCGGATATATTGGCTGATGGTGTAATCTTTTTTACAGGGGTAAAAACCGTCTGAACAGAATTGAATAAAACTGATCTCCGCAAATACGCAATTAAAGATTGAAATTCTTTATTCACAAAAATAGTTTACACTCAAAAGGTTTTCATTCCGATGGATATTTTTGCTATGATTGCACATCATCCTTACCAAGTCCCCGTCATCTAACATATAATAGTGAGTGTTATGCAAAAAACGATCGAGCTTCTGGCTCCTGCCAAAGATTTGGAATCTGGCATTATAGCCATCAATGCTGGTGCCGACGCAGTTTACATTGGTGCCCCCCGATTTGGTGCCCGGCAAGCCGTCGGGAATTCCCTGGCAGATATTGAAAAGTTAGCCGCTTATGCCCACAAGTATTGGGGCCGGGTTTACGCTGCCGTCAATACCCTGCTGCATGATAATGAGTTGGATGACGCGGTGCAATTATGCCACCAACTTTATTCTGCAGGCGCAGACGCGCTCATTGTCCAAGATATGGGATTGCTGGAGAGTGATCTTCCACCCATCCCCCTCTATGCCAGTACGCAAATGCACAATCACACCCCAGAGCGGGTCGCATTTTTAGAGCAGGTTGGCCTTCAACGAGTCATCCTGGCGCGCGAACTCAGCCTTCAAGAGATCAGTAAAATCCGAAGCGCAACCTCGGTTGAATTAGAAACCTTCATTCATGGGGCTTTGTGCGTTAGTTATTCAGGGCAATGCACACTCAGTTATGCCATCGGTGGCCGCAGCGGTAATCGGGGGCAGTGTGCTCAACCATGTAGGCGGCGCTACTCTCTAGAAGATCAATATGGCAATATCCAGGTTCAAGATAGCCACCTGCTCTCGCTCAAAGATTTCAATTTGACCGATTATTTGCGTGACCTGCTCGAAGTTGGGATCTGTTCCTTCAAAATCGAAGGCCGACTCAAGGATCAGGCCTATGTAAAAAACGTGGTCGCCCATTATCGGCAGAGGCTGGATGCTATTTTGCCTGATCTCGGCTTGCAGCCCTCCAGTTCCGGCCGAGTAAACATCGACTTCGAGCCGGATCCCAGCAAGACTTTCAATCGCGGCTATACCAGTTATTATCTCACTGGCCTACGCGACGATATCACGTCTTTCAAAACCCCCAAACATGCCGGTGAACCCATCGGAGTGGTTACGGCGGTCGGTCAGCAGTCCTTCGAGCTCAACGTGGCAGCATCTTTCAACAATGGGGATGGTTTAACCTTTTTTGACCAGGATGGACACTTACGGGGTGCCCAGGTAAACAGCAGCGATGGGAACACAGTTTTTCCAGCTAAAATGGATGGAATTCGCGTTGGGTTGCAGATACGCCGAAATGCAGATCGGGCATTTTTGAAACAGGTAGGGAAAAGCCAACCGGATCGCTGGATTCCCATAAAGATGGAATTTTCTGAAACCAAGTTTGGATTTCAGCTTTCAGCGGAAGATCAGAACGGAAATTTTGTGGTGGTCCCGTTGAACAGGGAGAAAATTCCGGCCCAAAAACCTGACCAGGTACGTGCGACCCTGGAACGTCAATTGACACGTTTAGGCGATTCTGAATTTGTGAATGATAAACTAGAAATTGACCTATCCACGCCCTATTTTTTGCCAGTTTCAGCCCTAAACGCCCTTCGCCGTGACCTCGTGACAAAATTACAATCGGAGCGAGCCAGTAATTTCCCACGCCTAACCGGCGGAATAATCCGAAATAATGTTCCATACCCTGAAACCAAATTGTCTTTCCTGAGCAATGTGCTAAACCACCGAGCCGTAGCTTTTTACCACAGGCATGGGGTTCAAGAAATCGAACCCGCCGCCGAAAGCGGTATCGATATGCATGATCGGAAGGTCATGACCACCAAGCACTGCATTAAATATGAATTAGGGGGATGCCATCATCAAGATCAACCCCGCGATTTCGATGAACCGCTTTACCTTGTTGCCGAAGATGGGCTTCGGTTACGTCTGACTTTCAACTGCCGAGAATGTCTTATGGATGTTTACATCGAGCAGACCGATCACTGACCCACCAACCCGTTGACCATCTACCGACACAGGTAAATTAAACGAATTCTATGAGAGATGAGATGTGTGCCCATTTCGGAATAGAGATGGAATCCTTGCCAAAATTTTTAGGCAACCACTTACTGCGTGTGGATATTTCTTATCATGAGAAGTTCAGCAGCGATGGAAAACTGAAATACGACTGGTGGGGCGTGGAATTTTATGTCGAGGAAGAGGGCTACTACACAGCCTACAGCAAAGCCATGGTGTTTTTGCCATCGGTCCCACGGCAGAAAAGTACGTCAAAGCAGCGGTGATGACGGAAGACAATGCCGCCACTGAGGAAATAGATAACCTTTCCAGAGAAGAGAAAAAGGACCGGTGGTTCAACTGAAGAGCTCACCACTCACGCCCTGGAACGCTGGGGGGGATCATTCATGGTCGGCTATACAGACTTGCATCCTTATGGGGCGGACTGCAATTCCCTAAGACATACTATGCTCCATGATATCCATGCCCTTTGGCACACTGTCGAAGAGCATGTACTTTATAAACAAAAATTATGGATTTTTCAGTGAGAAAAGAACTGATCAAAAATAGATTTGAAAATCAATTTAGCAATACACCTGAAATAATCGTTCAGGCACCCGGCCGCGTCGACCTGATGGGAAGCCACACCGATTACAACCTCGGGTATGTGCTCACGCAGGCAATTGACCGCAACACCTGGATTGCAGCCAGGCCGCGCCAAGACAAGATAGTTCGGATCGCTTCTCTCAACGTAGAAGGAACCTCAGAATTCCATTTAGACGATATCCAACATGATACCGTCAACCCGTGGACAAATTATGTGCGCGGGGTTGCGGATATACTCCAAAAAGAAGGCTACGAATTAACTGGCTTTGACGGCCTAATCCACAGCACTATTCCCTTTGGCAGCGGCCTGAGTTCTTCAGCTGCACTGGAAGTAGCCAGTGCAATATTATTCGAAGCCCTGGCTGATTGGGAGATTGATCCAGTTCAGATTGCGGTATTATGCCAGCGTGCTGAGAATGGGTTTGTAGGAATGAACTGCGGCATTCTGGATCAATACTCATCAGCGATGGGCGTTGCCAATAGTGTTGTTTTACTAGATTGTCGATCCATCACACACGAGATCAAACCCATCGCTGATGGTGTCCAGGTGATGATTTGTGATACAAAAGCAGAAAGAGCATTGACCGGGTCAGAGTATTCTGAACGTCGCGCCCAGTGTGAAGAAGGCGTGCGAATTTTGAGCCAGTTCTATCCTGAAATCCGTTCACTGCGCGATGCTACCTTGGGTCAATTAGCCGCACATAAAGCTGACATTCCGCCAGTAGTCTTCAAGCGCTGTCAATTTATCATCGAAGAAAATCAACGCGTACTAGATATGGCGGCAGCACTCGCTGATGGCCGTCATGAAGATGCTGGTCAATTAGCGCTGAGATCTTTTGATGGTGCACGCGACCTATATGAAATTGTCTCTAGTGAAATGATTGCGATGAAAGATGCCATTACGGGCGCTCCGGGCGTATTTGGAGCTCGCGGCGCGGGAGCAGGTTTTGGCGGTTGCCTGGTGGCTTTTGTTAGAGAGGGTGAAATTGATACCTTTTCCAGCGAGGTTCTAAAAAAATATACTGATTTTACCGGTATCGATGCTGATGTTTACCCAGTCATAGCAGCATCTGGGGCTGGATTGGTATTGTCAAGATCCCATAATTAGTGACACTTGTCGAACGATCTCAGATGGATGTGGGACAGTTTCTTGAGATGCTGAGATTCGATAATCGCAGCAAATTTGAGCAATTGCCCGACGTTCTCAAGTGAGGTCGGGATGGTTTCTTCAAATCTAAGTGTTTCTCCTATTGTGTTGAACAATCACATATCCGTTAAATCTGCAGCCCAGTACAGCGGCTACAGCCTGCAATACCTGCGCCGATTGTTGCGCTCAAGTAAGTTGCAGGGTTTAAAGGTCTGTCAACTCTGGTTGATTGACAAAAATACCTTTGATGCTTACCTGGGGAACGCACAAGTATCTCATGACCGGCGATTTGGCCCCAAGTAATTTTTTCTCTAGTAATTTACAATAGAATTAGGTATGTCAGTCGGTTTATTAACTTCCTGCTGATTCGAAGTTGCGGCAAATAGCGTCCATCCCATATATAGTATCCATTGCGTCCGCAGAGTGGAATATTTTGGGGTCAAAACGCCAATTGCGTCCATTTTTTAGTTTCCATACGGGTTGCACCGGGAAGACGAAGGAGAGGCAACTTGAAACTTTTTTTACAATGCATTTTAACAATGCAAATGTAATAGGCCTAACTGGAACCGAACCCGCGACCTGGCGGTTATGGGATTTATTCCGATTAGGCTACATTTTTGCTTGACGAGAAGGGGAATTATGATATTCTGATAAAGAGAATTATGAACTATTGATTTTGGGCAAAACAAACATGGTTGACAATAATGCTACCAGGGTTTGCAGAATCTAATGTTTTTCAATTTATGAAATCATTATTGTAGAGACAACATGACAGACCAAAAGAAGACCAAAGCTCAGCTTATCGCTGAATTGGAAGAAATACGCCGTTACGTTTCTAAATTGGAGCAATCTGAAATTGAGCGTAAGCGGACCCAGAAAGAGCTGCAGGAAAATGAAAAACTACTGCGTAAAATTGCCGAAAACTTACCCAATTCTTATCTATCCATAATTGAAAAAGATCTGACTGTTGGGTTTACTTCTGGGCAGGAATTTAAAAATCAAAACCTAGATCCGGAACAATTTATTGGTTTGACGTTGGAGCAGGTTTTTGGTGACAAAACTAATGTTGTTCGGGAGCATTATCAAAAAACATTTCACGGAAAAGAGCAATACTTCGAGTTATTTCAAAACAATCAGTACCAAAAATATTTTACTGTTCCTTTACGTGCGGAAAATGGCACTATACCCCGCATCCTGGCCGTGGTTGAGAACATCACCGAGCGTAAGCGTGCAGAGGAAACGTTGAGGAAGAGCGAAGAAAAATTCCGTTCTATGTTTGAAAATATGCAGAGTGGATTTGCCCTTCATGAGATGGTTTTTGATGAAGCGGGTAAGCCTATCGATTACATTTTCCTAGATATGAACGAAGCGTTTGAAGAGCAAACATCTCTTAAAAGGGAAAACTTGATAGGTAGGAGGGTTACTGAGGCGTTGCCTGGAATTGAAAATGACCCCGCCGATTGGATAGGCACATATGGAAAGGTTGTTCTTACCGGAATTAGCGTATCTTTTGAAAACTACGCGGAATCGCTTAATAGATTGTATTCAGTTGTAGCTTATAGACCGATTGAGGGCCAGTTTGCAACAATCTTCATGGATATCACCGAGCGGATGCAGGCAGAGGAAGTGTTGAGAGAGAGTGAGGCTCAATATCGTCTATTGTATGAATCTATCCCTGTTGGCGTTGGTCTTGTAGATCAGCATGGAAATTTCTTGAGTTTTAATGATATGGTGCTAATTCCTGGTGGATATGATCGTGATGACATTTTTGAGATTGGGAATGTAAGTAATCTCTATGCAGACCCTTCTCAGAGGGAAGATGTGCTGGAAATTTTTCAAAAACAAGGATTTGTCGATAAACATGAAGTGGGATTCAAACGTAAAGATGGCACGACTTACGATGCAGTGATTTCTCTAACTCCGATACAAATAAAAGGAGACTTTTGTATTCAAGCGTTGGTTGAGGATATCACGGACCGCAAACAGGCGGAGCAAGCATTGCAAGAAGCTCACGACACTCTCGAAGAGCGCGTCACAGAGCGCACAGAAGATTTACAGAAAATGGTAAATCTGATGGCAGGGCGTGAAGTTCGCATGGCAGAGTTGAAAAAGGCGATCAAGCAACTGCGGACACAGTTAGGTGAGGCTGGCTTGGAGCCGGTGACTGATGACCCGCTAATACCGGCCGAGGATGGATATTAGGTATAAAAATTTCTTCATACTGTCTGTGTTTCGATAAATGAAGTTTACGAAATCAATATAAAAAAACAGGGCAGCAAAGATAAGCTGTCCTGTTTTCATAGTTTCAATCGGTTGGATTATAGAGCTACAACGTCTTGAGCATTGGGGCCTTTTTCGCCCTGCTCAACACTGAACTCTACGCGCTGGCCTTCGTCAAGATTTTTGAAACCTTCACCAATGATAGCGTTGAAGTGTACGAACACATCGCCGCCAGCATCACGCTCAATAAAGCCGTAGCCTTTACCACCGTTGAACCATTTTACTGTACCTTGTTCTTTAGACATGATTTGGAACTCCTTTCTTCTAAAATTTACTACGTTACGCATGGGTTCCAAATCAAGGTTTTATCTATTATCAGAACTTCTGTTTAACAAGCGTTGAAGTTTAGCACATAGCGGAATAGTGTGTGTAAGAATTTTATTAGAAATTTCCCAATTTCTATGCAACTAATACTCCCAGAATGGATGGCTTTGACCCCTTCTTTGTAAGATCACCCAAGCCAGTATTTACTGTTTCTATTGTGTTTACAGAATGCATTTCTCTCTGTAGAGTTACCGAATAAACCCCATTTTTTCTAAATATTAATCCTGCGCACAAACAATAATTAATAATAATCTTATATAAAAACTCTTGACCATATTCTGGTTTAGCATATAATCTGTTTGAACTAGTCTATATGAACTATTTGGAGATTGAATACGATGGAAAGAAAATTGCTCCTACTTGGTATGTTACGCAATCATTCGATGTACGGCTATCAGATCAATGAATTGATAGACGCTCACCTGGGAACCAGCGTGCATCTCACCAAACCAACTGCGTACCGGTTTCTGAACCAAATGGCTGAAAAAGCCTGGATCACATTCGCTGAGGAAAAGGAAGGCAATCGCCCTACCCGGCGGGTATATTCGATCCTGCCTGCCGGAGAGACAGCTTTCCAGAAAATGCTTCGAGAAAGCCTGGCAGATTTCTCGCCAACCGCATCCCATGGGACAATTGGCATCGCCTTTCTGGATGCTCTCCCATTTAAAGAAGCCTTATCATTGCTGCAAAAGAGGCGAAACAGGATTGAAGAAATTTTGAAAATACTGACAGTTGACGAAGAACATGCCGGGGGATTCGGCTACGTAATAATGCACCAAATCCAACATTTGAAGGCTGAGTTAGTATGGCTGGATGAAGTCGTCGAGCATCAAGGCGAAATATCAAGCAATAATCATTAGTCAGTAATTCGTTTTTTATTGGTCACACGACAAATGATCAAGAGCCAATAATCACATCTGCACCAATACCCAAAAAGGAAAATATTTATGAGTACTAATAAAATCGCAATCTCAACACAAGGATTGGTCAAACGCTTCGGCGAAGAGGTTCTTGCGGTAAATAACATTGACCTGTCAATCCCAACGAATACCATTTATGCTCTGTTAGGGCCAAATGGTGCGGGGAAAACAACCACAGTATCCATGCTGACCACTATGATCGAGCCAACTTCTGGTAGTGCCAAAGTCAGCGGCTTGGATATTGTCCTGCAGGCCGACAAGGTTCGCCAGCGGATTGGAGTCACATTTCAGGAGATTGTATTAGACCCGGATCTGACTGGTCGGGAAACTTTGGATTTCCATGCTCGGCTATACAGTATCGGGAAAGCTGAAAGGTTGGCAAAAATTGATAAATTATTAAAACTGGTCGAATTAGATGAAGCTGCCAACCGGCGCACCAATACTTATTCAGGTGGTATGAAACGGCGTTTAGAATTGGCCCGAGGTTTGATAACTAACCCTGAAGTTCTCTTTTTGGATGAACCTACACAAGGTTTGGATCTCCAAAATCGTGCCAACATTTGGGAATATATCCGTACCTTGAAAACAAACACGAACTTAACCCTGTTATTGACGACCCACTATATGGAAGAAGCCGAAGCCTTGGCCGACCGGGTTGGGATCATGGATCACGGGGAAATTATGGTCGAAGGTTCCCCGCGTGAACTGATTGACCAGATGGGAGCCGACAATATTCGCATTATTGGTCAGGGTAACCCCGATTTATTCTGCGAGGCGGCCCAAACTCTGCCGTTTGTAGAGAGTGTCAATAAATCAGATGGCATCATACAGATTGGTGTTGATTCTGGCAATCGCCGCCTAGTAGAAATCATTGGAACGGCCAATACCAGCGGATTTGAAATTGAAGATATTTCAGTATCCAAACCCAGTCTGGGTGATGTCTTTTTGAAGTATACCGGTCGTCAATTACGCGATAAATAAGGATAAAAGGAAACGAAAAATGAACGCTACCATCTTATTATGGCAAAAACAAATGAAAAAAGCGCTGGTTCATCCCGAAGAAATTGTGGGAATGCTCATCCAACCAATATTATGGGTGATCCTGTTTGGTGTAGGGATGCGCAGCCTTATGGGAACTACTTCTCCTGACAGCGGCAATGATTATATGACCTTTGTTGTTCCTGGCATTGTAGCCCTAACAGCTGTCAGTGCAGCCATCGCTGGTGGTTCAACCTGGCTCAACGAACGGTTGATTGGAATCGTAAAAGAGTATTTGGCTGCACCGATCCCGAGACTGAGTATTTTGATGGGCAACGCAACCAGCATCGTGACCAAAGTACTCATTCAGTCGATTGTTATTCTGATCGTAGGGTTGCTCATGGGAGCCAAACTGAGCAACAATCCCTTGGGGTGGTTGGGTGGGTTGCTTCTGATAGCGGGATACGGGATTGGATTCTCTGGTTTTGCCCTGGCAGTTGCTTCATCTACCGATAGTTCGGAAGGGTACCATATGATGATATTTCTGCTCCAACTGCCGTTACTGTTTTTGAGTAATTCACTTTACCCCCTAGAAACCTTGCCTTCATGGATGCGGATAGGGGCTTATGCTAATCCGACAACTTATGTAGTCACCGGCTTGCGTCAGATTACTCTGGGTCCAGCTCCCACTATGGGAACGGTAGCAAATATCCCCTTATGGCTCTGTTTTTTGGTTGCCGCGGGTTTCGCAGCTTTGGGGATGTATATGGCATTGCAGGCCTTCAAAAAGGCAATCAAATGAACTACAGTGCAAGTAAATTGGAATAATAACTGATTACAGAAAAGATAAGAATCAGGAAAGTTATTTTATCACCCAAAAGTCATACAATAAACAAAAAGGCGAAGTGAGAAATAGAGATGAAAACAATAATCGTTACTGGATCTAATTCAGGAATTGGGAAAGAAGCCGCATTAATCCTGGCATAATCAGGCCATCGTATTCTAATGCTTTGCAGAGATGGCAAAAAATCAGAACAGGCACACAAGGAGATCACAACCAAATCAAGCAACGAGAATGTGTTCCTGATCCCAGTTGATTTATCAGAACGCTTATCAATACGTGCTGCGGTTAAACAAATTAAGAGTCAATATCCGAAAATTGATGTTTTAGTGAATAATGCCGGGGTGTACAAAGTAAAAAGAGAAGAGACAGTAAGTGGTATCGAGATGAGTTTTGCTGTAAATTACTTAGCACCTTTCATGCTGTCGCAAATGCTTATAGAAAATCTTGAAGCAAGCGGAAATGGGCGGATTATAAATATGGTATCTGAACTATACAAAAGTGGCGCTATCGATTTTGAAAACATAATGATGGAAACTGGCAATAAAGTAGGCTCTGCATATGCGAATTCAAAATTGGCTGTTGTTCTATATACAATTGAACTGGCAAAAAGAACGAGGGAGAAAGGAATTGCTGTCAACGCTATGCATCCTGGGGTATTAGCAACCAGTGCTTTCCGAGATTATCCCAATTTAATGGTGAAATTCATGAGCCTATTTTTAGAAAAACCCCAAAAGGGCGGCGAGAGAATTGCATATCTTGCGACATCAGATGCAGTCAACGAAGTATCAGGAAAGTATTTCTACAAATTAGAAGAAAAAGAGATTGACATCCCTGGTCAAGAGAAAAACAAAACGCAAAAATTATGGCAGATTACGGAAGAACTCACGGGCTTGGAATTTGTCAGGTGACCCGCCCCCAATATATGATCCAGTCCCTATGTTAGTCCAACCAGTTGAAATTTTGAAGGTAGTACCACCTACTGCGACTCGAACGAATAATTCAATTCGGTGTGAGACAATTAAAAGTGTTTGCTTGGAATAGGGGGAATTTCAAAATCAATCCTTACAATTATTGATTTTACAAAAAAAATACCTCCACTGCGACACTTGTCGAACGATCTCAGATGGATGTGGGGCAGTTTCTAGAGATGCCGAGGTTCGAAAATCGAAGCAAATTAGAGCAATTGCCCGACGTTCTCAAGTGAGGTCGGGATGGTTTCTTCAAATCTAAATGTTTCTCCTATTGTGTTGAACAATCACATATCCGTTAAATCTGCAGCCCAGTACAGCGGCTACAGCCTGCAATACTTGCGCCGATTGTTGCGCTCAAGTAAGTTGCAGGGTTTGAAGGTCGGTCAACTCTGGTTGATTGACAAAAATACCTTTGATGCTCACCAGGCGAACGCACAAGTATCTCATGACCGGGGATTTGGCCCCAAGTAGTTATATTCTCTTGCTGTTTGCAGTTTTGTAAATAATTGGTTTAAAAAGAGTGAAATATGTCAGCAGGTTTATAAACATTTAATGATGATGTAATCGGACTATTGATAATGACCATGGTTTCGATATATATTGGCTTATCGTAACCTTTCGGGAAGTATGATCTCTTCTTTATTTTGATTTTTGGGGAAGATTGTTTAGAGCGAGTAAATGTTATAATCAAAGCATGGCACAAGAAGTTACACAATATACGTTTGATCCTGTAGATATTGTACAGATGAGATTGCGTGCATCTTTATCCCCTGCCAAGCGGATTCAGGTAATGCTCGATGCCCGAGAGCTTGTTGTCGGGCTGATGCGTGGCCGGATTCGCAAACGTTTTCCTGGCGTATCCGATAGGGCAATAAACCTAAAAATGATAGAAGAATTATCACATGGCAGAAAACAATTCCACCGAA
>JACKQG010006972.1_pt1 | contig 11622 bp, 6 predicted proteins | sample 8237621 | NCBI WGS metagenome assembly JACKQG01 (sample SAMN15677084, study PRJNA649215) | marine metagenome | biome: marine; feature: Black Sea; material: saline water; isolation source: suspended particulate matter (SPM) from the Black Sea western gyre | collected 2013-06-09/2013-06-10 | depth... | reverse complement strand
TATTTCATTAAAAACACCACTATAAGAACCATCTTCTTCTTGCTCGACTTGAGCATTTCTAAGGCAAAATCCAGATGGGTGAACTCCAAGCCATTTCGTCATTCGCCTGAGTGACTCTGATATAGTAGTAGATGAACGGTTCGCCATCTTTTGGTACGAGACGAACAGTGTCAAACTCCTCCTCATCGACCCAGTTAAACTCCTCCTCAGCACTCTCACCGACGTGGGTATAGGCGTCAAGTCCGTTCCTCACTACATCAATACGCTCAATCGGTGCTGTTCCTGAAACTCGGACACTAATCCTCCTGGTCCTCAAAGGCTCATTTGAGCGCATTTCTACGCCCATGGAATGTCCGTTGATGGAAAAGTCCAGTATGATTCTGTCACCCGTCGTTGCGTAGCAATGTCTGTTCCAGAGAGCCTCGAAGATGGCTTCTCGGGTGAGTTCTCTGGCGCGGACTGCAACTAACCCGCCATGATAACCCCGACGTATTCGCAGCCAATCGGAGTATCCCGAATGCCCATCATGGCTATCGCTGGAAGCAATGATGCCGAGTCGATGCCCCTGATTCAGGGCTGATTGCACGCTGTTGTCAGGGTGGACAGACCAAAACGGCGCTTTGCTGGAGGTCTCCATCTCCGAACAACCCCAAATCGAGTAAATCTCAACCAACCGTTGAAACTCAAGATTATGATAGTCCCAGGTTCTAAATCTGGAAGGAAGGTTATGATGGGGAACTGTTATGGCCCGCCGTCCTCTTAGAGCTTCCCACAGTTGCGTCGGCTTCCCCGGTTCATCAAGGTCGCTCCATCTAATCAGCGGCGCGTCATCATCTAAGTAATAGATATTCTTATCGCCGGCAAATCTCCTCTCGTGGCATTCATATGCCAGAAAGGTGATGAAATTGCCCGGGTTGTGATGTTTTCTGGCGGCGCTCTTGATATTTTTCCAATCTTCGTCCGTCAAATAGTTGTCAGCGTGGTCACCATCTGTCACCGCACAAAAGTCCAGGTGTGAATAACGCTTGCCATATTCATACGCCTCATCGGGCGTGCCCAGACCGGCGGATAGACTCGTCATGGCATGTATATCGCCCCAGTAGAGTTGTTGTTCGGTGTTGACGTCAGTGCATCGGGTTGGATTTGACTGACCCCAAATGCCACCTGTTCCTTCAGCCTCAAGACGATATACTCTTGGCGAGTCAAAGACACAATCATGAAATATATGGCTACCTCTATCTTCAGCATCGAAATGATGTGTCAATACCTCACCGTTTAGTTTGATTGATACCTTGCCGTTGTAGTCATAGGCGACATTGCCCTCATCATCTCTGACGGTGACAGCAACGTCAAACGGCTCTCCAACAACGGTCTTCGAGGGGACAACGACGCTTAACTGTGAACCGACATCACTAATGACCCTGAGTTTCGGCTGTTTCTCCAAGAGTAGGAATCCGCTATGAGGAGCTGAACGCCTGCCATCCACATCCACGGCAACCGTGAACTCAACTTCCTGCTCAAAATACTGGGACAAGGCGCCCACATTGGCTGGTCTATGCTCCGTGGAACCATATATCAGTGTCACTGTGTCTCCCTCACGAAGCAGATGGCCGGAGATAGTCAAAAAGACATTAACACCCCAGACTGAGTTTTGCACTTTCCCAGTAACTGGGTCTTTGCCAAGAGATATAGAAACTTGAGCCTTTGAGTTCGAGGTTTCCGCAGTCGTAAAACCGATAGCCATTGGATAACTTATTTGAGGCGGCGAAAAACCATAGGGAATCGTCATCCTTACGCATCCTCCCACGGCAATTTCTTTCGAACCAACCGTATAAACAATCTTCCACATACCCGGTGTATTGACCACAACGGGATGGTCCTGAATAATAGTAGCGAATCCAATATTCGTACCGAAATTTTCCCATCTCATCTGTCTTACCTCCGAATTTATTATGCACTGAGAATCACAGCGTTTGGAAAGTTACCAAATTAGTTGTTTCACTTGTGGGATAAAACGAGTTTTTCGAATATCCTTCCCGGTTGGTTGCTTCTCATAAAGCGGCAGGGCGACTCCTTTCGGGTCGATGGAGATGACATTCGAGCCGCGCAGCACCAATTTATACGGTATCTCGCCAATGACTCGATGGACGACTCGTTTCGGCACCGGAAATTTTAAGGTTACTTGGTCACCTTCATTCAGCCAGGCCACTCTCACAAAACGTCCCTCGATTAGTGGTTTGCGGCTTTCACTGCCCACGCTCACTTGCACATCACCAGGATTACACCACTCTGGCATCCTCACCGCCACTTTTGGTGCGTCCTTTATGTGCAATACGACTTTACCTTCTACCGGAAGATAACTTAAAACATCCAGCCACGGAGAAGCCCGGTTTAGAAGCAGATTAACCCTTACCTCATCGGGTGGGCACAAGTCACCGCTGCTACGGGTAACGATGCTGTCCCAAACGTAGTATAGCGTCCGCGCGCCGTTTGCTGTGCAGCAGTGCATGATGGAATGGTCAGATAGCTTCGGTCCCTGTTCTGTTTTCGCCACGTTGAGCCCATCATTTGCGCGCATCCAGCCGAGGAATGACCCGACAGACCGTTGGGAAATATCTCGTGTATCCGGATGGCGCCGCTGGTTCGGTTCAGTTGTGAAGTAGCTATCCGGGATGTGATTGAGGAATTCGGAGTCACGCATCTGACCCTCGGAATAGATATTGCGCACCCATCGGTCCACATCGTCCCAATAATCACCCAGTCCGGCTCTTGTCAGATAAAGGGCTAAAAAGACAATGTCGGCGACTTCGCATATCTCGACAGTATTTCCCTGTCTGTTCAGGTACCCGTCCGACCCCGGCATGGCTTCGGCATAAAAACCTATCAATGGTTCACCCATCTCCCGCGCCCAGCGGTAACAGGCATCCACGCGTTCCAAGACCTCACGGTCATTTACGGCATAGCCGTATTCGCACACCGCCATCAAAGCATAAAGACCATGGTGAAAGTGATGAAATGTGTATCTGCCATCTTCGTTCTTAAACATCCGAGCCAACGCCCATTGAGCAAGGCCCCGAGACAATTCCAGGGCTGGTTCATAGCCCGTCACGCGGTAGAACAGCCCGGAGCCATGCCCAAGCGCTCCCACCGTGTAAATCATGCTGAAGACCGGGTTCCCGCGTGCCAGGGAATCATCGTTGAACTTTCCGTTTGGTTCATCCGCGTTTAAAGGAACGGTTTCGCCCGGTCGGAACCTGCACTTCCAAAGGAATCGGAACCCCTCTTTTTCCCTGGTTAGATTAAGCAAACGGGCAATTTTCCGTTTGCCAATCTCAACCCACCGTGGGTCATTGTCAACCTGTGCTAACATTGACAGAGCCAACAACATCCGTCCTTCGCCCCAAACTTCGGAGAAAGGGCGCTGTTCGGTAAATTGCTTTAGCGTGTTGGTCGGACAGTAGGTCAAACCGTCATCACCCAACAAATCAAGCTGCACTCGTAGCACCTGAAGGTCTACATCCAGATTTTCTGTGTTCCCAGATGCCAGCCGACATACGACCAATGCTTCAAGAAACTTAGGCGGAATGTTCAAATAAGCGTCGGTGATATGGCTTGGAAAGAGTACAGCCGGGCGGCTTGAGAAATCAACGACGAAGCCTAAAGCCCATTTTTCTTCCGGATACCACACGTTGGTGAGCGCATTTACAGCCAGCCCCATTCGACCAGCCAAATCCAGTGTATCCGGCACATCGGCTTTGTAACGCTCACCAATAGTACATTTCGCTATTGGATTGTAGTCAAGCATTTTGTTTTCTCCTTATACTAAGCGCAATTCAATTATGTTCACTGCGTTCAGCCTTGAACTGCCTTTTGAGGTTCTATTCAAACTTGAAGCTGAGTATCGCGGCATCAGAAACGACCGATGGGAGCTCTCTCAATCGCGTCTCGTTGCGATTAAGCCAGCGAGTGAAAAATTCATTCGCCATGCAATAGCCGCTATCGGGCTTTTTAATGTAACCGCAGGCATCGAGGGTAACCAAAAGCCGGTTTAGCGAAGCGGTATCCAACCCAACCTGTCCCTGAATTTGTCGAAAGGTGGCGCTTTTGACCTGATAGATAAACATCAAAATCTGCTTCTCAACCGGCGCGAGGTATCGGTAATCATCGGCAAATGCCTTTTCTGCCATCCCTTGTTTCATGACGTAATCGCACGCTTTTTTCAGGTCCATCTGGTGGTCATACAGATAGGCGCAGATACTCTGAATTAAATACGGGTGGCGATGGGTTTTCTCTTTGATATCGGTCACCATTTCATCTGACACCTGAAGCCCTTGTCCCGTATGGTTTTGGGCGATAAGGGCATCGGCATCGGTATCGTTAAGCGAACTGACAAATAACACCGGTTCAAAGCCGTCGAGAAAAAGCGAGCCGTCCAAGTCGATCTGGTTTACCTCGCTCAGATGCCTCGCGCCACACAGAATAGTACGCACAAACGTTGCATCTTGCGTCATCGTGCGAAGCCTTCCCAACAACGCCTTGTCTGCTTTACCAACATCAATGAGGGATTCGGCTTCATCGACGAGCAGAAGCACCTTCTTGTTAGCTCTGATTAATCCATGCTTGAGTCGCTTCAACAGAGTCGAGAGATTTTCACTCGATTCCAGTTCATCGTAATCAAGCCCCGCTTTCTCCAAGGATGCCGCGGCGTCGAGTAAGCCGTTTTTGAGTTGTTCAGTCAAATCCTCTTCGCTCTGACACGCTTGCAAATCCCAATAAACGCCGATGAGATTTGGATGCTCATCCTTGACCAAAAATTCCAGATGCCGCAGGAATGATGTCTTGCCAATTCTGCGATTTCCCATCAGACAGAAATGGATTCTCCCACTGGTTAATACCTTGTCAATCAGTTTTTCTCGTCCATAGAATTGCTCGCCGATGACGGCGGTGCCAAAAATGTATGGGTTTGGCATCTTCGTAACCTCCGATGTGATGTGTGAAACATGAATGAATTCTTTCCTTCCCTTTCCTCTATCCTTTTTGGGCGCAAACGTTTTCCACCGTCACCGTGATTAACTTCCGAGCTTCCGCTTCGTTTTTGCCTTGTTTGAACGCTCATCATACTCATGTCCTATCAACACATTGTACCCTTCTTTTAGGAGAGGCTGATCAATGTTCCAAAGCTTTGCACCAAGCTCATTCAAAGGGATTCTTTTTCGTAAAATCAGATCAACATCTAAATCTTCTTCTTCAAATGGGCCTGAAAATCGAACATCCTTTAACAGAGTTCCAAACTGTTCTTGAGCTAAATCCGTAATGTGTTGTTTGAGAGCCTTCCGTTCCGAAACTTTCATGCAATCACCTCCAGTAATTGTCTACATTCATTCAGGTAAGTATCGAAAATGTCGAATATATTTTCGACATGTCTTTCACGGATGGCTAAGTGTAACTGATAATCAGCTTTGACTCGATTCCGCCGGCGGTTCACGAAGTAATCGCTGAGCGAAGCGAACATATCTTTTAAGAATGCAGTTACTTCAGAATTCATCATATTTGTCGCAACAAATTGTCTCTGCATTTCATCAATAACTCTTTGGTGGACATTCCTTCGCCAAGTGTCCGGGCGCAACCCGACTTGTCTCAAAAGATATCGGCTCAGATGATGAGCACTGTAATAGATTCGCGAAATTATTGTTCTACGAATCACTTCTTGACTCCCCGCTAAACCATAAAGATTCTTCATTCGAGTTGTTGTTTCTTCTGCAAAGTTAAGTTCATCCATTCAGATCCTGACCTTCCTTGTTTTCGTTTGATAGAATTGTTAAGCTGCCTCCTCCCGCAGCCGTTTATTTTCCGCCTCCAAATCTGCGAGACGCACAAGGGCTTCATTGAGACTTCCCGGCAGCGACGTGCCCGCGCGCTCCCCACGAATCGACTGAACTTCTGCCAGCACCGATTCCTTAATCGCTTCGATATCATCGACGGTAATCCGCGTGCGTCCATCTTGCAGAATCCGATTCACCGCTCGCAAACAGCACGCTTGAATCGTGAATGGACGCAATTCACTTAGTTCAATGATCAAATCCACCGATTTCGGCTCGTAGCTGTAGAACCCTCTCACCGGCTCGGTAATCAATTTTCTTGAGTCCTCTTGATTCAACGGCTCAAGCTGAATCTCCCGCGAGAGGAAGTTGAACGGCGGACTGCCGGCCCCTTCATCGCTCCAGTCCGTCTTCAAATATAAACCCGACATCACCAACACCAGATTCTCTTTGAGCGGTCCCATGAACAAGCCCCGCAGATTCAGGTTGGCGCGCAGGCTGTAGGCGTTGAGCGTATCTACTTCGTCCATTAGCAGCACCAGTTTGATGGTTCTTGTCTTGTTTTCTTTGAGGTGGTCGAGAATGGTTCGGAGATCCCGATTGAGGTCGCGATAGGTGTATCGGTCACGGTCTTCATTCAAACGTAATGGCAACGTTTCTTTGAACGAGCTGGCAGCATGCTCTACGACACTCGCCGCAATGGTGCGGAAGAAATCCTCTTCGGCGACGCCTTGCAGGTCAATGTAGGCGGGGATGAAACGATACGTCGGGTCATCGGCGTTTTGTAGGCGTTCTCGGAGTTGATGTTGAAGGGAGGTTTTGCCGATGCGCCGCTCGCCGTACAGCAGGAAGCAGTTATTCGCCAGTGTTCGCTCGATGTCAGTGATGAGGTCGCTTCTGCCGTAGAAGAGATCACTCCCAACCACTCTGCCGGCGATGTAGGGGTTGAACTGTTGGGCGATGGCGCGCTGGGTTTGCAGCCGTTTGCCGAAGTAAAAAGCGACAAACAGCATTACGGAGAATACTCCCAGCGATGGGAAGACAATCCAGCCGTTGAGATACCACGGAATCGCAATCGTCAGGCGCACAGTCGCAGGGGTTTCAGAATAGACAAGGTCGCGATTGATGGCGATGACTTTGAAGGTGTAATCGCCCGGCTTGAGGTTTTCATAACTCACCTGTTCATCCCACGTCGCTCTCCAATCGGTATCATAGCCTTCAAGCATGTAGTTATAGCGCATCCGACTGGTCTTGAAACTGACGCCGTAGTAAGCAAAGCTAAGGTACGATACTGTGGAAGGGATTCTAAGTTCCGTCGGCTTAGTATAGAGCTTGTCCGCAACTACTTCGGTGACCAAAACTGGCGGCGGGATTTTCTCTTTCGGAGGAGTATAGATGGTGATACCTCTCTCGGTGGCAAAGATCATATTGCCGGCCTCATCTTCCAGTATACCCGCGGTGAGGTTTTTCAGCAAGCCATCGTCAGTGGTGAAAACCTGAAAATTCTGGCCATCAAATTTCTGCACTCCTCCTGTCAAAGTACAGAACCATAAGCTTCCTTCATGGTCCTCAAAAATGCTGCCAGTGGTATTCTCAGCTAAGCCATCTTTGATGGTGAACACCTGGAAGTCTTTGCCATCGTAGAGACCTAGACCTGCCCTTCCCCCCATCCAGAGCCTGCCGCTGCGATCTTCCATTACGTCCCAAATCGAATCGCTTGGGAAGTCACTCCCGGCGGTGAAGTCAGTGAATTTTTCCCCGTCATACCAACACACTCCATACCCCCACTTCCGGAACCAGATATTCCCGCGACTGTCTTCGGTAATTGGCTCAATAAAACGCCATCCTCTTCCTATTTCCTCTTCGTCAGCTACCTGGACAAATTTATCGCCATCGTAGGTGCAAAGACCCCTGGCCTGCACTCCTATCCACAGAAGACCTTTGCTATCTTCACAGATTTTCTCAATCCATACACCTGGTATGCCATCCTTGGTGGTAAAGGTTTGGCACTGCTCACCGTCATATCTAACTAAGCACTGCCAGCCTGATATCCAGATGTTGCCATTGCGGTCCTCGCAGAAATCCTTGATTCTGTCGAATTTAACCCCATCTGCCACGTCAAAGGTTCGGATATTCTCGCCATCATAGCGGCATGGTCTCTCAGAATTCTTGAACCATAGATTCCCACTGCTGTCCATTATCGGCTTAGTGGCTCCAATCCCAATAGCTATATTGATAACGCTGTCATCATATCGGCTGGCCCCACCCCCACCAGTGCCGAACCAGAGATTGCCCTCTCTATCCTCGGTGATGCATTGGACACCGTCCACCGCCAGACCGTCGTTGGCAGAGAAAGATTCAAAGCTGCCGTTGCGGTATCTGCTGACTCCGTCGTTGCCCGTTGCAATCCATAAATCCCCGCTTTCAGTCTGGTACACATCCAATACCCACTTACCGCACAATCCATCCTCAGTCGTAAAATTCACAAACGATTTACCATCGTATTTGCTTAACCTTCCGCTCGCGCCAGTGACGCCAAACCATAGGTTGCCTTGTTTATCAGCGACAATGGCAACCACACCGGCGCCGGTAAAGGTACTGGTAAAAGTCTGATACGATTTGCCATCATATCGGGTTGCGCCGTACCCAATGCCAGCGCTCCTGGTTCCATGCCCGAACCAGAGATTCCCCTCGTGGTCTTGAGTGATTGCTTCGACCAACACCGAGCGCTCGTCACCCAGCCTTTCAAGCACCGAGGGGTCAGATGGGAACCCGTCCTCCGGGGTGTAATTGCGAAAAGTAACACCATCGAATTCACTCACTCCGTTCATCGTACCGAACCACAGATGTCCCTGATAATCTTCATAGATTGCAGTCACGGTATTGTCGGCTAATCCATCTGCGGTCGTGTAGGTCTTGAATGTCACACCATCGTATTTGCACACCCCTGCTCCCTTGCGCGTGTCAGGTTCATTGGTGCCAAACCACAGATTACCAGCGCTATCCTCGAGAATACAACAGACTGAGGAGGCAGGCAAGCCATCTTCCGGGGTGAAGATTCTAAAGGTGTGTCCATCGTATCGGGATACTCTCCCTCCCGCGAGTCCGAACCATAAGAAGCCATTTCTATCCTGCAAGATGGCATAGACGGTAGAACCGCCCAAGCCATCGGTAACATCATAGGTCTGGAAGTGTCCCATCTTTTTGGTAACGGGGATAGTGCTGTGCGCCTGACAGGTGAATTCTGCCCGTTGTGTTAGTCCGGTCGCATCAGTATATTGGGCTAACAGAGTGACTTCCCCCTGTACCTGTTTGGGTACTGCCCAATCGACCGTCTCAGCAGTTCGGATTTTCAGAGTCTTGAGCAGTTTTCCATCTTCATCTCGGATCTCAACCGGCACGGTGATTTGCGGCGCTGTCCATATACTGCTTTTGGGCACTTGATGCACTGTAATGGCAAGCACATCGCTTAGTTCGCTCGGTTTCAGCCGGCGCACCGAAAGCTCCAATTTCAGAGACGAAAGATAACTTTGATGAAGCTCTTCGCGAGTGGGTAATTCACTGACAATTCGGGTCGCATCGCCGACTAACTGACCATCATTGCCGTTTTCTGTGGCGTCAATCACAGTTTCCTCTTCACCTTCAAAACGCCAGTAAGCAACCAGACCCAGTTCATTACCAATAAGAGACTGGAACATGTTAGCGACGATTTGCTTACCCGTCCGAGCTACGTTCCAGATACGCACTTCGTCGATCTGACCGGCAAAAGGAGAATATGTCGGATCTTCTTCATGTGTCCAGCCACCAATTCGGAGCGGCAGAGAACTGCTCCTAATGTCTTCGCCAAAAACACCGTTTGTAACCTCAGTTCCATTGATGAATATTTTCATAATGCCGCCATTCGCATCGATTACACCAGCAATATGATACCAAGTATTGAGAGCAATTGAACCATTCGTAGATTCGAGCCATACTTGTCCTGTACCGCTTGGTTTGGAGCCTATACCGAGGTAACCATTCCGGTTTAACCATAGAGTGTAACTCCTACCTGATTCTCGAGGAGTATCTTTGTCTCCTTTGTAAATGATGGGCATCCATTGGTTTGGAAACGCTGTCGCCTTAATCCACGCTTCCATCGTCACCTGGGAATTGATGGCATTCAAGTTTTCGCTGTCTTTAATTTCTACATAATCCCCTTCGCCATCAAGAGAGAGGACGTGATTTTCCACCTGTGCCCAAACTTGTCCTTGAACGAAGTGAAGGAACGGCAGGCAGAGGCTAAGTATCACGAGGGTCGTTAAGTATTTCATGGATATTTCCTCCTTGTACCACTTCGTGGAGCTCCTAACATCTTTTTCACTTATACACCTTCATTCTTATTTATGTCCATTTGCTTTGCCCAAGGGCAAGTCTGCGCACTTGAGCCACCCCCATATTGTTTTGAGTCCCGAATTTCGGGAAGCGACAGGACGCGCAAAAGCGACAAACATTCCCTTTTGCAGCCGGGCGCACAACCTCTGGTTCAATCGCGTCAGAATTTCCTTTGCGCTGCCGCCGCTTTGGGATTCAATATCGAGCATTCCATGCGCCAGCGATGCAATCATAGCAGCGGGAAGCCCTTTGCCCGTCACATCTGCGGTCACGATGCCAAGCCTCCCATCGGGCAGAAAGAGATAATCGAAAAAATCGCCGCTCACTTCTTTAGCGGGGTATGATGTCCCGGCGATGTCAAAACCAGAGACAGCGGGAGGGGCTTCTGGAAGCAAGCTCAACTGGATTTCACGCGCGCGAGCAAGCTCCTGCTGCACCCGTTCCCTTTCAGCCTCTTGCAGTCTGGATTGTTGTTCCTTGATGGTTTTCATCGCGGCATCGGAGACGACGGAGGTAATCTCAGAGAGTCGCGCTTCGTTGCTCGTCAGCCAGCGCATGAAAAAGTAGTTCGCGAGACGAAAACTATCACCCTCCCGCTTGATGTAACCGGAGGCTTCTAGGGTAAACAGAAATCCCCGGATGGTGTCGGTATCTAGAAATACCTGTTGCTGAATCTGCGACAGTGTTGCACCTGAAACTCCCCTCTCCACCAAATTGTGGAGAGGGGCCGGGGGTGAGGTCTGATAAATCTGCATCAAGATCTCCTTCTCAATCGGGGAGAGATAGCGATAGTCATCGGCAAACGCCCTTTCTGCCATCCCCTGCTGCATGACAAAGTCGTAAGCCTTTTCAAGCGACATCTCATGGTCATAAAGATAGAGGCAGATACTCTGAATTAAATACGGATGGCGATTGGTTTTCTCTTTGATATCGGTTGCAATTTCATCTGACATCTGAACCACACCGCCGGTATGATTTTGGGCAATGAGAGCATCGGCATCCGCTTCGGTTAGAGAACTGATAAACAAAATAGGTTCGAATCCATCGAGGAAGGCAGAACCGACCATCTCAATCTGGCTGACTTCAGAAAGACGCCTGGAACCACACAGCACCGTCCGCGCAAAGGTCGCGTCTTGCAACACCGAGCGGAGTCTTCCCAACAACCCTTGGTCATTTTCGCCGACTGCAATTATCGCCTCGGCCTCATCCGCCAGCAGGAGCAATGTTTTGTGTGCCCTGGCCATACCGCGCTTGAGTTGCCGCAACAAGGCAAATAAGTTGTCGCACTCTTCCAGTTTGTCGTAATTGATTCCTGCGGCTTCTAATTGTTCTTCTGAGTCAAGCAAGCCGTTTTTGAGTTGTTCGGTCAAATCCAGCTCAACTTTACAACCTTGTAAATCCCAAAAAACACCGATGAAATTCGGATACTCCT
>JACKQG010006971.1_pt1 | contig 11624 bp, 9 predicted proteins | sample 8237621 | NCBI WGS metagenome assembly JACKQG01 (sample SAMN15677084, study PRJNA649215) | marine metagenome | biome: marine; feature: Black Sea; material: saline water; isolation source: suspended particulate matter (SPM) from the Black Sea western gyre | collected 2013-06-09/2013-06-10 | depth... | reverse complement strand
TAAGCTGGAACTCGCCTGTCCCCCATTTTTCCAGTTTTTCCCCCAGAGCTAGATAAGGATTATAATCAATATTTTCATATTGCCGAGTTTCGCTGAAACGATGCTGAGAATAAGGCTTTACCACTAAATAATCAACTTTCAGCTCATCGCGGCAAAGTCGAGCTAGCTCCTCAATCTCGTCAGCATTTTCGGGCAACAACAAAGTTTGAACCCCGATCGTGCAGTTGAGATCCTTTTCTCTCTTGTACCGGGTAGCCTGAGCAATATTCTCGATTACTTTATTAAAGTCCCGCTCTTTGGTTTGGTGAATGTTTGCATAGGTTTTAGGAGTTCCGGCGTTGACTGATAGTTTAATCCATTGAGTCAGGGGAAGAGAGGATTCTATAAAGGTTTTATCCATTTGCGTTCCATTGGTGGTGAACGAAATGTCGATCCCCGCATCATAAGTGGCTCGCACAATTTCATTGATCTTTTTGTGCATTAGCGGTTCGCCTTCGCCTGCGTACATGATACTTTTGATTCCCAAAGAACCCATTTCCTTAAGACGTTCCTTAAATTTTTCATAGTCCAGAGAAATAGATTTATACCCTATATAATCGACCCCGCAAAAAGTACAACGGTGGTTACAGGCTCCAACTGGAGACACCTCTAAGTATATTGGGTAGATACTTTTGGCTTTTTCCCAATCATCTCCGGCATCCAATAACTGGGCAATTCTTTGTGGGTGATAGGCCAGTTTATGTCCATCTATGGCGTAGTTATCTGACATATAGAATATAGATATTTATTGAAAGAGTGGCCTGCCCCGGTTAGTTGTACCACGGACGTTCCATTCGTTTATGATTTGCCTTAAAATCTTCTTTTTGCAGCAAAGTGGATATTCTTCGGTAATCATACCGACCCTAGATGAGATATCTACTTTTTCTTCAGTCATATGGAATCTAGGGTTTAACAATTCGTGCACTCCAAATTATTGGTTTTATTATTTGTTTTTCCTTGGAAATTGTCAATTTTATCTTGCGTAGAAGATTTTTTTGCTAGTGGAGATATGTTTCGGCAAACTTGGTTTAGTGTTCGCCAAACTCTTGCGGAGTGGAAGTTATAAGTCCAATATAGAAATGCGCGGCAAATTGGTTTGTAAACAGTCATTGCTGCTCCCAGAGGATCTTTCAAAAATTAACATGGCCTTTTTTAATGTGAACGGAATCATAAGTATAGGCCTTATGATTTTTGTCATCGCTGATTGCGTGTGGGTTTGAAGAAATAAAATTGGTAAACGAAAACTTTTTGTTGACATATGAGGTTATGACGGGAATTATTTTTAATGTACATAAGATCGGAAGGTTTAAGGGCTGTGATGCGTATGATTTATTTAAGTGAAAACAGTTCTTATTGCAGTGAAATCGAGTATAATTTCACCTTCCACTAATTTATTTGAAAACGTGACTTTTATGCTTTTTGAATTTGAAGATAAAAATTTAAGTCCTATCTATGAAAAGGTTAGGGCTCAGGAGCGGCTGTCTTTAGAGGACGGCGTGACCCTCTGGAAGACCCCGGATTTGCTGGGTGTCGGATATTTAGCCAATAAGGTCCGAGAGAGATTGAATGGAGACGATACTTATTTCATCCATAATCGTCATATCAATCCCACTAATATTTGTATACACAGTTGCCAGTTTTGTGCGTTTGGAGTTAAAGCAGATCATCCACATGCTTATGAAAAGTCTTTGGATGATATTTTTTTAGATGCAGAAAAATATAATGGCGGCGATGTCAGCGAGTTTCACATTGTTGGCGGGCTGCATCCCGATCTGCCTTTTGAATATTACCTGGATATGTTGAAGGGGTTGAAAGAACGCTTCCCGGAAGTGCATATTCAGGCGTTCACTGCTATTGAGCTGGGTTATTTAGCGGAATTGGCGGGACTACCCTTGGATGAAACATTGTTGATTTTAAAGGAGGCAGGGTTGGGGTCCATCCCCGGAGGCGGCGCCGAGATTTTTGCGAAAAGAGTGCGGAGGAAAATTTGTGGTGAGAAATTAATTGGGCAAGACTGGTTGGATGTTCATGAGACGGCACATGGCTTGGGATTAAAAAGTAATGCGACGATGTTATACGGTCATTTGGAAACAATAGAAGAAAGGGCCGATCATTTGGTGCGATTACGAGAATTGCAGGACAGGACAAATGGCTTTGTTACTTTTATTCCGTTAGCGTTTCATCCTGAAAACACAGTATTGGAATTTTTAAAGACCACGCCGGGCCAACTGGACTTAAGGGCTTTGGCTGTATCCAGATTGATGTTGGATAATTTTCCACACATAAAAGCTTTCTGGATAATGATTACACCCAAGATTGCGCAGCTGGCCCAATCGTTTGGTGCAGATGATATGGATGGTACTGTTGTTGAGGAAAAAATTATTCATGCCGCAGGGGCAGCAACGGATCAAATTTTCCATCAAGACCAAATTATTAATATGATTACAGAAGCGGGTAGAAAAGCAGTAGAACGAGACACCCTTTATGAAAAGGTAGAATGTAGAGAGGTCGGGGTTTAATTGGCCGGTGGCTTCCGATATTCCGATTCAAGGTGGAAAAGCAAGTGTTACACAATGTTTACCAATCTGAGATTTAATCTTTACATTTGTGGTGTATATAATGTATTGTAGAGTTACAGCATATTAGATTACTAGTTTGGTTGCATTATTAAGTTTCAACTGTCCTGAACGAGAATTTAGGGCGATGTTTCAACTCAACTGTGAAAAGGGAAAAACGTCATGGGGTATGAAGGTAAGAAAGTTCTAGTTGTGGATGACTCTGCGGTAATGCGACAAATTATTAAAAAGAATCTGAAAGAGCTTGGATTTGCGGACCCATTGGAAGCAGAGGATGGTGCTGCTGGTCTTAAGAAAGCAGGGGAAGAGCCTGTAGATCTGATTGTATCAGATTGGAACATGCCGAATATGACGGGTTTGGAATTTCTTAAAGCCGTCAGAGCGGACGATAAACTAAAAGGGACCAACTTTATAATGGTAACCTCTGAGGCTGACAAAGAGAAAATAATGGAAGCCGTGCAGGCGGGGGTAAACCAATATATTGTTAAACCTTTTAACGCCATGCAGTTGGAAGAGAAAATCAAGGCCATTAAGATGTAATTTTTGGGTCTATTCGGTTTGTAAATATCGGCCAAGCGATTTGATTTGGTTCGATAATGATTGAAAAATAAGGGGTTATATCCCTATTTATATTGACGGTACTTATTGCATAGCCTATAATAATTAGCGAAATTTTAGTTTAAATCATTTTTAAACAAGGGGTTAGCTTAATTACAGGTGCTATGTAAAAGGATTCTGTTTTCCTGATTGCAGAGTTTAAGAAGGTTGCCAGAAAAGGGGCCGACCCAAAAAAGAGGAACTGCTATGCCGACCATTGATTATAGTGAAGGAAAAATTCCAAAGGTTCTAACTGACGTAACCCGGGGTTCTATCTTCTCCATTTTTAACACGATTTTTGGATCTGAACCCACACATCACGGGGACGGTGATGGCAGAAAAATGGGAGATGGGGTTGTTGGAATTATTTCTTTTATGGGAGACATCAATTGGATTGTAATGCTTGAGCTTCCAAAAGAATCCGCGAAAGCGATGGCTACAAAGTTTTGTGGATTCGATATAGATTATGACAGTCCTGACATGGGGGATGTTGTGGGTGAGCTTGCAAATGTTCTTGCGGGAGATATCGTAGCTCGCATGGCTAAAGAAGATTTGAAAGCTGCAATGTCTCTTCCTACTATTTTAAGAGGTCACGATGTGGAGCCAATGCTTCCTAGTGGGCTTCCCTTGGAGAAGTTGCATTTTGAAATTCCAGAAGGGGAGTTTATTCTTAAAATTGCAGGAGCCAAGTCGGGCGAGGTAGTGGGTAGAAAACCAGGTACTTGATTTTTTAGACCTGAAAAACACTTTATTTTTTCAAAACAAGAACTAGTTAAAAAAACGCAACGGGTTGATAAAGGTCAATCTTGGTATTTGTCGCTACGTTGTTAATGTCACGGGTTTGTCTAAGTGAGGGGCATATCATGAGTAATGAAGAACCTGTAGCTCCAGATTTAAATTCTGAAGAAGATAGTGCGCAAGAAGATGATGGGATGGGAGAAATCGTCAATGAGTTTCTTGTGGAAAGTTATGAAAACCTCGATCAACTTGATCAAAACCTTATAGACTTGGAACAGAATCCGGGTGATACCGGCATTCTTTCAAGCATTTTCCGAACCATCCATACCATAAAGGGAACCTGTGGTTTTATCGGCTTCACCAAATTGGAGTCAGTGGCTCATGTTGGAGAAAGTTTGTTGAGCAAATTAAGGGATGGGGAGTTGGATCTGGATCCTCCCCGTACCAGCGCTTTGCTGGCGATGGTTGATGCTATTCGGCAGATGCTTTCCTGTATAGAAAGTGATCGAAATGAAGGATCGGTAGATTACTCGGAGTTGGTCGAAACCCTTACAAGGCTACAGGCCGATAGCGCCCCTGCTGAAGCTGTTGCTCCGGTCGCATCAGAAGAAGCTGCTGCCCCGGCAATTACAGAAGAGGCGCCTCCTGTTGCTAAAGAACCTGAGGCGGTTCCAACCCCAGAGCCTGAAGTAGAAATTCAACCCTCCGCAGAAATTGATGCAGACATGGAGCCTATCGTTGATGAGTTTCTTGTTGAGAGTTATGAGAATCTAGATAAGTTGGATAAAGATTTGATTGAGTTGGAACAGGATCCGGGAAATACAGATATTCTGGGTAGCATTTTTAGGACCATTCATACGATAAAAGGAACCTGTGGTTTTATTGGCCTGCATAAATTAGAAAAAGTAGCGCATGTGGGTGAAAACCTGTTAGGCAAGTTGAGAGATGGTGTTCTAGCGCTCGATCCTCCTAGAACTAGCGCCTTACTTGCCATGGTAGATGCTATTCGGCAGATGCTGGGGTGCATAGAAAATGATCGAAATGAAGGCGATGTCGATTACACTCAATTAGTCCTTACTCTCGATAAATTATTGACGGATGAAGGAGCTGCGGAAATAGCGGCCCAAGCACCAGCAGTAGCCAAGAAAAAAGAAGAGTCGGCTGCTGAAGCAGCTCCACATGTTGCTGAAAAGAAAGACCGCAGACAAGCCACCCCTGCCGAGGAAGCGCAACATGTTGCTAAAAGTGGTGATAAAAGGACAACTCCTGATCGCCGTAATGATACTAGAAGTGTTGCAGATTCCAGTATTCGTGTTGATGTCGATATTCTCGACAGACTGATGAATCTGGTGGGCGAGTTGGTGTTGGCGAGAAACCAAATTTTACAATTTGTTCCCACCGGGGCAGATTCAAGTTTTATAGCTACCAGCCAACATTTAAACTTGGTTACTACCGAGCTTCAGGAAGGGGTTATGAAAACGCGGATGCAGCCTATTGGCAACATCTGGAGTAAATTCCCCCGAGTAGTGAGAGACCTTTCCATGGCTGTAGGCAAAAAAATTCGCCTGGAAATGGAAGGGAAGGATACAGAGTTGGATAAGACTCTGATTGAGGCAATTAAAGATCCACTTACGCATATTGTCAGAAACTCCTGTGACCATGGAATTGAAACTCCAGAAAAGCGGGCAGAGAATGGTAAGGACGAAGAAGGCGTTCTCTTGTTGAGAGCTTTTCACGAGGGTGGACAGGTAAATATTGAGATTGTTGATGATGGTGGTGGGATTGATCCTGAAAAGATCAAGGCCAAGGCACTTGAAAAGGAGGTTATTACTCCGGAGCAGGCTGAACGAATGGGTGATCGTGAACTGGTCAACCTGATTTTTGCCGCAGGCTTTTCTACTGCAGAAAAAGTCACCAATGTTTCAGGGCGTGGCGTAGGAATGGATGTTGTCCGCACTAATATTGAAAAAATCGGTGGAACTGTTGATATTCAGAGCCGGAAAGGAAAAGGAACCACGCTTCGGGTTAAGATTCCTTTAACTCTTGCTATCATTCCAGCCTTAATCATTACCTCCGGAGGAGGACGTTACGCTATTCCCCAGGTAAACCTTTTAGAACTGGTTCGTCTTGACGGGGAACAAGCCAAAAAATCTGTAGAGCAGATTCAAGGGGCACCCGTTTACCGATTGCGAGGAAACTTGCTTCCCTTGGTTTATTTGCATGAGGAGTTACAACTTGAAAAGGTTGTAAATGATGAGGCAATCAATATTGTTGTGCTGCACGCGGATGACCGCCAATTTGGTTTAGTGGTTGAAGGAATAAGTGACACCGAAGAAATTGTGGTTAAACCTCTTGGTGAACAATTAAAAGGATTGGCTGCTTTCTCTGGCGCAACAATAATGGGAGACGGGAAGCTGGCTCTTATTTTAGATGTAATGGGGCTGGCTCAAAAAGCCAGAGTTATTACTGAGCACCAGGAAAAAACAATTGCGGCCAGCCAATCTTCGCAAGCCTTGCAAGGTGACCGCCAGACTTTGCTTATTTTTGGTGTGGAAGAGAATGATCGAATCGCAATTCCATTGTCTGAAGTAGCAAGGCTGGAAGAATTTAAACGCTCGGAGATTGAACAATCCGGGGACCAGGATGTAGTTCAATATCGGGGTGAAATCATGCCTTTGATATACCTGAAAAAATATCTCGATGTGGAAGGCGCTGATAGACAAGGAGAAAACAATGAATTGATGCAGGCCGTAGTTTTTACCCGAAATGATAGAAGTGTAGGGTTGATCGTGGGGCGCATCATCGACATTGTTACAGAAAACATTGTAGTTAAAAGGGGAGCCAATCGCCCGGGTGTTCTTGGTACGGTGGTAGTACAGAGCCGGGTGACGGATTTGCTTGATATAGAAGCAATTGTTAATGATGCCGATCCCAGCTTTCTCGTGGAAACAACCGATTTGGCTTTAGCAGAGGAGGTTAGCTAATGACAGAACAAAAACAGTTTTGTACGTTTTATCTAGATGGTCATTTTTTTGGTGTGAGTGTTGAGACGGTTCAGGAGGTTTTTCGCTACCAAGAAATGACGGTGATTCCACTATCACCTCCTGAAATTCGAGGCCTGATAAATTTGCGAGGCCAGGTAATTACCGCGATTGACCTCAGATGTCGGTTGAAAATGGACAAATTACCGGAAGGTCAGCTTCCCATGAATGTGGTAGTTAGAACTGGAAAAAGTGTTGTGAGTCTTCTTGTTGATAAAATTGGTGATGTGCTGGAAGTTCCTGATGAAGTCTACGAGTCTCCTCCTGAAACAATATCTCCAGAGGTTAGAAAGCTGGTGCATGGTGTTTACAAATTGGAAGGGAAGTTGCTTTTGATTCTGGATGCAGAAAAAACAGTCAATATATCTGCAAGTCAAGCCATAGCCAGTTAATTTATTATTACTGTTTTATTGTCTCTTTAATATCGAAACGATTCTGGGGCCTATTTGGTTCAAGGGCAGGATTTCATCTGCCAGACCTTCGCGGGCTACGAATCCTGGCATACCCCAGACTACGCTGGTTTCTTCGTCTTGGACGATTACATACCCTCCCTTATCTTTAATTTGTTGGCATCCTTTCATTCCATCCTGACCCATACCTGTAAAAATTACGGATAGTACATTGGGGCCATATATGTCTGAAACAGAACGAAACAGGGGGTCCACTGCGGGCCTACATGAGTTTTCCTGGGGTTCCTGATTGGTTTTTAGATAAACTCCGTCTGCTTTTTTTTCCAATACCATGTGATAGTCCCCAGGTGCTATCCACGCTTGCCCAGGTTGTAATTTCTCTCCTGCTCTTCCTTCTTGGATATCCAAGGGACATTTCGCTGTTAATCTTTCTGCTAAAAGTTTTGTGAAAAAGGGCGGCATGTGCTGAACAAGAACAATGGGAACAGGAAGATCACCAGGAAGGCTTGGGAAAAACTCAGCCAAGGCATTTGGGCCTCCCGTAGAAACACCTATTGCAAGGATGTCTATTTTCTGGTTTGCAGCTCGCCTTGGAAAAGGTTTTTTGACAATGGGAGTGGTGGTTTTTTGCAAAGGTTTTGGAATGGCTGCCACAGGAGCTTCCAAACCTGCTTTTTTCGAGCAGAACATCTTTATTTTTGGAATCAACTCATCCCTGATTCTCTGCATGGCAACAGAAACACTGCCTACATTGGCTGGTTTTGTGACGTAATCTGTGGCTCCCAAAGCAAGAGCTTCTAATGTTTTTGCGCCCCCTCTTTCTGTGAGAGTGCTGAACATGATAATAGGAAGGTCTTTATATATTTTCCGGGCTTCTGCTAAAGTCTGTAGCCCATCCATTTCTGGCATTTCAATATCCAGGGTCAAAATATCGGGCTTTAACAATGGAATTTTTTGTAAGGCGATCTTTCCGTTTGCGGCTGTGGCAATGACTTCAATATCTGGATCAGACCCAAGGGTGTCCGTGACAATTTTTCGAACTACCACAGCATCATCTACCACCAGCACTTTTATTTTTCTCATTCAGATTTCCAAAATTATTATAAAGTCAAAAAACTCAATAGTATAGCCGACTTACTCTACCTCAAAAGGTGATAAATATCCATTTAAAAAAAGGCTTTACAGAATATTCTATTTAAGATTTTTTTGAATATCTAAAATTATATTTGTTCGGATTTGTGTTTGTTAAGTGTTATAGATGGGTGATGGAAATATTATTTACTATTTGAAAGTTTGTGAATCATGATCCAATTAATTAATAAGGATGGGTTGCGGGTAGAAAATAACCTAAAGGCTATCCAGGAAGAATTAGTTCGAGGAACTGGATTTGTAATGGGCGAAAAAGTTTCAGCATTTATGCAAAGAGAAAGCCTCCATGAAAAACATATTGTAATTTCCATAGATGCAGGAACTGCTACTCCGACAGAACAAAAGTTTGTTGTCGGGAGAATGAAGGATGCTCTTGAGATGTTCCAGAGCGCGTTGAAAAGCCCTAAGGATTAATATGGGTTATTGCCCAACCCCTAGTGTGAGAACAGGGCTGTTGTCTTTTATCTTTCCGGCCTGCAAAGAAAAAATTTGTGATAACAGGGAGAATGTTGATTTGGAATTAAGATCAGAATCGTCAATATAAAACCATGTTCTTCGATAAAAAACCATTAAAGTCGAATTATCAGGCTGGTTGGGTTTGGATTGGATTCTCAGCAATTCTTTAGTAAGTTCTCTCCAGTTAAATGCTTCTCCATTTTTTTTTAGAGTCTGTGTGACTTTGCCGTCTCTGATGTCTTGCTCGGGTGCCTCCACTGACTGAGAAAGGTAAAACAAAATTCCTAAAAGTGATCGAGTGACAACCCTGATTTGATCGGATTCATTTTGCTTCGGAGAAAATGTAATGACGTACTTTTCTTTTCCCGGTTCTACATTGAGAGCTTTTGCAAAATTGATCGCAGGTTCGAGATTTTTGCCTTCTTCAGCAATATGTAAAATAATTTGGGGGGCTCCATTTTCCTTCTGAAAATAAAGATTTAACACATCTTGTGATTGAAGTTCGCTTAAATATTCTGTTGCCTCAATAAATTCTTTAAATTTGGGTGCATTTTGGGGAGTGGGTCCAGATGCGCCGGGAGCATTTTTAATATTATTCATTCGTTGAAAGCAAAGTCGAAAAATTCTTTCAATGCTCCAACCTGAATGAAATAAAAGTGTAATGGTTTGCAAAGGCAAGGGAGAAAGGACACGTTGTATAAACTGGTCTCCTTGTAAGGGAGAGTAGGTGACGGTGGGTCTTTCAGTCATGCCAACCGAGCCCCCCAGACCAAAAAGCCCTTTTACTCCTTCTTGCAAAGTAGCGCTGGCATTAGCCGTAGTGGATAGCGTGAACTGCGAAGCAACACTGCTCACCTCCATGAAGAAGGGTGTGTCTCTATATTTTAGACGCGCGAGATTTAGCAATAATTGTTCGTCGTTTGTTTTTTGTACGGCCAAGTTGTAATTGCTGCGCTCACTCTTCAATGTGGTGGGGCCAAGCTTGGCGCAACCGCTTGTCAAAAAGAGTAAAATTAAAAAAGTGGATATTGAATTGTGAAAAGAAGTAGATTTCATTTAAAAGGCAGTTTAGTTTTATTTCTTATTGGAATCTGGATTTTTAAATAGTTCTTCATCGGCAAGGTGAAGGGTAGATGTTGGGAAAGCAAATTCGGCTCCATTTTCTTCAACGATCTTAATAACTTTTAAAAGTACATCTTGTTTAATGGTGTGGTATTTTTCCCAACTGGTTCCAGGTTTTGTAAAAGTATAAATAAAGAAGTCCAGTGAAGAGGAAGCAAAACTATTGAAATTGACCATCATGGTAGTATTAGTGTCTAACTCGGGATGCTTTTTAAGCATTACTTCAATTTGCGACGTGATCGTCTCCATTTTAGAAGCATCATCATAACGAATACCAATGGTTTCTTTAATTCTTCTGTTAGACATCCTGGAAGGATTCTCGACAGCAATTTGGGAAAACACAGAGTTGGGGATATAGAGAGGGCGTTTGTCGAAAGTTCGAATTCGAGTGACTCGCCATCCAATATTTTCAACAGTACCTTCAATTTCGCGGTCGGGGGATCGAATCCAATCACCCACCGCAAAAGGTCGATCGAGGTAAATAAACAACCCTCCAAAGAAATTTGATAGTAAATCCTTAGCGGCAAAACCTATTGCAATACCTCCAACGCCACCGAATGCCAAAACCCCTGAAATGCTCAAACCTAAAGTCTGCAAAATCATCAATGCCGCTGTGATACCGGCTGATATTCTTGCTAATTTTGAAACGGCAAATACGGTGGTTGGATCGTAACCCTCATCGCTTTCAAGGTAGTTGTTTTCGATTCTTTTTATCGAAAGGATTAAAAACCAGGCCAAAGAGGCGATGATGATAGCATTTCGCAAAGGTTGGAAGGCTTCAAAAATAACCGCTCCGGTTTCTTTGTGGAAAATTTCAGCTGCGAAAGCAATGCTGGAAACCCAAATAATAATACTTAATGGTCGTGGGATTGAATACAGGACAGCATCATCCCATTTCAGGTTTGTCATTTCTGCTTTTTTAGATAAACCTCTAAAGACTTTTTTCTGAATTAAATCAGCGATGAGGGCAATGAAGATTACGAAAAAAGCTTGGAAAATATAGGTGTTTTCTTTGGAGATGAAATTTTGAAGTTCAGGCATGAGATGATTTTTTTACAGATGGGTGTCAAAAATTTATTAGGTTGAAAGTATCATATTTTGGCATGACTAAGGGCTTTTATATTGGGGGGGTATTTCAAAAGGGGGGATCAGAAAGTTCAAAAAAAACGCCCCACTATAAAGTGGGGCGCTATAGAAGCAAAGGAGCTTCCGTTAACTTGGCGTTAACAAATTACTCCGGAAGCTCCCTTAATACTGTCAGATAGCATAGGATCACCTCCTTCTCAGGGCATCCATAAAACCCCCATGTGTTTCCCTGTTAAACCCATCGGGCAACGCAACAGTAAGAATGACTCATATTAATGCCAATGTCAAAATAAGTATTTGAATTATCTCCTAAGATTAAGTGAAGACTTGAATCCTATTTAATTTGCATGATTAGTCACGACGTAAGCGATATCCAAGCCAGACTTTGTTGCTATGCTTTTGCAGGTTTT
>JACKQG010006970.1_pt1 | contig 11626 bp, 8 predicted proteins | sample 8237621 | NCBI WGS metagenome assembly JACKQG01 (sample SAMN15677084, study PRJNA649215) | marine metagenome | biome: marine; feature: Black Sea; material: saline water; isolation source: suspended particulate matter (SPM) from the Black Sea western gyre | collected 2013-06-09/2013-06-10 | depth... | reverse complement strand
GGGTCGGGCGGGGTGGGGGCCACGGGCCGGCGGGGGGTGAGTCGGGGCGCCGACCCGGACGGACCAAAGCCGGTGGCCACCCGGGTGGGGCTGGCGCTGGCCGCGGAGTTCGCGGCCGGCGGGTCGCCGCTGCTCGACGCGGCCACCGTGTATCTCGTCCCGCTGGCCAACCCCGACGCCGCCGCCCGGGCCCTGCGCGGAGAGGCCGCCTGGCGCGGCCGGCCGGTCGACGAGGACCGCGACGGCCGCCTCGACGAGGACCCCGCCGAGGACCTCGACGGCGACGGCCTGGCGCTGCAGATGCGCGTCCCCGATCCGACCGGCGCGTGGCTCGCCGACCCCGAGGACCCGCGGGCGATGCGCGAGCCCGACGCGGCCGAGGGCGAGCGCGGCGGCTTCCTGCTCCACTCCGAGGGCGTCGACGAGGACGGCGACCGGGCCTACAACGAGGACGGGCCCGGCGGCGTCCGCCTCGAGGCCAACTGGCCGCACCGCTGGCGCGAGCACGCGGCGGACGCCGGCGCCTTCCCGCTGAGCGAGGGGCCGGCCAAGGCCCTGGCGGACTTCATCCTCGAGCGGCCGAACATCGCCGTGGTGATCGTGCTGGGCCGGGAGGACGGCCTCGCCGACCCGCCGAAGGGCCAGGACTCCAGCGACAAGGACTCCACCGAACCGCGCGAGGGCGACGCCCGGCTGCTGAAGCTGCTGGGCGAGCGCCTGCACGCCGGCGACGACCCGAAGCCGCGCAGCGCCGACCACGGCGCCGGCAACTTCGCCGACTGGTGCTACTTCCAGGCCGGGCGGCTGGTGCTGGAGAGCGCGCTGTGGTCCCCGCCGCTCGAAGGCAAGGACCTGGACGACGAGGTCAAGCTGCTGCGGTGGAACGACGCCGTCTACGACGGCGCCGGCTTCGTCGACTGGTCGCCCTTCGAGCACCCGCAGCTCGGAGCGGTCGAGATCGGCGGCTGGCGGCCGCTGGCGCGCGAGAATCCGCCGATGGAGCAGATCCCGGCCCTGGTGGAGCGCTGGAGCGGCTTCCTCGGCTCGCTGGCGGCCGACCTGCCGCGGCTGGAGTGGCGCAAGCTTGAGGTCCGCGACCTCGGCGAGGGCCTGCGCGAGGCGCGCGTCACCCTGCTCAACGACCGGCTGCTGCCGACCATGGGCGAGATGGGCGCGGCGACGCGGACCCTGCTGCCGGTGATGGTGCGGCTCGAGCTGCCGGAGGGCGGCGCCCTGCTAGGCGGGCTCGAGCGCCAATCGGTGACGCGCTTGGAGGGCCACGGCGGCCATCAGGAATTCCGATGGCTCTTCCAGCTGCCGGCCGGCTCCGATCCGGCGGTGGTGGTGGCCGAGTCACAGACCGCGGGGAGGGCGCAGATCGCCCTGGAGGTGCAGGGATGAGCTACAAGATCCAATTGACGCTGGCGGCCCTCTGCGCCGGGACCCTGATCACCGGACCCGCGCACGGACAGGACGCCGGCGGCGCCTGGGAGCCGAAGGTCGAGATCCCGTGGAACCGCTACTACCGCCACGCCGAGCTCAACGGCTGGATGGAGGAGCTGCGTGCCGCCTACCCGGACTTCGTGTCGATCCAGGAGATCGGCCGCAGCTACGAGGGCCGGCCGATGATGCTGATGACGCTCACCAACTCCGCCACCGGCGCCGACGCCGACAAGGCGGCGATGTGGGTCGACGGCAACGTCCACGGCAACGAGGTCCAGGGCGGCGAGGCGGCGGTCTACCTGGCCTGGTGGCTGCTCGAGCACTACCAGGACAACGAGCGCGCCCGCGGGCTGCTCGATTCGCGCGCCTTCTACATCCTGCCGTCGCAGAACCCGGACGGCCGCGACCACTGGTTCGACGCCCCGAACACCGGCTCGAGCTCGCGCAGCGGCAAGAAGCCGCTCGACAACGACCGCGACGGCCTGTTCGACGAGGACGGTTACGACGACCTCGACGGCGACGGCGAGATCGGCTCGATGCGCAAGAAGGTGGCCCCCGGCGAGGGCGACTACTACCTCGACCCCGACGACCCTCGGATCACCATCCCGGTGCGCGGCAGCGACAAGCAGGGCGACTACCTGATGCTCGGCTCCGAGGGCATCGACAACGACGGCGACGGCCGCACCAACGAGGATGGCCCCGGCGGCTACGACATGAACCGCAACTGGCCGTCGGACTGGCAGCCCAACCACATCCAGCGCGGCGCCGGCGACTACCCCTTCAGCTACCCCGAGACCCGCGCCATCGGCGAGTTCATCCTGGCGCACCCGAACATCGCCGCGGTCCAAAGCTTCCACAATTCGGGCGGCATGATCCTGCGCGGGCCGGGCGACGAGTCGGTCGGCCCGTATCCGTCGTCGGACGTGCGCGCCTACGACGCGCTCGGCGAGGAGGGCGAGATCATCCTGCCCTTCTACCGCTACATGATCCTGTGGGACGACCTCTACACGGTCCACGGCGGCTTCGTCAACTGGACCTACGAGGGGCTGGGGATCTTCTCCTTCACCAACGAGCTGTGGGCCAGCCCGCAGTACTACGGCGGCGAGCGCGAGCGCACCGGCGAGAACTGGTTCGCGCAGAGCCGCAAGAACCAGCTCGACTGGAACGACTCGGTGATGCTCGGCGACTTGTGGATCGACTGGCACGAGGTCGAGCACCCGCTCTACGGCACGGTCGAGGTCGGCGGCTTCAAGCGCCAGCACGGGCGGGTGGCGCCGAGCTTCATGATCGAGGAGATGCTGCACCGCAACGCGCTGTTCTGCGCCCGCCACGCCGAGGAGATCGCCGAGGTCGAGATCGAGAGCGCGGTCGCGACGCCGATCGGCGACGGCCTGCGGCGGGTGGTGGTGACGCTGGTCAACGACAAGGTGATGCCGAGCCGCTCGGCCTGGGCCGGGCAGAAGGGCATCGGCGTCCCCGACCGCGTGACGCTGACCGGCAGCGGGATCGAGGTGATCGCCGGCGGCGTGCTGACCGATCCGTGGCGTCCGGAGACCTTCCGCATGGTCGAGCACGAGCCGCACCGCATCCGGCTGGAGGAGGGCGTCCCCGGCAAGGGCCGCGTCAGGTTGCAGTGGATCGTCCGCGGCGGCGGCGACCTGCAGGTCCGCTACCAGGCGGAGAAGGCCGACGACCGGGAAGCGGCGGTGTCCGCCGCCGGCGGCTGATTTCTCCGGCCTGGCGCGGATCGCGCCGGTTCGACGTCCGCTGGGACGGCCGCTCCCCACAAGTGGTCCTGCCGGTCGACGATTAATCGATGTCTGACCCCGGTTGGAGCGGCTCCATCCCCGACTCGCCGCCGTACTGGGGCAGGTCGTCGTGGATCGGGAACCAGTCCGGCGCGCGGTCGGCGTAGGCGTGGCCGCTGGGGAGCGGCTCGATCGGGTCGTCGAGGTTGGCCACCGCGACGTGCATCTCCCCGGCCCAGCGGGGCGAGGAGAACAGCAGCGTGCTGCCGCAGGTGCCGCAGAAGCTGCGGGTGGCCTCGGTCTCGGTGCGGTAGTGGCGGAGCGAGCCCTCCCCCGCCGTGATCCGGAATCGCGCCTCGGGGAAGCCGGCCCAGGTGACCGCCCCGGCGCCGTGCGCCCGGCGGCAATTGAGGCAGTGGCAGTGGGCCACGAACTTGGCCGGCGCGTCCGCCTCGAAGCGGACCGCGCCGCAGGAACAGGAGCCGCGGAAGGTGGTCATGGGGCAGCAAGGGAGCGGGGTCGGACGCCCAGTCTAATGGGCGTCCGACCCCTTCATTCCTCCAAACTCCCGCCCTAGTAGGTCTCGCCGTAGTGGTTGTAGCCGTGGCACTTGAGCGAGCACTTGCCGTCGTGGAAGCCGTTGCGGATGAACTCCAGCTGGCCGAGGGCGTTGGGCGTCACCATGTCGGTGCGGAAGTTCACCAAGCCGGTGCCCGGGAGGTTCGGCGCGGTGCCGGCCATGCCGTGGCCGTCGTGGCAGGCGGAGCAGGGCGTCATGTAGTCGGTGACGTGGACGTCGTGCTTGAACGAGTAATTCCGCAGGATCGACAGCCGGTCGTGGCAGGAGTAGCACAGGGCGTAGGCCTCGGCGCTCTCCACAACGTACGGGTCGGTGTCGTAGCGCGCCTTGAGCGGGAAGGGCTGCTCGGAGCCGTGCGGCCCGCCGCTGCCGGCGTCGCCGGCGTGGCAGTCCTCGCAGCGCATGACGCTGTTGACGGTCCACGGCGGCTTCAGGCTGGGCATGTTCTGGCTGCGGCCCGGACCCTGGATCGGGTGGAACGAGGAGGCGTTCACCAAGTCGAATTCGACCGCCAGGTCGGTCTCGTTCTCGACCCGAGGGAACGGCGCGGTGGGGGTCGCGGCCGCTCCGCTGTGGCACTTGAAGCACACCTCGTAGCCGTTGGCGGCCTCGGCGACCGCCGCTCCGCCGGCGTCCACTCCCGACACCCCGAGCATGCCGCCCGGGGTCGCCGGCGCCGCGGCGACCAGGTCGGCGTTGGCGGCGTGGGGGTTGTGGCAGTCGGCGCACTCGACGTGCCGGGGCATGCCGAGCGGATCCTCGCCCAGCTCGTGGACCAGGCTGCCAACCTCCACCGGGTGGTGGAAGGCCTTCTGGAAGTCGCTCCAGATGTCCGAGGCGCCGCCCGCCGGCGAGTGGCAGTCGAAGCAGAGGTCCTCCTCGACCGCGGCCAGCATCTGCGGGTTGACGCCGCCGTGGCCGTTGGCGTGGCAGTCCAGGCACGCGGCGCCCACCGGGTCGAGGGCGTGCTTGGCGTTCACCCAGTGCTGATCGACGTCCGCCGGCGGCCGCAGGGAGCTGAAGGGGGCGAGCTCGCCGCCCTTGCCGTCGGCGTCGTGGCAGCCGGCGCAGAACTCGGAGACCATGCCTCCCGGCTGACCGGTGAAGCGGTGGGACGCTCCCCCGTCCGGGTCGGCCAGCAGGACCTCGGGATCGGGGTTCAGCATGTGGCTGCCCTGGTCGTGGCAGACCGTGCAGTCAGCCGCCTCCACCGACTCCGAGCCCGAGAGGTCGTCGACGTGGTGGAAGGGCTTGACGAAGTCGCCCTTGCCGTCGCCGTTGCTCTCGACGATCTGCCGCCGGTAGCCCTGGCCGGGAGGCTGCTCATAGGCGTGGCAGCCGGTGCACTCGCCGCCGGTCGGCCGGAAGCCGTCGGCGTGCGGGTGGCACATGCGGCAGTCCAACGCCGTGTTGTGGTTGTGGTTGCCGGAGGGGTTGTTGCGGTGGTAGTTGGTCGCTGTGTGGCAGACTTCGCAGACGCCGTCGTAGACCGCGTCGCCGTCGGCGAAGGAATTCGGGCCGCTCGGCGCCAGCAGCTTGACCAGCATGTCGCCGCTGTTGGGCGTGGCGACCTCGGTCTTCACCAGCCGGGAGAAGGTCGAGCCGTGGACCGCCGCCTGCTCCTGCGTGTGCGGGTTGTGGCAGACGGTGCAGGAGATCTCCTGGCCGCCCGGGCTGTGGGTCTCGACCGGGGCCACGCCGAGCGGGTTGTGGCAGGACATGCACAGGTTGATCGCGCCGGCCACGTTGGTGAAGTGGGCGCCGGGCGCGTTGTGCAGCACGTGGCAGGACAGGCAGTTGATCCCGTTGCTGGAGTCGTGCGGCGGATCCTGCGCCGACAGGGAAGCGGTCAGGATCGGCGTCAGGAGGAGGACGAGGGCGAGGCGAGTCATTCTGTTGTCCTCCATCACGGCACCATGGGGAAGATCTCGACCTCGAAGTCGCCGGAGTCGGTCACCCAGACCCGGCCGTCCTTGGGACTGACCCAGACCGCCAGTGGGTTTCGCATCAGCCCGTCTCCGCTCCCGAATTCGCCGCGGACCGCGAGCAGGGCGCCGGTCGGGGAGTAGACCTGGACCTGGTCGAGGAAGGCGTCGACGACGTAGACCCGGCCAAGCGGGTCGATCGAGATGCCGGTGGGCCGGACCGTCTGGCCGGGCTGGCTGCCGAAGGCGGTGAAGGACCCCGAGGGCAGGCCGGCGCCGTCAAAGGCCTCGACGCTGCCGAGGATCAGGTCGCCGACCAGCAGGCCGCCGTCCGCCCGCACCGCGAGCCCGGCGGGCTGCCGCAGCACGCCGTCCCCCACCCGCCCGACCTCTTTCAAGGTATGGGGATCGAAGGCCCGGATCTCGGCCCGGCCGGCGTCGAGGACGTAGATCCGGCCGTCCACCGGAGACACGGCGATGTCGGTGGGGCGGCTGAAATCCTGCCGCCCGTTGCCGAGCCATCCCTTGGGGCTGCCCTGGAGGTCGAAGACCCGGACCGCCCCGTGGCCGCCGAGCCCGACGTAGATCCGGCCGTTGCCGACTCCGAGCCCGAGGGGGCGTGGCAGGCCGCTGAATTCCTTCAGGACCTGGCCGGCGCCGTCCAGCACCCGGACCGCGTTCTCGCTCGGGAAGCTCACCGCGATGCGGTCGCCCGCGGCGGCGGAGAGTCCGATGACTCTCGCCGGGGGGCTGAGGAAGGAGCTGGAGCCAGGAAGGGGCTGGGAACCTGCGGGATCAAGCCCGAGGAGGCAGAGGAGGAGGGGGACGTATAGGGCGGTGGAGGGCATTTCGGAAGCCTTGAGGCCAGCGTCTACGGGAAGCACCGTCTCCTTGGAAACAGTACCTAGATCCCAATAAACCAGGGACCTTGGAAACGAAGACTGAAAACCGTGAATCTCTGCCGCCCGGAGCCCGCCGAGGGCGCTTCCTCAGTTGGATGCGTAGGCCCTCTTCCGGTCGCGGCGGCGAGCCAATTCGCTGGTGTAACGGCGCCCAAGCGAGTCGGCGTGACGTTCGGCCCAGTCGGTCAGCCGGGTGCGGCCGGCCGGCAGCGAGTCGGTCACGAGCAGGTCGGACATCAGGCCGGCGACCTCGTCGCGGGTAAGGATGACGTCCCCGACGATCCCGCCGAGGAGCCGGGTGAGCTGCCACGCCGGCCACGCCGGCATCGAGACGATTCGCCGGCGGCGGCCGATGATGCGGCCGATCTCCACCACCAGCTCGCGGTAGCTGAAGGTCTGGGGGCCGATGGCGTCGATCACCAGGTTCTGGCCGGTCCTCCCCTGCTCCACCGCCAGCTCGGCCAGGTCGTCGACGTAGATCGGCTGCAGCCGGTAGCTGCCGTCGCCGAAGATCCCGAATACCGGCAGCCGGCGCAGGCCCCAGGCGATGTTGTTGACCAGGATGTCCTCCTTGCCGAACAGCACCGCCGGCCGCAGGATCGCGTAGGACAGGCCGGATTCGCGCAGCGCGCGCTCGAGCCGCGCCTTGCCGGCGAAGTACGGGAGGTCGGAGTCCTCGGACGGGTTGGTGATGCTGACGTGGACCACCCGGCGGACCCCGGCCGCGCACGCGGCCTCGAACAGCTTCAGGGTGTTCTCGACGGCCCCGCCGTGGTGGAAGTCGTCGTGGTCGAAGCGCACCCAGTAGGTGTTGTAGAGCACGTCCGCCCCGCGCAGGTGGGAGGCGAGGGCCGGCGGGTCGTCCCAGTCGAAGGGCCGGGCCTCGATCCGCCCGCCGAAGGGGTTCTTCCGGTCCAGCGAGTGGGTCAGGGTGCGGACCCGGACGCCCTCGGCGAGCAGGCGCTCGGCGATGTAGCGCCCGGAGTAGCCGAAGGCGCCGGTGACGACGTGCAGGGGGGCGGGATGACTCAATCGCTCGCCCAGGCGTGGAACAACCGGCCGCCGGGGCCCGAGATCCAGGCGGCGTCGGTAGTGCGGTCGTAGCTGATGCTGTGGCCGCCGTGGAGGAGGGCGTCCCGGTGCTCCGAGTTGAGGTCGAGATAGTCGATCCCGTTCGGCCCGACCGCGAGCAGGACGCCAGGGCGGCAGGCGGTCACTCCAGAGCGGTAGCCGCCGAGGGGCTCGTCGGCCGCCCGCCAGCTGCGGCCGCCGTCCAAGGTCAGCGCCAGCGTGCCCTCCTTCTGGTCCGGCCGCTCGTAATCGCCGCCGACCGCGACGCCGCGAAAGCGGCTGACGAAGGCGATCCCGAAGGCGCCGGCCGAAGGACTGCCCTGGGCCAGGGGCAGCGGCGAGACCTCCCAGCTCTTGCCGCCGTCCTCGGTGCGAAAGGCCCGCGCGACGGATCCGCCGGTCACGAACCAGGCGTGCTCGATGCCATGGGTGGTGATGCCGGCGCCGCTGGCAGCGAAGGCGTGCTCGCCCGGCTGCGCCGGGGGCAGATCGCGCGCGCGCACCCGGCGCCAGCTCCGGCCGCCGTCGCGGGTGGTCCAGACCGAGAAGCAGCCGTCCACCGGATCGCCGTAGAGCACGCCGCGGCTGGGAGTCCAGAAGGCGATGCCGTCGAAGAAGCCGTCAGCGTCGGGATTGCGCAGCGTCTCGGTCCAGGTCAGGCCGCCGTCCTCGGTGCGGTAGACGCGCGAGGCCTCGCCCGGCCCCGAGGCCAGGATCACGGCCCGGCGGGCGTCGAAGGCCTCGATGTCCCGGAAATCGAGCTCCTCCGCGCCTGGGACCTGGATTTGCTTCCAGACCGCGCCGCCGTCGGTCGAACGCAGCACGGTTCCACCGCTGCCGCTGGCCCAGACGCTCGAGTCCGACGCCGCGCTGATGCCCCGCAGCGAGGCCTCGCTGGGCCCCTGGAAAGCCTGGTCCTCTGGAACCCTCACGCCCTTGTAGGGGCAGGAGGCCGCGAGCAGGCCCACGATCAGGAGATCCGTCAGGCGGTTCATGGTGAGAAGCGGAGAAGGAGCCTGGTCGATCTTGCAACAACCCGCTCAGCAGGAGAAGGCAAATCCCCGCGGGGAATCCGGCCCCCTTCGGTGGACCTGGACGATTCTCATCCTCAATGAGCGCCGAGCTTTGGGACGACCTCTTGGGCCTGCCCGCAGTGAGGAGGCCCTTTGAAGCCTAAGTGACTGCCTGACAAGGATGTTCGGAGGCTTCCTCCCGACCGCAGGTCCACCGAATGGGGCCAGATTCCCGGCTGGGTCAAGGCCGGAAGCCGATCTCGATCAGCAGCGGCAGGTGGTCGGAGCCCACCTCCGGGCCCAGCCGGCGCTCGGCGACGACCAGGCCCGAGCTGTGCACGGCGTGGTCGATCGGCAGGCGCAGGAAGCTCGGCAGGAAGGATGGCCAGCTCCCCTGCATTCCCCGGCCCACCAGGCTGTCCTCCAACTCGGCGTCCCGGAGCAGCCCGCGGAACCGGCTGCTCCAGGGCGTCGAGTTGAAATCGCCCAGGACGAGGGTCTCCCGGCCGAGCGCCCGCTGGCCCAGGGCCCAGTCGGCGGCGAAGCGGAAGTCCCGCTCCTGCCCGCGTGACTCGAACCAGCTGATGGGCCGGGTGGCGTGGAAGCTGAGGACCGCGAGCCCCCTCCCACCGGCCTCCAGGACCAGCTCCATCACCGGCCGTTCGCCGATGGTTTGGGTCATTTGGAGGATGCTGGAATCCACCAAGCGCCACTCCTGCCGAGCTTCCACCGGGAGCAAGAGGGCGGTCCCGGTGGGATGGACCTGCGGATCGCACAACTCCAGCCGATACCGCCGACAGACCTGCTGCACCCGCTTCCTCCACACCGGCGTGAACTCATGCAGGAGCACCAGGTCGCGGTCCAGGCCCTCCACCCACTCCAGCAGCCGGTCCGGATCCGGGTGCTGGACGTGCAGGTTGGCGTGGAGGACGCGGAGCCGGGGCCCGGCGATCGGCTCCGAAGCTCCGCCCAAGGGCAGCAGCGGAAATAAGAGCAACCCATTGGCCGCCACGGCCGCCACCCAGAAGGCCGCCCAGCGCCACCGGCGCGCCAGGACCGCCAGGACCACCGCCGCCGCCAGCGCCATGCCGTAATGCGGACGCAAGTGCTCCCAGAGGTGGAAGCGCCACCAGAATTCACCGAGGTAGGCCAGCAGGCTGGGAACCAGGGCGAAGAAGGCGATGCCGTTGGCGACGGTGGACAGGGTCTTCATGGATCGCACCGGTAGGTCGACGCCAGCAGCGGCTTCCGGTCCGCGGGCCCGGACTCCTCGGGCTTCTCCGCCAGAAAGTATGGCCGAGCAGCAGGCGGATCTACAATCGAATGCGGCTCTTCACCCCGCGCCGGCTTCATCCAATCCGTCCCCTTCCGATCATGGTCCAACTCGCAAACCCGACCGGCTGTCCCGATTGTGGATCGGGCCAGGTCGCGCGCATCCTCTACGGGACCATCTTCGACGAGATCTCCCTCGAGCGGGAGCTCGCCGCCGGCCGGGCCGTGCTCGGCGGCAGCTGGGTCAAGCACGCCCCGAAGTGGGAGTGCCAGGGCTGCAACCACCGCTGGGGAGGCGCCCCCGCCACCGAGAAGGCGCTGCTCATCCACCGGGACCGCCCGACTCTGCGCCGCAAGATCCTCGACCTGCTCGGCGAGCAGAACTGAGCGCCTCACTCGACGGCCACCCACCAGGCGCGCTCGGATTCGAGCAGGCCTTCCTCGTCCCGGAGGACCCAGGGGTACCGCTCCCGCGGCATCCGGGTGTCGTCGAGGGCCCGCGCCACCACCCGGTAGAGGCCCGGCTGCCAGTCCTCGGGGTCGAAGCGGAAGCGGTGCAGCCCCTTGGCGTTGCCGCGGGTCTGCTCCAGCGGCTCCTGCTCCAGCGGGCTCAGCGGTCCGCGGCGCCCGCGGTCGCCCGGGGCGTATCGGCGCTCCCGCGAACGCGGCTCGGGCGGGGCCTGCTCCTCCGGCAGGACCCACCAGCGCACCTCGAGGTCGTGCTCCTCGGGCTGCATCACCGTGAGCTCGAACTCGAGCGGGCCCGGCGCCGGCAGCGGCTGGGGGCCGTCGTCCGAGCGCCTCAGGGGCTGGGCCTCCGGCGAGCAGCCGTCGATCGGGTCGACGAGGGAGTAGATCCGCAGGACCAGGGCTTCGCGGCAGACGACGCAGAATTCGCGGCCGTTCTGCATCGCGCAGCCCTTCACGGTCGGCTTGAAGGCGCCCTTGGCGCGGCCGGCGGCGCCCTCGTAGACGCCGACGCCCTTGACCCCGGCGTCGATCCAGTGCTTCCAAGGCGCGCGCTCGGGGCTCGGGTCGCTGCTGACGTTGACGCTGTTGCGCGGGTCGCCGGTGTAGCCGACGTCGTCCGAGTACTCGTCGCCGAGGCCGCCGAAGGCGTGCCCCCACTCGTGGATCAGGGTGTCGCTCTCGGGCCGGCCGGGGATCGTGGCGACGCCGCCGCCGCCGGTGCCGGGGGCGGTGCCACGGACGAAGACGATCGCCAGGCGGTCGTGCTCGGGCATCTCGTCCAGCATGGCCATCACCCGCTCGCGGTCGACCGAGACGTTGCCGCCGCTGCGCTTGTTGGTGTTGGCGCTGCCGAGCGCGGTGTCGAAGTCGCGGCCGTAGCCGTCTATGCCGCCCTCGGCGCTGAAGACGTTGGCGCGCAGGAAGTTGTGGTAGCGGGAGTACTCGCCGAAGACCTCGTGGCGCTCGAACAGGTCGGGCACGTACTTGGCGTAGCGGTCGAGCGAGTCCTGCTTGCTGATCTCGTAGCCGTCCCCCATCACCACCACGTCGACCCGGTTGGCCGACGGGCCGTTGCGGCGCAGCTCGCCCCAGCCGATGCAGCCGTTTGCGGAGCCGACGCGGCGCTCGTCGACCTGGCCCGCCGGCGTTCCGGCGGCGCGGCGGCGCGTGTTGCGGCAGTTCTTCCCCGCTGCCTGGTGCT
>JACKQG010004387.1_pt2 | contig 11627 bp, 9 predicted proteins | sample 8237621 | NCBI WGS metagenome assembly JACKQG01 (sample SAMN15677084, study PRJNA649215) | marine metagenome | biome: marine; feature: Black Sea; material: saline water; isolation source: suspended particulate matter (SPM) from the Black Sea western gyre | collected 2013-06-09/2013-06-10 | depth... | reverse complement strand
TCTGATGAAGGAGAGACGCCGAAAATGAACTCCGAGGCTTATCTTCATGCCATTCCCCCAGGCAGCCCAAATTTGAGCCTCTGCCCAAACGATTTTTCTCTCCAAGCCACTCCAGGGACCTGATCTACGAGGCCCACCTACTCATTATCCGGATGAACCAAAATATTTTCATTTTTTCAAAAAAAAAGTGTTGACACAGAGAACTCTGTACTGTAGAGTACTCTATAAATAATTAAATCTTAATTAAGGAGAATACTATGAATCTGACATCAGAAGAGGCTCAGGCCGGACTTGATGTGATTCGGCAAGCACAAAACCGTTTCAAAAAGGCCATTGCATCAGGATGCAGCAGCCATTTGTGTATCCTCTGGGGATTGATATGCATCCTTGGCTTTACCGGCCTGCAGATTTCCCGTTATTGGGGAGGTTTGTTCTATGCGGGTCTGGACATTGTGGGAATCATTCTAACAATTGCAATTGTCCGGCGTGGGCCAACTCGCTCGGCATTCCAAAGCGATACTTCTCAACTGATACATAGAGTATGGCCGGCCTTACTAATCTATGCCTTCATATGGGCATGGATGCTCAAACCCTCCGGACCCATGCAGGCCTGTGCGTATGTAGTTACAGTGTGTGGGTTTGCATTTGTGTTGATTGGAATCTGGAGCAGGGTGTCTTTTATGGTCTGTTTGGGAAGTGCCGTTACCTTGCTCATCCTGATCGGATATTATGGATTACCCACATATTTCTATGCATGGACAGCGCTGTTTGTAGGGGGAACCGTACTGGGCACTGGTATTTATATTCGTAGCTGGAGATAACTATGGCTAAATTGGACACCATCATCCACCAGCCGATTCGGCTGCGCATTATGGCTTCGGTGGTCACGCTGGAACTGGATGAACAAGTGGATTTTTCGACCCTGAAGAGACTACTGGACGTCACCGACGGCAACCTTGGGGCCCACATAAGCAAACTGGAGCAAGCAGGTTATATTATGCTGGAAAAGACATTTGTCGATAAGAAGCCTCGGACCTTTGTGAAAGCGACCGGACGGGGACGGGATGCCTTTACCGACCATGTGAAAGCCCTGCAGGATATCCTCACCCCCCCTGAATCAAAGTAAGAAATCGGGCTCAGAGAATCCAGCATTGAGTTGCCTCTGAAAATGTCAAAGCAAAATCAAGGAGAATCTACTATGATATCCAAATCAAAACTGTTGGCCTGGCGGAATGTGGGAGCGATCGCGATTGTATTTTGTCTGATCTTCGGGGTGCTTTTTTTCTGCTTTTTTGTACCCTACGTGGCTAAAAAAATGGCTTTACGTCCGGCGGCTGCCGTGATTACAGCCAGTGCCGGTGTATCATCACTTATTGTAATATATGGCATAGTAGTCTGGCTACGGCGCAACAACCGCTCTCTTAAGGAATTAGGCTGGGGCAAACCCACAAATTTCGTGGCTGTCGCAGCAGGTGTGGTATTTGCGATAGCATTGGCGGGGGGGATCTATATGAATAACCGACGTCTTGGCGCCGAGTTCAATTTGTGGGAAATCAGCCTGGTGAGGATAATAGGCGTAGTTGGAACAGTGATTGGCGGGTCTGCAGAAGAAATAGCTATGCGCGGTTTGATAATGACCGAACTGAACCGGATTAAGGTAAAGACCTGGCTGCAGGTTTTGGCCTCATCGCTATGCTTCGCCATCTATCACAACCTATATTTCCTAATCGTAGTTTTCGATCCTAACACTTTTGCCTTTGGCATGGTTTTCTGCTTTTTCATGGGATGCATTTTCTCTGGGATCTACATCCTGGGAAGACGCAGTCTTACTCCTTGCATTATTAGTCATGGCTTAGGCAACCTTATCGTTGAACCTTTTCACATTATGGCTTTTTTATCGATATTAAAGCGTTTCTATCCGTAATAAACCAGTGAACTTAGCATCTACGCAAGTAGCGGCCCTTATTCCCATTACCCCCGCGAAATCGGAAAAGAAGATTAGCATGAACAAAGGACAGCATCATGTAAAATCTATTCTTGTGCTCGCAGCCTTCGTATATCCGTTGACTATAGCACAATCAACGCCGGATACCTCTCTGGGGCGCCAATTGTTCTTGGATGGAAAATATCAGGAAGCAATAGATAATTGATGCTTCCACCGTTGCTATCTGTTTAGCGAGAGCTGTGGGCAGGTCGGGATTGAAATTTGCAATATTTTTGTTTGTCTTAGATGACAATCCCTGTCATAATACAATTGAACGAGGCGGAATTGATAGCATTGATTTACATCTATAACTACATTGGAACAAATTCAGTCAGTTTGATTGACAAAAAGCCTTGTACATTATTATGACAGGGAAAGATAATAAACGGGGAAATCCAGATTAAATCAAGGAGAGAGCAAAAATGAACTGTTCAAAATGCGGTAAAGAAAATCCGGATGATGCGCGATTTTGCAACTCCTGCGGTGCGGCATTGGTAAGCACTCCAACACAGGCTCCGGGTGTCGTTGTTAAAACAAGCGGGATGGCTATTGCAGCGATGGTCCTTGGTATCCTAAGCTTGTTTACCTTCGGCCTTACAGCATTACCAGCTCTTATCTTCGGAATTATCAGTCTTGTGATAATCGAAAAGAGCGGCGGCAGGATAACCGGCAGAGGTTTTGCTATCGCGGGTATTTTGTCTCCGGTGCTTGGATTGCTTCCGTTAATGGCGATTTTATTGCCGGCATTGGTTAGGGTCAATCAGATGGCCTTCCGGACGGTCTGCGCAACGAACCTGTCCGGTCTCGGCAAGGCAATGGTCATCTACAGCAACGATTACGATGGTGAGTATCCGCGTGCCGGGGGTATGAACAGCCGATGGAGTTTTACGATACAAAACTGGAGAGCTGACAACCGATATGCCGCTTACGGCTTAGGCACCGACGGCAGCGGTGGAAACGCCACCATCAGTTCCAGTTTGTATCTTTTAGTCAAGTATGCTGAAGTGACGCCCAAGTCATTCATCTGCAAGGGTGATTCCGGAACGAAGGAATTTAAGCTTACCGAATATGCAGGGGGTGACATAGAGCTTATCGACCTCTGGGACTTTGGCCCCAATTCATCGGAGCATTGCAGCTATGCGTATCATATGCCTTACGGCCTTTATGCTCTGACTACATCGAGCGAGCCAGGTATGGCAATTGCGGCGGACCGGAACCCCTGGATGACTTCTCCGGCGGCCGAAGGCAAAGATGCGGCCCTGTTGAGCTCATACAATCCTACCGGTGGCAAAGAAATGGTCAATGTTGGAAACGCTATTGCCCACCAGGAAGACGGACAAAACGTACTGTTTATGGATAACCACGTTGGCTTTATGAAACAGCCGTTCTGCGGAATCAATGACGATAACATATACACCTACTGGGACGGTGGGGATATCAGGCGAGGTGGCTATCCAATGGCTGGAGTGTGTGAGCCTATGGACAGATTGGATTCATTCCTCGTACACGATGGTGAAGGTGGGGCGCCACCGGTACTACCATGACTAAGAGAACCACCACCACCAAAGGGTCGGGTGTAACAGATTAGAAATTAAAAAATCAAAATGTAAAAAGTAAAATTGAGGAGGCCCTTCGGGCAGATATTAGAATAGATCCCTCCACTGCGGTCGGGATGACGTTTGTGTCAACTTGTTGCCTATGGTTGCATTCGATATGACACCCTGCCCCCGGCAGAAAAGCAAGTGAGCATACACCGGGGGTATGTTCTTGGGGGTAACGTCGGGGTAGGGGGGGGCAGGAAATTAGACTTGCGGAAAGGGGGTTAATTTGGTATAAAGGGGGGTAATTAAGCTTAGGTGGGTGTGCAAAAGCTTTTTGTTCCGTTGGTTGAGGGTTTTCAATTAATAGCATATTTTTATTCAAAGGAGGAGTATTGTCATGAGAGCGATTTCTAAACTTTCCGTTATTTTCCTGATTTTGGTGTTTTGTTGTACATATACTGCTTTCGCTGTAGAGCCGCATGGCGGTATGATGCGTTATCCGGATGTGAGTTCTACTCATATCGCATTTGTCTATGCGGACGATATCTGGATAGTGCCGCGGGCGGGGGGGACAGCATCGCCGCTGGCGAGTCCTCCCGGTGGAGAAGGTTTTCCGCGGTTCAGCCCGGATGGCCGGACTATTGCCTTCAACGGTAACTATGACGGTAATTATGATATCTATACTGTAGCTATCGAAGGAGGAATTCCTCAGCGGGTGACTTATCATTCCAGTGGTGAACGTCTTTGCGACTGGTCTTTCGATAACCAGTTAGTTTTTGCGATGAACGGATTAGGTGGGCTGGGACGGCAGAGCCAATTATTCACCGTTCCCAAGAGCGGGGGTATGCCGGACAGGCTGCCTGTACCTTACGGCGGGTACGGGACCATTTCGGGTGACGGCCAGTGGCTTGCTTATACTCCGCGAAACCGTGACTTCAGGACGTGGAAACGTTATCGCGGCGGCTGGGCTTCGGACATCTGGCTTTTTCATTTGACGGAGCATACCTCAAAGAAGATAACCGACTGGGAAGGGACCGATACTATTCCGATGTGGCATGGAAAGAAAATCTATTATCTTTCGGATGCCGGGGCGAGCCATCGTCTTAACATCTGGAGCTATAATCTTGAATCAAAAGAGGGCAGGCAGATTACTCACTTTAAGGATTATGATGTCAAGTGGCCTTCGAACGGGCCGGGAGCGAACGGTGAAGGTGAAATTGTTTTCGAATACGATGCGAGGCTTTACCTGCTGAATTTAGCTTCCGAGCAGGCGATGCCGGTCAATATATCGGTTCCGGGTGATCGTCCGAGACTCCGCCCGATACGCAAGGACGTGAGCGGGGGAGTGACAGACTGGTTTATTTCGCCCCAGGCCAAACGTGTGCTTGTGCAGAGCCGCGGTGATGTCTGGTCACTGCCCGCCAAGAACGGCACACCTCGGAATCTTACCCGTACGAGCGGTATCGCAGAACGCGAGCCTTCGTGGAGTCCTGATGGAAAATGGATTACCTACTTTTCAGATGAATCCGATGAAAACGAGCTTGTTATTCGTTCGGCCGATGGGCAGGGTAAGCCGGAGACTATAACTTCTATGGGAGCCGGCTTTCGCTATCAACCCACATGGTCGCCTGATTCCAAATGGATGATATTTACCGATAATGAGAGCAAATTTTACGTATTCAATGTCGAAGAGCGGGAGGTGCGTTATTTTGACCGTGTTAATATCAGCGGGTGGCGCATGGGAGGTCCCCGGGCATTTAACTGGTCGGCAGATTCGCAATGGATTACCTACACAAGGCCCAATAAAGATAATATGAACGTTGTTATGCTTTACAACGTTACCGAAGATGAACTGCACGAGGTGACTAACGGCATGTTTGTCGATTATCTGCCTACGTTTGATAGGAAAGGAGACTTTTTATACTTCTTCAGTGAGCGGGAGATTTCACGACCCAAATATGCTGACGGCGGTTTGACTTTTATATACGATGACACGGCCGTATTGCATGCGATTCCTTTGCGAACAGATGTGTCGAATCCCTTCAAAGCAAAGAGCGATGAAGAAGAGGCAGACAAAGACGAGAAAGGCGAAAAAGAAGACGAAGACAAAAAAGACGAGGATAAAGATAAGAAGGACAAGGAAGCTGACGGTGACAAAGAGTCTGAGTGCAAGGACCCTAATGATGCGGATGATGAAGAATCCGGGGAATCGGCAGAGTCCGAAGACAAGGACGAGGAAAAGAAAGTTGACAAGAAGGATAAAGATAAGGAAAAAGACAAAATCAAGCCGGTTGAGATTGAGCTGGAAAATATGGAAGAGCGTTCCTACCGTTTGCCCATTAAACGCGGGAGATTTGGCTATCTTGAAGTTAATGATAAGAATCATTTGATTTATCTGCGTCGTGGTGAGGAGAGCACGCTACAGTACTTCGACCCTGAGGATGAAAAACGTGAGGAGAAAACTGTTATCGAAAAGGTAAGCTTCGTGCAAATGACGCCGGACGGTAAAAAGCTTCTTGTGCGAAGTTCGGGTAAGATGGGTATTATCGAAGCCAAGGCCGGCCAAAAACTCGAGAACCCGGTTGTAATCAGCCCGATGAACGTTGTGATTGAGCCACGACAGGAGTGGCGGCAGGTGTTTGTTGATGCATGGCGATTCATGCGTGACTATTTCTATGACCCCCATATGCATAAAGTTGACTGGCCCGCTGTACGGAGACAATACGAGGCCATGCTGGATGACTGTGTGTCACGTCGTGATGTAGGGTATGTTATTGCGGAGATGATTAGTGAGGTAAACGCCGGTCATACGTATTACGGCGGGGGCGATGTTGACTCCGGGCCCCGGCAGTCCATCGGTTATCTCGGTGTGGACTTCGAACTGTACCAGGGATACTACCGAATTGCCAAAGTGTATGAGGGCGGGACATGGGACACGGACGCCCGTTCCGCTCTGAGTGAGCTGGATAAGAAGGAACGCGAGCAATGTAACTACCTGTTCAAGGTCAATGGTGTTCCGGTTGATACCTCCAAGGCGCCATGGGCGGCTTTCGAAGGTCTTGCCGGTGCAACTGTCACTCTGACCGTCGGCGCTGAACCCGATCCTGATAAGGCGACTAATGTGGTTTTGAAGCTGCTTGGTTCCGAAAACGACTTGCGCTATCGGCATTGGATTGAGGCTAATCGCCGACATGTGGAAAAAGAATCCGGCGGCAAGGTCGGATATATACACGTGCCGGACACCGGCAACCGGGGACAGCGTGAACTCTTTCGCCAGTTCTACGGCCAAATGAACAAGGACGCTCTGATAATTGATGAACGCTGGAACGGGGGCGGTAATATTGCCGACCGGTTCATTGAACTGCTGAATCGTCCCATTTATCTTCATCTGTTTGAGCGTTATGAAAATGACTGGCGAGTACCGACCCTGAGCCATCAGGGTCCCAAGTGCATGATGATTAACGGCGAGTCCGGCTCAGGCGGGGATATCTTTCCGTACCTGTTCCGCAAAGCCGGACTGGGAAAACTCATTGGCATGCGAACCTGGGGCGGCGTGATTGGTATTTCCAGAAATCCATCTCTTATTGACGGTGCTCGACTAACAGTGCCCTTTATTACTTTCTATGAAACAGATGGAACACTTACTATGGAAGGACATGGAGTGGATCCGGATATCGAGGTTATCGATGACCCGGCCTTAATGGCTGATGGAAGCGATCCGCAGCTCGATGCCGCTATAGAGCATATGCTTGATGAGATTGAGAAAAATCCCTATGTACCTGCTAAAAGGCCGCCTTATCCGGACAGAAGCGGTATGGGCATACTTGAGGAGCAAAAATAGGGAAAAAACCACTATCTCAATAAAAGGATATATATTCGAACAGTAATTCAAATGTTGAATTGACGAATTTACCTTGACGGACAGGCGGCTGATTTGGTATAAGCAGAATAGGTAAAATCTGTATCCCGGCATCTGGATATCGGCAGCTTTTGGTTTTCTAAAATGTTTATTCTTTAAGAGTTTTTCAATATGAGGAGGAGTTCGTGTGTGGGATGCAGAGTTGCAGCTATACTCTGTGCTTGACAATTATGTTTTTTATATTTAGATTGAAAACAGATATTTGAATTTTTTAAGGGGCGACATTATGGAAAAACGAAAGGGTTTTACCTTAATAGAGCTGTTGGTGGTTATCGCTATAATCGCGGTATTGATGGCGATTTTGATGCCGGCACTGCAGCGGGTCAAAGAGCAGGCAAGGGAAATTACCTGCCGGGCCAACCTAAAACAATACGGTTTAGTACAACACATGTATTTAGACGACAATGACGACCGCTATCCTTTTTCATGGACCTCACTCGTTAGGAACGAGAATCCTGTTGGCGGGTACCAGCGTTACTGTCGATGGCACGACCCGAGATATCCGCCTGACGGTCCCCTTTGGCCTTATCTTTTAGAGAAGAAAATCAATCTTTGCCCGTCATTCAAAGTCATCGCCAAATCCGAGGGTACAAGGCATCCGTCTCATGATCCTGCCAATCCAGTTATTCCTTTCTATAGTTACAGTATGAATTCCTGGTTGGGCTCTAAGAGTGGAGATCCCGGTGGTTCTTCTCTAACTGACTCTAAAGGGCGCGGCGGAATTCATAAACGTTCCGAGATTTCCAGAAGCAAAGCTGAGGTGTTTTTCTTTGCTGAGGAGAATATGTGGGGGAGGCCTGGTAATTCCAATGTGCTCAATGACAACGCCTTGTGCCCTGACGGCCGAGATTGGTTCGGCACCTTTCACAGCGCATCGAGCGCAGACCTTAATCTTGGTACTATCAATGCAGTCTTTGTAGATGCGCATGTTGAGGAAGTACGTTCGGCGCTTGGCCCTAAAGGTGAGGACAGGGGAAAGGAGTTCGGGAGATTCGAGAAATACGGCTGGCCCAACAAACAGCCTTTTCAGTAATAGGAAACCATCTGGATTGTTGCCTACTTCCTGTACTCTTGTGAGAGATTCAGCGGATTATTTGGATAAGCTCTAAATCTGTAAAATAAACAGAGAAGGGAGAAAGTCTGTCAAATATTGGACAAACAGCGGGAAAAAAAGTAGAATATAGTGCATACATGAGATATGGTATGATACGAAAAACAATAATTATTCTACTTTCTTCTGCTTTTGTTCTTTGTCTGACAGGATGCAGCAAAAAGGATGCTCCTAATGAAAACGGGCGTTTAACGGTCGCAGTCATTCCCAAAGGCACAATTCACGAATTCTGGAAGACTGTCCATGCAGGAGCGGAAATGGCCGGGGAGGAGCTGGATGTTGAAATACTGTGGAAAGGTTCTCTTAAAGAAGATGACCGAGATGCCCAGATTTCTGTAGTAGAGAACATTATCGTCAGAAAAGTAGATGGTATTGTTCTGGCTCCGCTTGATGATGTTGCGTTACGCCGTCCGGTTGAGACTGCGATGCGAAGTGACATACCGGTTGTCATATTTGATTCAGGCCTGCAGGGGGACAATTACATTAGTTATGTCGCAACTGACAACTTCAAGGCCGGGAAGCTTGCCGCCGAATATATGGCCAAACTGCTCGATGGAAAAGGTAGGGTTGTGGTCTTGAGATACTCTGAAGGCTCGGACAGTACAACCAAAAGAGAAGACGGTTTTCTTGATGGAATTGGGGCTTCCATGGGTATCGAGATTGTAAGTTCGAAGCAGTATGCCGGAGTAAGCACAGAAAGTGCGTTGAAGGCGGCTGAGAATTTATTATCTCGATTTGCCGGAGCCGACGGAACTCTTGAATTCGATGGCATCTTTTGTGCGACTGAGCCGACAACGCTGGGTATTCTTCGTGCATTACAAGATTCCGGCTATGCCGGAAAGATTAAATTCATTGGATTTGACAGTTCGGAGAAAATGATTGCAGCTTTGCAAGCGGGACATCTGAGCGGCTTTGTGGTGCAAAAACCATTCAGTATTGGTTATCTCGGAGTAAAAACCATGGTCCGGCATTTGCGGGGTGAAAAAGTACCCGGACGAATTGATACCGGTTCTATCTTAGTAACAGAAGAAAACCTGGACCAGCCTGAAATTCGTGAATTGCTCAATCCGGACCTGAGCAAATGGCTAAAGTAACAGACTCGGAAGAAAATCGATAATAACGTTCCCGGCATCAAGCAATGTCAGGTACGGGTTATAATTGTCACTTACTATTCGACTGAATATGGAAGAAACGACAGAACAACCAACGAACGAGGCGAACTCAAAACAGACGCATCAGTTTAAAGAAACTCTTCTGACCAGTCCGGAGGGTCGAATTTTATTAGTCGGGGTCGCACTGGCGTTTATATATACTTTATGGCTTGGGATTAAGTTGATTACTTCTCCGGAGGAATCCCAGATTCTTTTTGGAATGACCGCTACTGATATCATATTCGGTCGGGCTGCAGCCATGGCCTTCGGATACTCCATGAAACTGGGACATGCTATTGTAATAACGGTCTGTATTATAATTGAAACTATTTTGGTGCTTATTTTCTATCCCCTTTTTGTGTTTAGCTGGCGGCATCTATTGGTAATTAAATGGCTCAGAAATATGTTAGACCGTCTCCACAGGTCCGCCGAAACGCATAAGGACAAAGTTCAAAGGTATGGTTTAATCGGTCTGTTTGTTTTCGTATGGCTACCTTTCTGGATGACCGGGCCGGTGGTTGGCTGTATAATTGGGTTTCTGCTGGGCCTGAAAGCCCGGTTCAATATACCTGTTGTATTATCAGGAACATATGTGGCTATCTTTGGCTGGGCCTTTTTCTTGCGCCGGCTTCATGGCCGGGTGGCATCATATAGCTCATATGCCCCAATGGTTCTTTTTGCGCTTTTGATTGTTGTTATTATTCTCGGAAATTATTTGCACCGAACTCTCAATAACAATAAAAATAAGACTTAACTCGGCATTAAGTTTACGGCCTTTTTTTCGGGCAGTAGTACAATTAAAAGGAGGCTTTTATGAAAGTAACAAAGCTTTGGAGTACAGGCCGAAAACCTACGGTTTCCTTTGAATTATTCCCTCCCAGATCTCCGAAAGGTGCTGACAAACTTGAAAATACAATCGATGCTTTGGCCGGGTTGAAACCAGATTTTGTTTCTGTTACCTTCGGAGCAGGAGGGTCCACACGGGAAGGTTCCCGTCAGCTCGTCGAAAAACTACAAAACGAAAAGAAGCTCGAAGTAGTGGCATATTTTGCCGGCTACGGATTGGGGCCTGAGGACATAAGTGCCGTTCTGGATGACTATCAAGAGTTGGGGATTGAGAATGTTCTGGTTGTACGAGGAGATATTACCCGCGAGCAGGAGGATTTTAAGCCTCATCGGCAAAGCTTTGGCCATGCATCCGACCTTGTTGCATTTATTCGGCCTCGATACGACTTTTGTTTGGGAGCGGCCGGCTATCCGGAAGGTCATATCGAATCCGAAAGCAAGGACAAGGACCTCGAATATCTTAAGCTTAAAGTGGAAAATGGAGCCGAGTACATAATGAGTAACTATTTTTACGATAATAAATACTTCTTTGATTTTGTGGAACGCTGTAGAGCAATCGGTATAGATGTACCTGTAGTGCCGGGGGTGATGCCAATATACAGTGTCAAGATGCTGGAAATGTTGGCCGGGATGTGTGGAGCAACAATCACCGATGATGTCCGTCAGGGTATAGCCTCTTTGCCCGAGGGTGACAAAGAAGCACTTGTCGATTTTGGAGTCGAGTTTGCCCTAAGCCAATGCAGGGAATTGCTAAAAGAGGGGGTGCCGGGATTGCATTTTTACACAATGGATTTAAGCAAATCCGCTGTAGAAATTGTCAATCGTCTCAGAAGGGATGAAGTGTTGTAATTTGTCGGAGATGTCCGAGGTACTTTCTTCTTCAACATACAATTAATTCGATACGGCAAGGCTGATGTTGATTAGGCATATGGCGTTGAATCAAGCTTAGCAAGTTCGGCTAAAACCGACAATAAGACCTTCATGCGGATTTGCAGGTGAGGTTTAAAAGGGCTTAAGCCCCATATCAATATTAAAAACGAGGATTCTTATTCCCAATAATGAGAAACAAGAAGTC
>JACKQG010006968.1_pt1 | contig 11628 bp, 12 predicted proteins | sample 8237621 | NCBI WGS metagenome assembly JACKQG01 (sample SAMN15677084, study PRJNA649215) | marine metagenome | biome: marine; feature: Black Sea; material: saline water; isolation source: suspended particulate matter (SPM) from the Black Sea western gyre | collected 2013-06-09/2013-06-10 | depth... | reverse complement strand
TCTAAGAGAATAACCTTTTACAATATACTCTTGTCTAAACTTTTGTACTAAATTATTAATGATTGGCAGGAGTGCCTGTTCATTTTTGAAGCCAGATAGAACAACGATAAATTCATCTCCGCCAATTCTTGATATCAAACTTTCTTCAGTAACATTACTTTTAAGTATTTTGGCCACTGTCTGTAAAAGTGCATCCCCGATATTATGTCCAAGAGTGTCATTGATATTTTTAAAGTGATCAAGGTCTAAAAATAAAATGGCGAATTTTTCATCGTTAAGAAAGGTCTTCTCCATTATCTGTGTTATTTTATTATTAAGATGAAGTCTGTTAGGAAGTCCGGTAAGCGTATCATGAAGTGATGTGTGCTTTAGTTCTTTATTTAGGTTGTTAATTTCATTTTTAGTTACATTTAAATCGACACTATGCTCAATCTCCAATCGGATGATATACCCTAAAACAGCTAACTCAGTTAAGACAAAGATGGTATGTAAAAGAACAATATCTAATCCGCAACCGTAGTTGAATATCATAACAGGCATATCAAAAAGTGACACTTCATAAAGTTGAAGATAATTAAAAACCAAATGATGAATAATGGTTGTGACAGCTGCAATTAAGATTGGCACCATATCTTTATAAAGTGTTAAAATTGCTAAGGCGATAAACACATGAAAATGCATCTCTATACGACCTAGATATTGTTGTATGAATATAACTGAGAAAAGCATCATAGCTATTGCTATAAAATATCTGTAATAAGATTCACCTTTTAAATATGGAAATAAAATCATGATGGGAAGAACGATAAGCGCTCCGCCAAAAAAACCGTAAAAGTAAGTGTTGTATTGTATAGAGGTGAAGAATGTTGCAATAATCCATTGTATTACAAGAATTTTAATCATCACTTTATCAGATTGTATATGGTAAGCATTAAAGTGCGTAGTTGCAAAATTTGGCACTGTAGGAAATTTTAATGTGTTTTTTATAAATTGAATCATTAATTACTACTTGTAATTTTTCTTTATCATATCATCAATTAACTTTTTATTGCTTAAGGGGTGTGTGAAGTAAATACTTCTTAATATATGAGAGTTTGTATTCTTCTCGATGAAGTAGAGATAATCTGTATGATTTATTTCTGTAGACTCATTTAAGTTATCAGAAAAAAACAGGCCAAAATTTCTATCTATTGAATAGAGCTCTTTTTTGGAGAGATACACACCTTTGAAGTTTTGATTGAAAACTTTTGCAAACATATCTGCTTGTGAGGGTTCAATACCCGGAGTCAGGTTGATAAAAAAAACATCAGTCTTTTCTTGAAGTGTTTGAAAGTTTTTAGATTCATATAAGTCACTGAGTTTTTCTAAAAAAGGTGTGCAGACATCTGTACAACCGACATATCCAAAGTAAAGTAAGATGTTTTTTTTATCACTTTTTACAAAATCTATTTGAATCTCTTTATCTATATGTATCACCCCTTCACTTTTAGAGCTGAAAATGAGGGATTGAAATAGTGGAACGCTTAAAAAAAAGAGTGCCAATAAGATAATGACATAGGGCTTTTTTATACTTTTATTCAAATTTAATAATTCCCAGTATAAGTGATGAAGGTTTATGCTCTGAGTATTGGGTGTAAATTAAATGTTTAACCTTAAAGAGTTTTTTATCTGAACTGATAATTTGATGTGTGAAATTTACAGATGTATTTTTTTCTTTCACCATGTGCAGATTTTTTTGAAAAAGCGCTTTATCATGCTCATGTATAAAATAAGACAGGGCATTGGGGTCATTTTTATAGATATCTCCATCAATAGATAAAATATCCAGTAGATTTTGAGATAAAAAAAGTTCGTCTGCAACTGTATCCAACCTCCAATAAGCAATATCATCAAATAACATAATGTTGTTTATGAATTGATCTTTTGCATTGAGTTTGGATTTGATGTGGGCGCACTCTTCGTTTAATGGTGTTTGAGAGTTTTGATAGTGTTTTTTTCTCAAAAAAGCATATATGAGAACTATGGTGAAAATAAGTCCAATAACAATTAAAGCCAATATTGACAACAAAAGAGATTGGTTTTTAGTTATAAAGTCTATGTCTTTTCCAATAATGGTTGCATTTCTTGATATATATTCAGAAAGAATCACTCTTGCATTTACAAGCTCTTTTGAATTAAAAATATAGGTGTTTGGACTTTTTAATAAAGATTTTATGTCCTCGAGTGATTTATTTTGTAAATATTTTAGAACCAGTTTTGCAGCTTCTCTTCCTTGAGAAGAACCATTGGTGACATATCCGCCAACCACACCTTTATACATGTATGCATCTTCCATGGTGAGAAGAATTATGTTTTGCTTTTCTTTTATCTTTGCAATCGATTCTTCGACTAAGAGTGTATTGTTCGCCTCATCTTTGAAGTGACCGATTGTTGTGAGTACAATAAAACTTCGATTTTGACTTGGTAATTGTGCAAGAACTTTAGAAAGATATATATCACTGATATAATGAAAAGTCATATTTTTAAAAGTATGTGCTTCTTGTTCGATGGTTTCTTTAATGGAATGATATGTATGAGAGTCGTCACCGATGAAATATATATCTCTTGTTTGTGGCGAAAACTGCTTGATAAGCTCTATATTTTCTTTAACCTCTTTAACTTCATACACACCTTTGAAAATATCACTTGCCAATTGTTTGTGCATATTAAGATTATTCACACCGGAAAAAAACACCGGTGTGTTTTTTTCTTTTTTAAATAGTTTTTTATAATTGTTATGGATAAAGGTCAGTGCATTGTCGTCAGTGACATAAATGATATCAATATCTGTATCATTGTATTTTTTATTTATGTATGCAAGAAATTCATCCTGATATTCTTGTGTCATATTTAAGCGTTTTGTATCTAAATATTCACTGTGGAATTGAATGTTGTTTTTATTTAAGACAAGTGTGTCTACAAAAGCTTCATGTTGTGATTTGGTCCATGGATATTCTTGAGAATAAGAATGTAAAGTGAAAATTTCTATTTTACTTGATGCATGGAGTGATGTAAGCAGACCATAAATTACAAATAATAATTTTAATAAATGCAACATCAATACCGCCATTAATTCAATTGTCACTAAATTCTAACAATTATACTATTCAATAGCACTTAATTTTTGAAATAAAACATAGGTATTTATGTTAAAGTTGCGCCAATTATTTATAAAAGAGTATTTATGCATTTTCACCGTGTTCATATGGAAGTCACAAATATCTGCGGTCTTGCATGCAGTTTTTGTCCACCTAAGCTTCAGCCATCAAAAACAATGTCGCTTCCATTTTTTGAAAAAGCTATAAAACAGTTGCAGGGACTTACAAAATCACTTGCTTTTCATGTTATGGGTGATCCCTTAACTCTTTCAAATCTTGATGAGTATTTAGAATTAGCGCATAAGTATGGATTTGAAGTGGAACTGACAACAAGTGGGTATTTTCTAAATAGAGTTGCTTTTAGCACACTCTTGCATCCATCTGTGCGTCAAATAAACATATCACTCAACAGCTACAATAAGAACAGTTTAAATCTTAGCTTTGATGATTATATTAGCACAGTTTTAAAACTGTGTGAAGAGAAGCTTGCAAATCATCCTAAACCATTTATAAACCTAAGATTATGGAACTTGGATGAGGCATGCAGTGAGGCTGAGTACAACACTCTGCTGTTTGAATCTTTATCTTCTTCATTTCCTGTTGAATTAAGCAGTGAGGAACTTTATAAGACAAGACCGAAGTCTCTTCGTCTAGCTTCAAAAGTATTGCTGAATTTTGACAGTTATTTTGAATGGCCATCGATACATTCCACTCATTATTCTCAGGGAACATGCTATGGTTTAAAATCTCATATAGCTATACTTGCAGATGGTAGAGTTGTTCCATGTTGTTTAGATGGAGACGGTGTCATTAATTTAGGAGATTTAAATACTACAGCTTTAAGTGATATTTTAAATTCTTCTAGAGCTCAAGAAATGATTAAAGGTTTTTCACAAGGCAAAGCAGTTGAAGAACTGTGCCTTAAATGTAGTTATAAAGATAGGTTTAGTGATTCTTAGGAGAGAATTTTATTTCTCTACAGTTTGTATAATTTGAGATATCTTTTTGATTCTGTTGTCATCACTAGGGTGGGTTGATAAAAATTCCATAGGTGCTTTTGGGTTTGCCGCTTTCATATTTTGCCAAAATTTAGGTGCTTCATGGATGTTATAACCAGCTTTTTGCATAAGGTGGATTCCTATCTCATCCGCTTCATATTCATGACTTCTCCCATATGGAAGCATCACTCCGTATTGTGTACCAACTCCATACGCTAGATTAAAAGCATTTGTATATTCCGGAGCAGTGGCACCTAAAAGGATATTTGCAACTTGTTGCACACCTGCAGAAATTTCTTGATGACTCATTCTCTCAGCACCATGACGGGCAAGAGCATGAGATACTTCATGACTCATGACAGTTGCCAATTGATCATCATTTTTTGCCATTTTAAGTATCCCGGTATAGACTACAACTTTTCCACCAGGCATACACCATGCATTCACTTTTGGATCATCTATAAGGTTGAATTCCCAGTTAAAATCAGGTCTGTTGGCAGCTTTTGCAATTCTTTCCCCTATACGTTTAACACGCTCGGTCTGCACTGTATCTGTAGAGATTTTTGCAGTTTGGAGAAACTCATGATAACCTTTTGCACCAACAGCATTCTCTTCATCAGGAGACATGAAAACAACTTGACTTCTCCCTGTGACAGGAGCTTGACCCATACAGCCTGCAAGCATGAAAGCAATAAGTGTCAGGTGAATATATCTCATTTTTTTAGAATCACAGTTGTGGATTTATCAAAATTAAAATATTTTTTCGCCACTTCTTGGACTTTGTCTGCAGTTATTTTTTTAATATTTTCTTCATAAGACATCAGTGGAGAAATATCCCCGCGCACAAGATAGCTGCCATAAAGGTTGGCCACAGATGTGGAACTCTCTAAGGAGTATATAAAGTCTGATTTTGTATTCACTTTCACTTTATTAAGTTCAGATTTTGTGACTTTTGTTGTTTTCATGAGTTCTATCTCTTCTATCAACTCTTTTTCAACATCTTCTGCTTTTACATCAGGATTGCACACTGCTAAGAAAACAAATAGGCCTGGATCAATATTTTCCATATTGTATGCATAAACGGTGTTCACCATTTGTTTTTCATCTACAAGTCTTTTATACAGTCTAGAGCTTTTTCCAGAGTAAAGAATCTCAGAAATCACACTTAAGGTGACTTGATCAGGATCTTTGAAATCAGGGATATGGAAAGTGATTGCCACTATTTCGACTTCAGAATCTTTTTTAAGGATTGCACGACGCGGACCGTTTTGTTCAGGTTCCACAAACTTAAATTCTGGAATCTCAGCTTTGTTCTTAATGGAGCCGAATTCTTTTTTAGCTTGTTTAAAAACATCTTTTGCTTTTACATCACCAGTCACGATTAAAATAGCATTGCTTGGTTGATAGTAGGTTTTGTGAAAGTCTTTAATATCATCAATGGTCCATGTTTGGATATCGTTCATAAAACCGATAGGTGTCCAATGGTATGGATGGTAATGGTAAGCATTGTTAAACAGTGCAAAGTAAAGATATCCAGTAGGATTGTTCTCAGTTCTCCAGCGTCTCTCTTCTGCAACCACATCACGCTCAGGTTGAAACTCTTTGTCTTTAAGATTGAGGTTTTGCATAAGCTCAGCATAAAGTGAGAGGGATTTTCCTAGATTATCTGTACTGGATTTGATATAGTAATGGGTGTAGTCAAATGAGGTCGAAGCATTATTCACCCCACCGATGCTTTTCACTTCTTTATCAAATTCACCGGCAGGAAGGTTCTTTGTTGATTTGAAATTCATATGCTCCAACATGTGGGCAATACCGGTTTTACCCATAATTTCATTTCTACTTCCGACTTTGTAGAAAATATCAGTGCTAATCACTCCGGTGGAGTTCTCCAGTGGGATAACAACGATTTGAAGTCCATTTTTTAAAGTTTTTGTTTCGTACGTCGGTAATGATGATGATGCCATAAGTGTTCCTAAGGTTAGTGTTATTGTAAGTAGTGTGTTTTTTATCATTTTCTATCTGCGCCGATTGCCTCGGTGATATTTTCATATCCGTCAGCTTTTATAAGTTCTATCAGTTTTTTGTTGATGTTCATAATCATATCTGGACCATGAAAAACAAGCCCGCTATAGATCTGAACTAAAGATGCTCCGGCTTTTATACGTTTGTATGCTTCCTCAGCAGAATCAATCCCGCCAACAGAGATAAGCACAGTTTTACCGTAAAGCTCTTTTGCAAGAGCTTCAAAAATTTTAAAACTTTTTTCTTTAAGGACTGCTCCGCTAAGTCCGCCGATATCTTTAGGTTCTTTAACCAGAGAATAGTCTATGGTTGTATTTGTGGCGATGATACCGTCAGCACCTTTTTCCACTGCCATTTTTGTTAGGTTCACTGCATCTTCAACTTCCATATCCGGAGCGATTTTAAGTAAAATAGGCATTTTTGTAAGGGCTTTTGCTTCTGAGAAGAGTCTGCCGATAAACGCTTCATTTTGTAAATCCCTTAAACCCGGGGTGTTTGGTGAAGAGATGTTGATAACAAAGTAATCACCTAAACCGTCAAAGGCTTTTATAAGATGTATATAATCATTGATGGCTTCACTCTCCGGAGTGACTTTGTTTTTACCGATGTTGATTCCTATGGGTGTTGTGAACGGGAACCTTTGTTTGAGTCTTTTGATGACTTTATAGGCTCCCTCATTATTGAAGCCCATAGCATTTTGAAGACTTTCTTCTTCAACATGACGAAACATTCTAGGTTTTGGGTTTCCATCTTGAGGTTTTGGTGTGACGGTGCCGATTTCAGTGAAACCGAATCCTAAAGTTTGGATGCCTCTGATCATTGTCGCATTTTTATCAAAACCTGCACCTAAGCCCACCGGGTTTAAAAATTCTCTTCCAAAAATCTCTTGAGTGAGGGAATCATCAGTGATGAAATGTGATTTTAAAAATGAGTTGAATGGGATTTGGCAAATGTTGGGCAGTCTTAGAACACATGCTGCCACATGGTGCGCATTTTCTGGATCTAATTTAAAAAGTAATGGTTTGATTGATTCGTAGTTTATCATTATGTTGCATTTTGCCTTGTTGTAAAGTTTGGATATTATACTAAAACAATAGTAAATTATTAATTAGGAACGTAAATGAAAACAGTATTGGTGCCATTGGCAAAAGGTTTTGAAGAGATAGAAGCAGTGACTATTATAGATGTATTGCGACGGGCTCAGATTGATGTTATTGTGGCGTCCCTAGATCATGAAGCACTTGTTCAAGGTGCAAATGGGATTGTTGTTGAGACAGATGTTTCGATGGATAATGTTGTTATAGATATACTCGATATGATAATCCTTCCAGGTGGTTGGGATGGAACCTATGCTCTGGCTGATAATAAAATTGTACAAAATGCTTTAAGAGAGATGGAGGCTCTGGGAAAAAATATAGCAGCAATCTGTGCAGCGCCATTTGCCTTACATAAAGCAGGGGTTTTATCACAAAACTTCACCTGCTATCCATCGGTGGAAGAGCAGATACGAGAAGATGGATACCAAGGCGACAAAGCAATGGTTATAGAAGATGGAAATGTTATGACATCCCGTGGACCTGGAACCTCCATGTGTTTTGCACTTGAGATTGTAAAAAAACTACAAGGTGAAGAGACGTATGAGATGTTGAAGGGTGGACTTTTAGCCAGCTACTGTAAATAAGTTATTGTTATCACTTGCTTTAAGTCTAATATAATATTTTCTTCTGTAACATAGTCTATATTAAAACAAAGGAATGTTCAAATGATAAAGAAAATAATGATAGGCTTTGTAACAGCATCTGTGTTAAGTGCGAGTGCAATAGCTTGTCCAAAAAACAGTGGAGAGAAGGCTTGTTATTATCAAGCTGGACATTCCACAGTCTCTAAAGTTATACGGGCAGTCAGTAAAACCGGTTTAAGTGCGGCACAAACAAGAAAAATTGCTGAGGGGATAGCTGAATATGAGGCTATGGCAGAAAAGATTAAAAAAATGGAAATTTTCCCAGTGGACTCTTTTATAAATGAAGAGTTTGATGAGCAAAGATTTATTAAAGAGATGAGTGAAAAGTATGTTTCTGCGGTGGCAGCAAGAGCTACACTTTATAAATACGTTTTTGCAGTTTTAGATAAAGAACAAAGAAAAATATTTAAAAGAGAATACGCAGCACCTCTAATCTCTAAGATGATTAAAAGTTATTAAAAAAGAAGGATTAGTAACCTAATCCTTCTAAAATTCTCACTTCCTTACAGCCTAGGGCACTATTGAGTTCGCAGGCACGATTAAATCTTTCTTTTGCTTTAACATAGTCGTGTGTTAATGATTTTGAATCTCTATAGAACCTTCCCATGTATATACACGAGTCTGCATTGCCGTTGTCACAAGCTTTATCATAAAAGTTTATAGCAATTTTTTTGAGAGCTTTGTTGTCACTTTTTGAGTAATAAACGGCCACATTATGGCAAGCCAATCCATGGTCTCCTCCGCAGGCTTTTGCATAAAGTTTGAAGGCTTGTTTCATATCAGCTTTCACATCTTTTCCTTCTTCATATAAAAAGGCGGCTCTAGAACAGCTTTCATAGTAGTTTTTATCACAAGCCTTAGTGTAAAATTCTATAGCTGTATTGTCATTTTCAAGGATATCTTTATCTCCATAGTCGTACATAAGTCCCATGTTATGACAAGCTACAGGATTCCCTGCTTCACAAGCTTCTTTAAATGATCCTTTTTCAAGGGTGTCTTCATTGCCGTATAAAATTTCAAAATTGTGGCAAGCCACCGGATTCCCTTTTTGGCAATCTTTTCGCAAGGTGTCTTTTTCCTCATCTGTCACAGAGGCGCCTAAGTTCGTGATTAGTGTGATATATATAATAAAAAATAAAGTTTTCATAACAAGAGTATACTAAGTAATAATAAATATAAGCTGTGGAATTTTTAAAGCTTTTCTCTTTTAAAAATAAGATTCTTCAAGCTTCTATCTTCATCAGCACTTGCAAACTCTTGCACATTCTCTAATCGTTTCACAAATTTAAAGCTAGGGGCCAACTCTTTGATAAGCGCTGTGATAAACTCTGCATTTAAGTCCGGTGAATTAAGGCAAGCCAGAAGTAAACAATTCTCAGATGCTATTTGAGGCAGTTTCATGATGAGCTTTCTGTAATCTTTTGTAGCTTCAAAACTCCCTTTTTGAAAAGTGGGGGGATCTATGATGATTAAATCATAAGGACCTTTTTTCTTTATTCGGGAGAATGATTTTAAGATATTGTAAGGATGAAAACTTATACCTCTTGTGTCTAAGTCGTTAAGATGATGGTTTGCACGCCCAGTGCTTAAGGCGCCTTTACTCATATCTATGTTTGAGACTTTTGATGCTCCGCCTAAACTCGCTGCCAAACTAAATGCACAGGTGTAAGAAAAAAGATTTAAAACAGATTTACCTTTTGCATTTTCTCTTACAAAAGCGCGTCCGTTTTTCATATCAGCAAAGTAACCGGAGTTTCTGTTTGAGAGAAGATTGAGTTTTATTTTCATTCCATTTTCAACTACAAATAAATCATCAGCCACTTCACCGATAATAATCTCACTGGGGGAACCCTTAAGGTGTCTTCTTTGTAAAACCATACTTGTATATCGTGAACCTTGTATAAACTCTTTTAACATATCTAAAAGCTCAGTTTCAGCACTTTCTTCATCATAAAGCGCCACACTTAAAATAGTGTCAATAGAATCAACAGTTAAATGATTCCATCCCTCATATAGTCCACCGCGACCGTGAAATAAACGTTTGAATTCAATATCTGTATTTTTAGCATTTTCTTCTAGATGTTTTTTTATATCTTGTATTGTCATTAGTCTAATCTCCAGTAGTAAACATAGGAATTCCGCTCATTTGTAAAAAGTTCCTTTTCATTTATAAATTTTATTTGATTCACCGTGCCTTTATGCCCTACGAGTTTATCCATCTTTTTTTCTGTTTTTGTATCAAAGAGTTGTAAATCACTCTCTTCACCGCTTGAGTAAACACCGATTTTTCCGCTAGGACTGATGCCTACGCAGTAAACAATAAAGTCACTTTTTATATGATAATCTTTAACACCCTCTTGATACACTGCCACACGTCTGTCTTGTCCGGCAGTGATTATCACACCCTTTGCATATGCCACATGATAAATATTATCTACATTCTGAGTGTCAAACACTCCAAGAGTTTGAGATGTTTTCACGTCAAGAAGCCGTACTTCACCGCTTTCATCTGCCATAACAACTTTGGTTTTATCTTTACTTAATGCTATATCGCCAAGTGTGCTTTGGGTGACATGACGTTTATAAAGATTATAATTTTCGCCGATATCATATAAGATTATCTCTGAACTGAAAGTACCGAGTATTATTTTCTCATCGTCTACAAAGCGTGCTTCTTTTAAAATAAGTTTTTTATCTTCTGCTATGATTTTTTTGAGCGTGAAGTTCTCGTATATCCAAACATTTCTATAAGGACCTGCACCAATGCTGAGGATAAGAAGTTTTTCATTGAGGTGATCAACACTAAGAATGTTGGGAGATTGTAAATCACCTAGTTCTGTAACAACAGGGTCGAGAACAATCTGATGGATAAGTTCACCGGTGTTTAAGTCAAAAATATCAACAGTCCCTTCATCATTGGCGATATAGATAATGTTTTCATTGACTGTGAAGTCATTGACAAAGCCCATAGACTTAAGTTTGAAAGTGGGATGGATTTCTTTGGCATATGCTTGTAAAGAAAAAATTAAAATTAAAATTATTGCTATTTTTATTTTATGGCAGGGCAATATTTTTTATGTCCTCATCACTTAATGAGTGAAGCATCTCTTCTATTTGTGTAAGTTCTTGCAGTAGGTGTTGAGAAAAACCTTCGAGTTCTTTAAGGTATGGTTTTGCTTGTTTTAGTTTTTCTGGGTCAATATCTCTTTTTGTACCAAATAGCTTAGTAAGTATGCTCGTTTCGTATGTCGCATAAAATATTTTATATATTTTTGCGTATGTAGCATGAAGTTGTGTGTGAATAGATTCTATTGTAGCAATAGTATCAGCTGGAATCATTACGCAATTCTTTAACTCTTTCCAATCTTCATAAAACCAAACACCAAAGGCACATTCCCTTTCACTTACTGGAATAGCATCTATCTTCATGTCGTAACCGTCTATAAGTAATTCAGCTTTTTTTACCCATTCTCTATGAGCTATTTTAGCATCTGCTAGTTTTATAAGAATTTCATCTTTGTTCATGTTTGAACCTTATATTTAAATATTTTTATAATTTTTCCCAAAAAGTACCAGCCGGAGTATCCATTAAAGAGACTCCGAAGTCTAAGATTTCATCACGAAGTTTATCTGAAAGTTCAAAATCTTTGTCTTTTTTTGCTTCATCCCGTTTGGAGATAAGTGAATCCAGTGTCTCTTTTGTAGCATTGTCTATTCCAAATTGAAA
>JACKQG010006966.1_pt1 | contig 11632 bp, 4 predicted proteins | sample 8237621 | NCBI WGS metagenome assembly JACKQG01 (sample SAMN15677084, study PRJNA649215) | marine metagenome | biome: marine; feature: Black Sea; material: saline water; isolation source: suspended particulate matter (SPM) from the Black Sea western gyre | collected 2013-06-09/2013-06-10 | depth... | reverse complement strand
ACGCTATGGCAAACTGCGGTTGGCCTGGTGGTGGAAGCACTCAATATCCAATAGCAACAGTTGATGTTTATGCGGCATTGATATCACAACCAGCAACAATTAGACAAGATTTCTTGAGACTACACGACCGCGATGGAGACAGTATGAGTGATACTCTAGAGTGGAATCTAGAAATCAACTCAACCGCGTTTTGGGAAAATCTTGACATCAGAATTGAAGCGTTCAACAACAACACACTTCACGACATCATCACAATTCCTGTAGGGGTTGGCGGCGGAGCAGCCTCCAATCGCTCTGTATGGTTCACTCCACCTTGGGATGGTGATTGGCAATTGTACGCAAGACTGTACGACCAGATCGGAGACCCCGTGCCTAATGGTGCAGTTCTCACCTTGCCAACAACAGTCTCTAACATGGCACCTGTAGCCACAGGAAGTTTGTCATCAAACACATCTCAAACATGGTTGCCAATCCAATTTAATGGAGCAGGTTATGATATCTGGGGATTATCAGCAAATAACCAAACTTACACTCATAATTCATCCCCAACAGGATATCTATGGGACTTCGGAGATGGTGGTCAATCTTGGCTCCGTACACCTTCACATGCATACACTCAAACAGGAGACTTCAACGCAACTCTACAAGTAACCGACATTGGTGGAAAGCAAAGCAATACGCAAAATTGGTCAATGAATATCACTGATACAATTATGCCAACAGTAAAGATTTCAGTTGCTGGTCAAGAAGTAATAGGTGGTATGGTTTTACTAACAACCCAACGGGTCTTGTTTGAGGCATACATGACTGATGATAATGTCCCTGATGAATATCTTGACTTCCAGTGGGACTGGGGCGATGGGACTAATGAAGGCGGTATCGGCTATACTGAAGCATCTCATGATTGGGCTAATGGCTCGGCAAATGGCACCAATTACACACTAATTTTGACTGTTAATGATGGGACATTCACCGTAAATCAAACAATAACTATTCTCATCCTTAATCGAATACCACGGTTAATTCATGATTTACCACTTGAAGTTGACACGCTTACGCCACTACCTCTACCTACTATGTTTACTGATGATGACGGCACCATTGTATCGTGGCAGTGGTTCTTCCCTGACCCTGTCAATCTTGATGGCGGAACCGTTACTAAATTGAGTAACTTTGATCAGACTGGTTCAGCCGACCAAAACCCAACCCCTGCATGGTTAACCCCTGGACTGAAGAATGTGACAATTATTGCCACAGATAACTCTGGAAATAGTACTACAGCAATTCTCCAAGTCATGGTCAATAATCAAAGACCAGTTGCACTATTTGATAGGCCAGATAGTGGTGACACAATAACACCATACATGTTTGTCAGCCATTCGTGGGATCCAGATGGACAAAATGGCAATATGACCACAATCTGGACTATATCAGAAGATAATACGACCATTACCAATCAGACATCAATCGTCCATTTATTTTCAACACCTGGAACGCATGTGGTGGAATTAGTTGTAATTGATGAGTTAGGTTTGTCCTCACTTCCGAAGGCTTACATTATAGAAATTGAAAATCCACTACCAATACCACAAGTCAGCATCTACGAAGCAAGAGACCCAGCCACTGGAGGCCCAATTGATGCACCTAGTGAGGATGACAGCCAGTTCAATTGGAGGCACACATTCACTGATTCAGGAGATATCTTTGTAGCTCCTGGAACTTGGCTACGTTTCAATTCAAGTGGCAGCAGAGATGGTGATTCACAATTTGTTGGGATGGATGTTCCAATTGATGAAAGCAACCCTAATTGGAATGGCCTAGTTGAGTACACATGGGACTTTGGTGATGGTTCTCCATTAGTCAATACACCCAATGTTTGGCATGCATACACCACTCCAGGATTGTACACAATAACACTGACCCTAAGAGATGGGTTTGGCACAGGAGATGTTAATCAAACTACCAGAAATGTGTATGTTGCAAGTGCACCAGAAATATTGACCACATCTCTATTTGATGAAGCAATTTATTCAGAAGGGGAATACCTCCTTTCAGGTTCAGCCATAGACCATGATGGCTCTTTAGGATTCAGCGCTTGGTACGATGATGATGTGTACTTTGACAGTGATGGTAATGGAATTTTAGATGATGACCACGATACTAGTGAATCTATTGTAGGACAATTAGCATTACAGATTGAATGGGATATTGATGACCGTTTGGATGTTGATGCAGATGGAGACAATACCAACGATTGGGTTGAAGAAAGTAGCCAAGGGTACATAGTAGTAAATTGGTCAGAACCGGGTGAAATTTTCGTTGCACTAAAGGTCTGTAATGGAATCGGAGTTTGTACCGAAAAAGGATACCCACTTCGAATTCGGGACCCATCTGAGCAAGATGATTCTCTTGCTGATTTCAGCCTTGACTCACTACTTCCAAAAGCAGAGAGCAGCGGCTTGATGCTAGGTGCACTACTTGTTGTTCTACTGATTCTAGGATGGTTAGTAATGCGGCAACCAACCGAGATTGAAGCTGATGCCGAGGATAGACAAGATTCCTACGATGTATCTACTGTTGAAACCGAAGGAGGAGTACTCGGTATGGATCACCACGCGCCACCACCCAAACCAAAGCATCTGACCACGCAAGACCGGCGTAGCAAGGAATCGGGTTATGTGCGTCCTGTGACTTCGCGAAGGCGCAGGTGACCAATGCGATGAGTGGCAGACGATCTGAATTGGTGAGGAAAAACCTCTCTTTGATGTTATTCTTGCTGATTACCACTCCAATTGCACTGTCTTTACCAAGTATATTTCCTATCGCAGAAGTTGAAGCAGCATCTAACTGTACTTACGACTCTCAACAAGCTGGGAAATGGCATCAAGAAATCAGTAGTTTCAATCTAACTGGGTCTCAAAAAGACGATGCGTGGTTCGATGATGATGACCGGGGATTTCAAGAAGATACGGAGTCATTCTGGATAGGCCAGATGGGCGACAATATTTACAACAATAGTGAATTAAAAGCGCTACGTACTGATTTTCACGCATCATTTGAGGTGAAAAACGACACAGCATCTGGGTTACGACTCAACCTAACTTCCGGATATCGTTACACATTCTGTGTTGTAACTCATTCTGAAAATTCTAGCAATTATCTTGAGGCACCCATGGTTGACTTCTATCTAATCAAAAAATATGACTGGGATTTCTATCAACAAGATTACCAAATGCGGGTGTGGGAGAATCGAGATTTGCTTGACAAAATACCTCCTGAGTGGAGAGATATATCTGCTTGGATGCCATACAGAGACGTGCATGCTTACGAAGGTGAAAAGGCAACTGATTTCGCAGTAAGCCTAGACCATGACGAAGTTTCTGGTGGCTTCTTTGGGCTTGCTGAGGAAGAAACTCAATGGATGTACCTAATTGTAGATGGATGGGATAATATGCGTGATAGCGATACACCAGCACCACATAGGAATTTTTCTGTTGATATTACGATTATGACAGAAGAACGGTTTACCCTGCCAAATTACACTGTTGCATTATTTTGTGGTGGATTGTTCGTAATGCTAATTGCAACCCCAATAATACTGCATTCAAGATACCAACGAGCAGGTGTTGGACCAGGTAGTGAAGGGGAGCAAGGTGTTGACTTGATGCCAATGCTAGAAACCGAGGCTACCAAGCCCCCGCCTCCGATGAATTGAAACAGCCAAATTTATTGGTCAAATGTGTATTGAGAATTAGTGAAATTATTCACTTGAATGCCCAAGCATTTCCCAAGCAATCATGAGATCACGTACATTTATCAAACCCTTATCGGTAAGTGAAAAGTCGGGCACCTTAGTTGGAAGAGTTGAGTACACAATAGATTGTCCAAGAAGTGGGGCATGAATACGAGGCCAATCGCCACCAATTCCTTGGCCCATAAGAGAATAAGAATTGCTGGAGTTTCGTAGTTTCCAACCAGCCTCAAAAATGCTGAGGGCATCGTCATGATGCCTTGTATGATAGCAAAGTTTGATGATATCTCCGGCGTCACTATTTGCTTCATATTGCTCAACAATTTCTTCTGTTGAAGGGGTTGATTCTAAGTCATGATAGGAAGCAATCACCTTTGCACCAGATTCTTTAGCAGCCGCTACTAACGACGCTCGAACTTTAGGCTCAATACCAATTTCAATGTCAATCCAAGATACACCGCTAACAATTGCCTGTTCAAGTACACCAATTCTTGCTTCTTCATCATCAGGAAATTCCCCACCTTCTGACTTTGATCGGCAAGTGAAAAGGACTGGTTTATCAATTCCTTTTTTTAGCTGATTAATCGCATCATCAACGCTAACATCACTAATTTCTCTAGCAACATATTCAGTTGATGTTTCGTCTACACCACTGACATTATGAACTGTTACATTGACTGGTTCAACATATAATTTATCAAAGCGGACTTCAATCAGGTCGCCACCTTCCGCAGTTGCTTGTTCCGCCTGTTTCAACACCTCTTGAACTGTGTTTCCACCAAGCACAATACATACGAGCGGAAGGGCCATTGTGGCCGCCACTAAAGCCCTCTGTTTAACCATACTGTTTGAGAAATATTTTGAACCCTCGCTTGCGGGCCCTATTTTGGTAGGAAAAATGATTGGAAAATGGGTAAAATTAGAGGGTTTAGAATCGCTACATTTGCCATTTTTCAAAGGTAGGGTTTATGAACCTAATAGCGGCGGCTTTAAAATACACAGGGGGTATCTAAGATACCCCCTGAGAGGCGAGAAGTGATTTCAATGGCAGGCGAATATGATGAAGGCACAATTCAGGTCCTAGAGGGGCTTGAAGCTGTCCGCCAAGTTCCGGGGATGTACCTCGGAGAAACCGATAATGGTGAAGCGTTACACCGCTGTATTTGGGAAGTTGTTGACAACGCAGTTGACGAACACCTGGCCGGCCACAATGATGTTATTGACGTAGTCATCAAAGCGGATGGTTCGGTATCGGTGAAAGATTACGGAAGAGGAATCCCTGTAGGAATTCACCCTGACAAAGGAATTAGCACTGCTGAAGTTGTAATGACTAGTTTGCATGCTGGCGGGAAGTTTGACAATGAAGCCTACAAGGTATCTGGCGGATTACACGGAGTTGGTGTTTCTGCAGTAAACGCGGTTTCTGAATGGCTGTTAATGACAATCCATCGGGATGGAAAAATTTGGCAACAAGAATTCCGTGCAGGAATTCCACAATACGATATCAAAGAAATTGGCGATAGCGATGAAACAGGCACAACCATTCACTTTATGCCGGATTTACAATTCTTCTCAAATGTCACCGACTTTGAATATGATAGAATGGATGAAAGAATCCGTGAAACCTCATTCCTCAATGGTGGATTAGAAATCACCCTGGCTGACGAATTATCAGGGAAAGAAAAAGTTAGCCACAAATACGAGGGAGGGATTGCGGAATTTGTACAGCACCTCGGTGAACGGGCGGCCAGTATCCACCCAGAAGTGATTCGCCTTATTGGTTCTCGAGAAGATAGCGATGGGAAATTGGTTGAAGCCGACATTGCATTGTTATGGTCGGATGCTTACTCTGAAAAAATTCAATGTTACACCAATATCATCCGTAATCGTGATGGCGGGACCCACATGTCTGGGCTCAGAGGGTCACTTACTCGTACAATCAATACCTATGGTAATTCAAGAGAACTTCTCAAAAAAGTTGGAAATCTTTCGGGTGAGGATATTCGTGAGGGTTTGACTGCTGTGATCAGCATCAAACACCCAGGCCCATCTTTTTCTTCACAAGCAAAGGACAAGTTAGTCACTAGCGAAGTACAGGGGATTGTAGAGGCTATAGTGAACGAAAAATTGGGTGAATTTTTGGAAGAAAATCCAACGACTGGCCGAATGATTATTGACAAAGCAATCCTCTCAAGCAAAGCTAGAGAAGCGGCTCGAAAGGCTAGAGACTTAACTCGCCGCAAAGGAGTTTTGGAAGGTGGTGGCTTACCAGGAAAATTAGCCGATTGCCAATCTAGAGACCCTAGCGAGTGTGAGATATTCATTGTCGAAGGAGATTCTGCAGGGGGTTCTGCAAAGACTGGGCGAGATCGCAGAACTCAAGCTATTTTGCCTCTAAGAGGTAAAATTCTCAATGTTGAGAGGCAGCAAAAACATCCTGCTAAAGTATTTCAAAACAATGAGATTCAAACAATGATTAGAGCATTTGGAGCCGGTGTTGGAAATAAAAATCATGATGATGAAGATGATAGAAATGAAGGAAGTGAAAATGAAGAATCAAAAGAACTGGATGAAGGATTCTTCAACCCCGCTAAATTACGTTACAGTCGCCTAATTATCATGACTGACGCCGATGTTGACGGCGCACACATTAGGACTCTGATATTGACCTTCTTCTGGCGTTACATGAAAGATGCTGTGACAAATGGCAATGTTTACATCGCTCAACCACCACTATATCAGGTCATCAGAGGGAGAGAGTCTCGCTACGCTTTCAGCGATGAAGAAAGAGATAATCACATCAAAGATTTGACAGCAGACAAACCCAATGCCAAATTAACTATCCAGAGATACAAAGGTCTTGGAGAAATGAACCCTGACCAACTATGGAGTACCACCATGGACCCTGAAGAGAGAACTCTTCTCCAAGTCTCAGTTGAAGATGCTTTAGAGGCAGACAATATGTTTGAAATATTGATGGGCGAAGATGTGCCTTCAAGAAGGGCATTTATTGAAAAGCACGCAATGGAGGTGACTAACCTTGACATCTGAAGATGAAGTTAGAGAGCCCAACATTGGCCGAGTCATTGAACACCAAATTGGTGAAGAGATGAAAGAGAGTTACATCAATTATGCCATGTCAGTTATTATTGGACGCGCACTTCCTGATGTCCGTGATGGACTAAAACCAGTTCATCGCAGAATTCTGTATGGGATGCATGCTGGCGGTCACACCCATGACAAGACATTTACCAAATCTGCTCGTTCAGTTGGAGAAGTGATGGGTAAGTTCCATCCTCACGGTGACTCATCCATTTACGACACCATGGTTCGTATGGCGCAGGATTTCAGTTTACGATATCCTCTTGTTGATGGTCAAGGGAACTTTGGAAGTATTGACGGAGACCCCCCAGCTGCAATGAGGTATACAGAAAGTCGTCTTGACAGATTAGCAAATAGCCTTCTAGCAGATATTGAAAAGAACACCGTTGACTTCCAACCTAATTTTGATGATTCTGAAAGTGAACCGTCTGTGTTACCAGCAGGTATGCCAAATCTATTGCTTAACGGAAGTGATGGGATTGCAGTCGGGATGGCAACAAAAATCCCACCACATAACCTCAATGAAATGACTGAAGCTATCAAAATGCATATCGGTGTTATTCTTGAAACTGGGCTGAATAGTAAGAACCTAGAAAAACCACCAGAAATAGGTGTTGGAGAATACATGAAACTGATTCAAGGCCCCGACTTTCCTACAGGTGCAACAATCTACGGGATTGATGGCATCAGAGATATGTATGAAACTGGCCACGGTAAATTCCATGTTCGAAGCGATTGCCTCGTAGAAGAAAACGGCGCTGATAAGAGAATTATTGTTAACGCAATTCCATATCAAGTTAAAAAATCAGAAATGCTAGAGAAGATTGCTAAACTCGTAAGTAGTGAGCAAGTCAAAGGTATCCGAGATATTCGTGATGAATCATCCAAAGAAGGTATTCGTGTTGTAATTGAAGTGAAACAAAATGCTGACCCACACGCGGTACTCAATCAACTCTACAAGTCAAGTCGGCTGCAGGAATCATATTCCGCCAATATGATGGGGATAATCAATGGTCAACCAGTTCAACTAACATTGTCAAGAATCTTGCATACCTGGGTGCGCCATAGAGAAGGCGTTATTGAAAGAAGAACTCAGTTTGAATTAGCCAAAGCAGAGGCAAGAATTCATCTCTTGGAAGGTTTGCTTATAGTTGCCCAACATGGTAGGGATATCACAGATATTATTCGAGATTGTGAAGATTATGCTGAAGTTCATAAACGCCTAGCCGATAAATATGGGATGAGTGAAATTCAAACTAAGGCTGTCTACGAGATGCCGCTAGGTCGTTTGACTAAGCAATCTGTTGGTAAACTAGAGAAAGAGCAAGGAGAATTGGCAATTGCTGTGAAGAGGTATAACGAAATCCTTGCAAGTAGAACTGAAATATTGACAATTGTTATGGATGAACTTCAAGATATCACCAACCGACATGGAGACAAACGCAGAACTCACATTGATCCAATGCCTTTGTCAATGGATAGAGAAGATCTTATCGAAGAGAAACCAATTGTGATTTCTCTATCTCAAGAGAATTACTTGCGCCACGCCCCTATTGAGGCTTTCAGATTACAAAACCGTGCAGGAACTGGCCTCAAAGGTGTAACCACAAAAGATGAGGATGTGCCTCAGAGTGTTCACGCATGTTTCTCAAAGGATAGGTTGCTAATCTTTACTGATCAAGGTAGAGTCTACGGATTACGCGCCTGGGAAACTCCTGAAACAAGCAGACAGGCAAAGGGCAGACATGTGAAGAACTTGCTAGAAGGATTCCGTGATGAAGAAAACGTAGTCGCGATATTACCTGTCAACCGTGAAATGTTGGAAAACCACGAGGGGATATATCTCATGTTTGCTACCAAAAATGGTAGAGCAAAACGAACCGCACTATCTGAGTACGCTAAAATCAACCGTAACGGAAAGTACGCAATCAAGTTGGTTGATGACGATGCATTAGTTGCAGTAAGGACGTTTAGAACAGGAGATGAAGTAGTTTTCATCTCAGCTAAAGGAAGGGCGTGTAGATTCTTCGGTGACGAAGCAAGATCCCAGGGTCGTGTTTCCCAAGGTGTCAAGGGAATGAGTTTCAAACATGAAGGCGATAGAGTAGCAGGAATGATTGTAACTAACAATCCTGATACATACATCCTAACTGTAAGCCGCCGTGGAATGGGCAAGAGAACAAAAATGGGCACGGCAAAAAAAATACCTGACCTAGATAGTGAGGGTGTTCAAAAAGTTGACAAGCACGATGAACCAAAGATGAAAACTGACGGTTATCGAAGAACTAAGCGCGGTGCTAAAGGTGTAAAGACGATGCTAATTGATGACGAAGATGAAATTGTCACAGTTAGGCACATACCTGACTTAGATGATCAATTATTCCTACTTGCACAAAGCGGGATGATGATTAGAATCAGAGCCTCTCAAACCAAAGAAACCACCGGTAGAGTGACTCGTGGAACCAGATTAATGGAACTGAGAGAACGTGATAAAGATGGAAAGCGTGGAAATAAATTCGCAGATGAAATCATTGGTGTAGCAAGGTTACCCGCCGAATTACTTGATGATGAATCGAATGAAGTCCTTGATGATGTCATAGGTTCTGAAGAAGAATGATTCCTCATTACATCCGCTCGGCTTAAGACGGATTGGCAGGTCGGCAGGTTCGTTGCGACGTTCGCATAGCCTGGCCATCGCGCCGGATTGCTAATCCGGTGGGTTTACCCGCGGGAGTTCGAATCTCCCACGTCGCGCCATCAACAATCCTTCGGTGATGAGTGGATAAATCGCCGGTATTGTTTGAAGTTAGTCTGCGTTAATTAGTTGAACATATCTTCAAGGTCATCCGCCATATCCTCAGCATCCAACATTTCTTGTCGCCTTTGATGCATTTTCTTATCTCGTTTTATTCGGCGACGAACTCCTCTTGTTTGATTAATGATAACCGGTATCATCACAATGTTAAGCAGAACAATCGCAAACGCCATCATGGCACTTGTTCTAAAGGCTCCAATACCCCAGTAATCTAGCACTTCACCAAACCATTCAACACCATATGGTGGAGGGTCTTCAGGTGGAGGTGGAGGGATTAAATCGCTATTATGGTCCCAAAACTGATTGCCAATATCAACTGTTTCAATATTACCCTGGAGTGGAGAATAATCAATGTTCCCTACATCATCCATTGGCACTAGAATATAATGATAGATATGTTGTTTCTCAATTCCATTACGGAATCTATCCTCTTTCTGATGGAAAGTTCCAACAGTTCCGGGCCCCCCCCACATATCTGTCTCAATTGGTTCAATCCAAGTCAAATCTGAAGGTATCAGATCAACACGGTATAACTGCCAAGTGATATTATCCTCATCGCCGTACTCTGGCCAAGTCCAAGAAATATCTACATGATGTATATTCTGTCCTGAACTATTATTGAAAGATACTACGTGATTCATGTTCTGCACTTCAACAAATGGTGGGGTGGCATCTCCACACTGCCACTCTACCGAATTACCATTCCACCCTACTGCCCCACCATGTGAATAATCAGGCATGCCTTGCCTATCAATCGCCATTACTAGATAAGATACACAAGAGCCATCTGGGAGAGGAGCTGGGTCATTCCAAAAAGTACCGTGTGGCTCAATGTCAGATACTTCAGTCCCAATTACTGACTGGAACTGTGAGTTGTTCTCAAATGGCCAAAAGAATGGAAACGACAATCTTCGATAAACTCGCCATCCACCAAAATATGGATTATCAAGGTCACCCGTTGGCTCCCATTCAACCCTAAGTGTACCTCCAGGGAGTTGCACTGTGGTGAGATTTTCGAGACCAACCGATGCTGGAATCAAATCGCCCGCAATTAAGTATATTCCATTGGTATAATCAGTGTCATAAATATGTAAAGTATCGTTCTCAGTATTGATTTCATACATCGAAGGGAACAATAATTCACTTATTGCTGTTGTAGTCTTAGATTCCATTCTGAAGAGTTGAATTGACTCACGATCCAACTCATCCGGAATCATTCCAGTGAGAGAAATCCATGATTCTGTGAATACTATTCCTGGATCTGTTACCGTGGCTAGTGCCGGTTCAATGTCAAAATCAATTATTCTCAACGTTGAGAGCCCTGCCTCCCTTACCATAGTATAATCAAAACCAGCAGGAGGATATTCCGGTTCATTGAACACATAGTTTACTTGTTCATCTAGAACAGATTCGCCACCTATAACCCAAGGGGCATAAGCCATAGAAATCCGGTTCTGTATTCTTACATTCCTAATTCCCGTCTCCACTTGCCCTTGAGAATCTCTCGTCGTCAGTGTCACTAACCATTCACCCATAGGTAAACTCACATTGATTATTTGACCGTAACCAATGACCTCTTCATAATTCAAACGCCATGTGAAATTCATCGGCATTGCTGAATATTGACTCACTTGACCAATGAATAAAATTGAATCACCACTATCAAATCTTGCACCTTCAGGCGGGTAACTAATTGTTGGATAAGCTGGCCTATGACGGCTACTAACTTCTACCTCATACCAATTATCAGAGGGATTCACATCTAATTCATCAAGTCCTACAGGGAATTCTGCCCGGAGAACTAATTCCCCAATAACTGGCATTGAAAATATACAAGAAGCTGATTCTTGAGGGTTCATCACTACATCAAAAGGATTCGGGCCATCGAGTAAAGTACCATTCATATCTAAAATACTCAGTGTAAATGATGTGTTTACATACATTGAACCATTGTTGCCAACAGT
>JACKQG010006965.1_pt1 | contig 11633 bp, 13 predicted proteins | sample 8237621 | NCBI WGS metagenome assembly JACKQG01 (sample SAMN15677084, study PRJNA649215) | marine metagenome | biome: marine; feature: Black Sea; material: saline water; isolation source: suspended particulate matter (SPM) from the Black Sea western gyre | collected 2013-06-09/2013-06-10 | depth... | reverse complement strand
TGTGGTTTGAATTCTGTTGGAAAAATTGATGCCGGTTCTAAAAGTTATATTGCATTAGACCAAGGTAAAGTTATCACCAACATAGTCGAGAAGAAAGTAATAAGTTCTACTTTTTCTGTAGGTGGTTATTGTTTTTCCAGTGCAAAGAATTTTTGCAACATATATGATTCCCTTAAATTGGTGGATGGTGAATGTTATATCAGTCATGTGATTTATGAGATGATACTTTTAGGTGAAAATTTTTATGGCTTAGAATCTTTCAAGTTTGAAGATTATGGAACAAGTGATGAATGGAACACATTCAAATCTAAATTCAAAACAGTGTTTGTTGATTTAGATGGAACTTTGATAGAGAACACAGGAGAGTATCTACCACCATATCAAGGAGAAGGAAATCTCTTGGTAAATAATGCAGATGTCATTAACAAAATGTTTGACTCTGGTTTTGTTCATGTCATAATAACAACAAGTAGACCGAAAGACTCTAGAGCAAAAACTGAAAATGAATTGAAAGACAAGGGAATCAAATACCACGACATGATTATGGGGTTGCCCCATTGTAGTCGAATATTAATAAATGATTTTGCATCAACAAATTTATACCCATCATCACAAGCAATAAATATACCCCGAAACAGCGATAACATTGTGGAGTTTTTGAATAGATGAATATTATAATTACAGGCGCCGCCGGCGGAATAGGTTCAACCCTTGCAAGAAAACTCAAACAGAGTGGCCACAAGTTGTATTTAATTGACAACCTTCGGAATGGTTATGAAGAAAATTTATACGAAAACGGAGAGTTGCTCGGTGAATGGGAAAATGTTTCAATCGAAAATGATTTAAGTGAGTTATGGAGAGATGTTGAATTTGACCATGTAATTCATTTGGCGGCAGTAACTGCTTTACCAGATTGTGAAAGCAATCCAGAAGAAGCCCTTTCGATTAATGTTAATGGAACACTTAATATTTTAAACTTTGCAAAAAACAGAGGGATTTCTAGTTTCATATTTGCAAGCACGAGTGCAATTTATGAGAACAACGATTCTCCAGTTTTAGATGAGTCATTAATTACACACCCCACTTTAATGTATTCTCTTACTAAGCAAATGGCAGAAGGACTTTGTGATGCGTATAGAGAAAATTATAAAATGAATATTACTTCTCTTCGTTTTTTCAATGTGTTTGGTCCGCGACAGGACATCCATCGAACAAGTCCACCACTATTGAATTATTTAGTTCGTGAATTTTCAAACAATAGAAAGCCAATCTTGCATTCGGATGGAAACCAATCTAGAGATTATGTCCATGTTGATGATGTTATCAAAATGGTGGAATTGTGCATGAAGAAGAAACCAAATGACACATTCAATGTTTGTACGGGTGTAAAAGTTTCAGTAAAAGAAATAGTGGAAAATGTAAAGGATGCACTTCAATCAGATATAGAACCAGTTTACAGAGAATCTCATAAGTTGTGGGATTCATATCCAAAATTATTTGAGGGAGAATATCCTTTACTTAAAGAAGTTGTATCGAAAGAAACAAACAAAAGTCCATTAGGTACAGGGAACAAATCACAAACAAAACTAGGATGGCAACCAGACACCAACATTAAAGAATTGATGAAGTTAACTACTATTCAAATGGTTATTGAAGATTGGAAAAATCTATGAAGACAGCAGTTTGCATTTCAGGACAACCAAGATTTTTTGATGTGGGTCAACACTTCATCTATAATAATATTATAAAACCAAATGACTGTGATGTTTTTCTTCATGCTTGGTATGACAAAAATAACAATAAGCCCGGCAGTCCTTATTCTTGTGCTTCATGGAATGAAGGCATGAGTGATGTTTCGGGTGAAGAAACAGATAGAATTTTATTAGAAATGTATCAACCAAAGTTACATACATTTGAACCAGAATATAAAAGTTTTCCAACACCAAGAGATATTGAAGAATATGAAACAAAAAATACAACTGAAACAACGGCCAATATTACATTCAGTATGTTTGATTCTATCTGTAAAAGTATTAAGTTAAAAGAAAAATATGAAAAAGAAAATGATTTTATATATGATTGTGTGGTTAGGTTGAGATATGATTGCGCGGTGATTGATTCTATTGATTTTTCTGGTATATCTCAACATGAAGATTTTGAAAATTCAATTTATTATTGTGATGTAATTAGAAACCCCAATGTTATGTGTGATTATTTTAATTTTGGAAGTTCAAAGAATATGGATAAGTATGCCGAAATCTTTGATAATTTAGATTCCTATTGGAACGAAGATAGAGCATTACTCTGCGGAGAAGAGATGTTGACTTATCATATAAGACAACACCACAAACTTAATACTGTTGGTTTGCCAATTAGTACCTTATTAATTAAAGATAGAGAATTGAAAAATCAAAATTTTGGTAGAGTATATCCTCAGAGTGTAAGTACATGAAATTATTTATGGTAGGTAACGACCCTTGTTGGACAGACCCTAAACAAATATCACCAAACGAAGATTCTAAATGGACATTAGATAAAAATGGAATTAAAATTTTTATTGACCATCTATTAATGGAAGGTCTTAACTGCCAAGACAAAATAAAGTATGCATGGATATATGAACCTACTGTAATAATAAAACCATTCGTAGACCATGTTAAAGACAATGTAGAATTGTATACAAACAGTTATAATAAAATATTCACTCACAATAAAGAACTGGCAAGTCTTCATGAAAATATTATTTTTGTAGAACCGGGATTCCCCAGTTGGATTGAAGAACCACAAATACACAAAAAGACAAAATTGGTTTCTATGATAACATCAACAAAAAATTTCTGTGAAGGACACAAACAAAGAATAGTTTGGGCGAATAAACTTCAAGGAAAATTAGACCTATTTGGTAAAGGACACAATCCAATTGTGAAGAAAGAAGAGGGACTTTGTGATTATATGTTTTCTGTAAGTATGGAAAATGATAATACAGAACTGTGCTTCACTGAAAAGTTATTGGATTGTTTCTTAACTGGAACAGTTCCAGTTTATTGGGGATGTAAAGGCATAACTGAACTGTTTGATGATAATGGAATCATATGGTTAAACGATGATTTTAATGTTGACAATTTATCCAAAGAATTGTATAATACAAAATTAGAAAGTATAAAAAGAAACTTTGAAACCGCCGTGAACATTAACAAAGGCATTCCAGAAATGTTAGATTTATTTGTAGAGACTTATATAATGAAAGAAGACGAATCATGATTCTTGTTACAGGTGGCACAGGACTATTAGGAAAAACATTATCAAAATATTTGAATAGTGATGATATCGTATGGTTGGGGTCAAAAGATGCAGACCTTAGAGATGCAAATATTACAAAAGATTTGTTTGAATTTTATAAACCATCTACGGTTATACATTTAGCGGCAAAGGTTGGTGGAATTTTAAGTAATGTAAAACATCAATATGATTACTACATTGACAATGTTAGAATCAACACCAATGTTATAGACGAATGTATAAGAAACCAATCGAATATTATTGCAATTTCTAGTTCTTGTGTGTATCCTGCAAAAGCCAGAAAATACCCATTAACAGAAAATCAAGTCCATGAAAGTATGCCAGAACCAACTAACATTTCTTATGCTTATACGAAAAGGATGATGGACATTCAGTTAAAAGCCGCTAACGAAAATTATGGATTGAAGTCCGTTATTCTCTATCTCGGAAATCTATACGGAATAGATGACCACTACAATGATACAGGAAGCCATTTAGTTCCTGCATTAATATATAAGTTTCATAATGCTAAAATAAATAACGAAGAAGTGGTGGAACTATATGGAGATGGAACACCATTGAGGCAATTTACATTATCTGATGATGTTGCAAAGGTTATCGATAAGTTCATCACAAACTATATTCCTGGTTCGTATAATGTATCTTGTCCAGAAAATTTAAGTGTAAAACAAATTGCTGAAATTGTTGCCGAAGTTGTCGGATATAAAGGCAATTTAAAATTTAACGGAAAATATAATGGAGTTAATAGAAAAGATGTAGATTGTTCTAAACTACTAGAATACCACGACATCAATTTTACTTCATTAAAAGATGGTGTAAAACTTGTATATGACAAAGTGAAGGATTCGGTATTATGTGGAAATTAATGAGCGATGATGCTATAACAAAGAAAGATAGAGAAGCAATGGCAGATTTCATTTCTTCTTCTGATAAACTTACCCAAGGAAATTTGGTAAAACAATTTGAAGGGGAATGGTCAAAATGGCAAGGGTGTAAATATTCCGTGTTTGTTAATTCAGGCTCATCCGCAAATCTTCTTGCTGTTTCTGCAATGAAAGAAAAATATAAAAGAAACGGTGCATGGTACGCACAGTCCTGTACATGGGCAACAAATGTATCTCCCATCATACAACTAGCAGGAGGGGTGGGTTTATGTGACACAGATTTAAATAATTTTGGACCAGATTTAAAATCACTTGAGAATTTAATTAAGTCCGATGGATTACGACCAAGATTTATGTTCTTGACTCACCTTTTAGGATTTCCTGCTGTAAGTGATGAATTATTTAAACTTTGTTCAGATAATGGAGTACATATAATAGAAGATTGTTGTGAATCGCATGGGGCAACATTCAAAGGAACAAAGGTAGGAAATTTTGGAGAATGCTCAACATTTTCTTTTTATTATGGACATCACATGACTACCATAGAAGGTGGTATGGTATGTACCAACGATAAAGAAACATATGAATTGCTATTACTTCTTAGGTCGCATGGATTGCTTAGAGAATTACCAGAAGAAAGTAGAGATAAAAGAACTATAGAAAATCTAGACCCAAAGTTTACATTTTTATTGAATGGTTTTAATGTACGGAACATGGAAATGAATGCTTTGTTAGGATTACGGCAGTTGGAAGGACTAGATGATAACATCAAACGAAGAAATTCCAACTATAAAACATTTATAGAGAATATTGATTCTGATAAGTATAGAACAGATTATAATTCCGAAGGAATAAGTAGTTTTTGTTTGCCAATATATACAAAAACTGTGGATATAACTGAAGTCAAGTCTAAATTGGATTCTATTGGTATAGAATTTAGACCCTGTGTGGGTGGAAATTTATTCAACCATCCCATGTTGGATAAAAATAACTCACACGGAAGTGATATAAATAGTAATGACATCGCAAATAATTGCATATATGTTGGAAACCATCAAGGTGTTAAAGAAGAACAAGTGGTTGAATTGTGTAAATTTTTAAATGAGGTAAAATAATGAGTGAAGAAAATATTCCACAATTAGGATTGTGTATGATTGTCAAAGACGAAGAACATTGTATCGAAAGATGTTTGGAATCTATTTATAAATATATCGAATATTGGGTAATATGCGATACGGGTTCTACAGACAAAACCAAAGAAGTGATTCAAAAGTTCTTCGACAAGAAGAAAATTCCAGGAGAAATTATTGATATGCCTTGGGAGGGTTTTGGTGCATCTAGAACAAAAGCATTAAATAATGCTAAAGGTAAAATGAAATATGCTTGGATGATTGATGCTGACGATAGTGTTGTAGGAACTCCAGATATTCCAAAAAACATGACAGCAGATGGATATACTCTAAAAATTAAAAGGGGAGATTTTACTTGGTGGAGAAATCACATTTTCCTATTAGATGCAGATTGGTATTATGAAGGAATCCTTCACGAATACGCCGCTTGCAAAAAGACTCCATTTTCTGCATGGAAACTTGGAGGCAATTATCATATTGAGGCAAGAACTGAAGGTGGTAGAAATATTGGAGTTACTCCCCAAGAAAAATATTTGAAAGATGCCGAAGTTTTGTTAGATGCATTACTTAATGAAAAGTCCCCACACTATACTCCTGACAATTCAAGATATGTTTTCTATCTAGCACAAAGTTATTTTGATGCTGGTGATTATGCAATGGCAAAAGAATGGTATATAAAAAGAGCCCAAATGGGTGGATGGGAAGAAGAAGTGTATTACTCTATGTACAGAGTTGGAATAACTTCATGTCTTTTAGAAAATCCCTGGCATGTCATCCATGACGCGTTCCTTCAAGCATGGGCATATCGTCCCATCCGCGCAGAACCATTATGGCAACTTTCTAGACTATACAGACAAAACGGAAACCCCAGACTTGCATATTTATATGCAAAAGCAGGATTGGATACTCCTTTTCCTGAAAATGATATACTTTTCATAAGTCATGATTTGTGGGAATGGTCGTTATTGGACGAAATAACAGCAAGTGCATTCTATGTTCATAAATTTGAAGAGGGATTGGCGGCTTGTAATCTTCTTTTGAAAAATGGTAATGTTCCAAAAGCACATTTACAAAGAATAAAAGATAACAAAAATCACTACGAAACGGCAATAAAAGAGAGAATACAGCAAGAAGTAGAACAAAAACGAATTCTTGAAAATAAAAGAAAGGAAAACGAAATTGTTGTACCAGAAAACAAGAAAGAAAAAACATTTAAAAAAAGAAAAGGTAAGGTTAAAAAAGGACCTACCCAAAAGAAAGAAAAATCATTCAAATTAAACGGAAAAACCAAACTACATCCCAGAACTTTAAAATAGCAATATATAAATATATAAATACTATAAAAGGAGATTATTATGCCCGCAGGTGAATACGACATAATTGCTGAACAGGGTGCCAGTTTTACATTGTCACTAACATATAAAGATTCTAACGACAGTGCTATAGACTTAGCGGCATACAGTGGTAGAATGCAAGTAAGAAGGTCCGTAAACGATAATCAAATATTGTTGAACCTTTATGGACTTACTAGTTCTGCATCACTTACTGGTGGAGGGTCTAATACTGGTGGAGAATTTAGTTCTACTGGAGCAACTTCTGGTCAAACAGGAACGGGAGGTATTCAATTAAATACAAGTTCCGCGGGAGCCACAGGAACAACAGGTGGCATCTATATTAGTGTGGATGCAGAAACAATGCAGAATGTTCCATCTGGAAACCATGTGTATGATATTGAATTAGTTGCAGGAACGACAGTTGATAAGATATTAAAAGGAAGATTCGAGGTTTCCGCGGAAGTCACTAAATGAGTTTTAAACTAGTAGTACAAGGCAACAACGAACCAAACAGGGTTATCCTTCAAGATAGTCATGTTTTGGTTGTTGTTCAGTCTTCTTCTACCTCATCTGTAAACACCAATAATGTTTATATAAATCAACCATCGGGTAATGGTCCAGGTGGTGAAGATGGTAACACAGGTGCAACAGGTGCCACTGGTGCCACTGGTGCCACTGGTGCTACAGGTGCCACTGGTGCCACTGGTGCTACAGGTGCCACTGGTGCCACTGGTGCTACAGGTGCAACAGGTGCTACAGGAAATAATGGTGCAGTATCGTTTAACTACACATATAAAGAAGAAAATGAAGTTATTAATGGGTTAACTGCATATATCCAACCACAGGGCGGAATTTCCAGCAGTTTTCAAAATACCGACCAATTCTTAATTGAAAAATTAAGTTCAGATGGAGCCTCAGCAAATTATTTTTGGGATACTTGTGATGAATCCACAAATCCAGTAAAGGGATTCGTTCAGATAAACAAAGATGATGATGCAAGTAAGTTCGCAGTATTTAGATTAATCGGTCTAACGGCATCCACTACAGTAAACGGAAATACTTATACGATTATGGGTTTAAGTTTTGCCGCTGGAACAACTCATACACAATGGAGTAATGTATTTACCAATAATGATAATGTTGTAGTTTCGTTTAGTCGCGCAGGAGATGCAGGAGGCGCCACAGGCACCACAGGTAGTACAGGCTCTACAGGTGGAACTGGACCAACTGGTGGTACTGGTTCTACAGGTGCTACAGGTCCAGACAGCCACACAGGTGGTGGTGGAGTTACACAAATTGGTACTCTTACATATCCTAGAACCACATTCAATGAATCATCAACAGTTTACGGTAAGACTGGAACAAAAGGAAGTCAATCTGTAGGATATGGTGCAGACTTGCAAGATGCAGGTGGCGCCGCATTCAGAACTTTGCCAGCAGGAACAACAATAGATATTAGAAGTAATGAACCAGTAAAAGTTGGTGATATTGTATGGGATATGTGTGTAGCAACTGGCGGAAACATTAGTGATTATAAATTCGCTGTGGTAGAACCAAAATTCGTAAACCTATATGATGTTACTGGATTTAGTGGACATGGAATAAGTAGCAGTAGTCCAACAATGCTTCCTATATGGGAAGGTTCTAGTGAATTTGTAAAACCATTAGGAACTGGTCCTGCATATTCTATGTTGATAATGAATGGTGACGCAACAGGTCCAACTTGGGGTACGCACATTGCAGGAATTTCTTGTGATGGTGATGCAACATTTGGTGGGGATATAGGAATAACAGGTTCAGGAAACTACTTACAATTCCCAGATGGTACAACGATGGGTTCATCTGGTTTGAAACACTTTAAATCTAACGGTGTAACATATTCGGTAAACTCACCATATACATCAATAGATTTGGTAGCATCCGCAACAGACGAATTAATAATTAGTACCCTCACCACCAACTACGGTGAATTGAAATACGGTTTCCAACTTGGCAATAACATACCCCGACTTGACGAGGCAAATACATTTACCTATATTGCTGGAAATGTGTTTGAAACACCTATTGGTTCTAACAGATATGCAGGGAATAACGAAACAGAAACATTTGCGGCCGCACTCGACCACGCATCTGCAACCTATATGGGGATTACTTCTGGTACAGTAAATTTCAAGGTATTGGGAACAGACATTCTTGATATGGATTCGGATATTCACGCATATGTGGGTATCTCTGCGGATGCAGGTGCAACATTTGGTGGTGCAGTAAATCTAACAGACAACGAAATATCAAGACCAAAACTAAAAGACTATGCAGAAACTGTAAATGCAGTAGGAAACATTACAGGAAACACAAACTTTGATTTTGAAAATGGTAATGTCCAAACAGCAACAGTAGTTTCTGGAACACCAACCCTCGGATTTGCAAATCCACCCGCAACAGGAATTGCAGGTTCTATGACACTCATACTAACAAATGGTGGTGCAAGTGCAGTGACTTGGAACGCCGCAATAGAATGGCCGGGTGGTAATGCACCCGCACTCACATCTTCGGGTGTTGATGTTTTGAGTTTTTTAACAACCGATGCAGGAACAACCATCTACGGATTCGTTGGTGGAATTAACTTCTCATAGGAATAAATTATGTTAGGTGCAAGCAGAGCAACATCCACAAGAGAATATCAACTACTAGACACAGGAACAATCACAACAACTGGTAGTCAGAGTTATGTAATTCCCGCAGGTGTTCGATATCTTGAAATAGAGATGTGGGGTGCGGGTGGTGGTGGTGGAGCAAAAGTCAGCATTGGTAGTGGTAGAGGTGCAACACCGTATGCAGGTGGTGGTGGTGGTGGCGGTGCATATCTCAAGAAAACTTATTATGGTGCCGGAGATATGCAAGTATCAGATACTATAAACTTTACTGTCGGTGCGGGTGGTGCAGGTGGAGCAGTAAACAATGCAGGGGCGGTAGGTGCCGACACAACACTCAATACACACTCAAGGTCAACAGAAGTGAGTTCAACCACAATCACAACATTTTCTTCAGTGGAAGCAGGTGGTGGTGGTGGTGGAGCAATTGCAACTTCGGGTGATACTACTGCAAACGGTGGTGCCGCAGGTACTGCCTCCAACGGAGATACAAACACAAGTGGAAGTGCAGGTTCTGATGTAGAAGTAGGAACTGGTGTTGGTGGTGCGGGTGGAGCAGGAGCAGACCCAGACGGTGGTGCGGGTGGAGCAGGAGCAGTCACCTATTCTTCAAACGCAGTTGCAGGAACTGCACCAGGCGGTGGTGGTGGTGGAGGAAGTAATGCTATCACTGGTAATACTCCATTAGGAGCGGCCGGTGGTGCAGGTAAAGTTATTGTGAAGGCATATGGATAGAATAGAAGTAAACTTACCAGAAAATGAAATTGGTGAATTTGCCATTGTAAAATCTAAACGGGATTATGGTATCGAAACAGAGTTGATTTATCAAGACATATCAATAATGTCCGACCAGCCCCAAGAATTCAACGAACATATTCCATTTTTTTCCTTGCAATTGCACGGAAATCTGTTAATATGTGGTTTAGGAATAGGATTTATTAATGAAGTATTAATTGATATTCCAGAGATTGAAAAGGTTGTTATTGTTGAAAAACATCAAGAGGTAATTGATTTGGTTTGGCCGTACTGTAAGAAAGATGAAAGATTTGAACTTATACATGATGATGCAGACAAGTGGAAACCAACAATGAATTTTGATTTTGCTTGGTTAGATTCGTGGATTGAACATGATGATATAATCCAAGAAGATTGGTGGAAAGTTATAACAGAAAAATATTCACCACATTGTGAAACAGTCATGGTATGGAAACCGACATACAAAATGACATAGATTAGGATTTTATTATGATTTTAGATTGCTACCGATTACATGAAGATGTTACTTTGCCAAGGGCAGCCACAATGGGTTCTGCCTGTTTTGATATATTTGCTTATATTAAAAACGACACACCCATTACTGTTTATGATATGAGTAACAAAAAAACAAAACGAATGCCAGAGTATTATGATGTCGAACATAATCCAAAACTATGCGTTCGTATCGAACCAGCCGACAGGGTATTAATCCCCACCGGCATTATTTTTAAAATTCCGTTTGGTAATTCTATGCGATTACATACTCGTTCAAGTCTTTCATTAAAGAAAGGTTTGATTATGCCAAACGGTGAAGGAATTATTGATAGCGATTATTATCATGAAACTTTTATAATGTTATACAATGCAAGTGCAGACACCGTGATAGTACACACCAACGAACGAATTGCACAAGGCGAATTGGTAGATTGTAGACATTATGATATTGACGAAACATTACAGAAACCAGAACAGTCCACAGAAAGAGTTGGCGGGTTTGGTAGTACAGGAACAGAATGATGGCAAAGAAACCATACGGAATCTGGGTGCATACATTGAAAGAGTGGATGATGATTGATTCATCTGGCAACAAGAAAGCACGATATAAACTGAAGAAGGATGCACAGAAAGAAGCAGACGAATTCAATCGTGTATTGAAGAATAAGAAACAAGTATTTGAAGCAAGGAAAATATAATGAATAGAGAAGAATTGTTCAAGCATCATAAGGCCATCTGTAAAGAGGCATTAGAAATTATGGAAAAGAAAAACCACGACTATGCAGGACAGGGTGGTGAGTCGCCATTTGCCAATTTCACTCGTTCAGAAGATATGGGCATTTGTTCTACAGAACAGGGATTCTTGGTGCGACTCTGCGACAAACTTTCCCGCCTTTCTACTTTCGCCAGTGCAGGTGAACTTAAAGTAGACAATGAATCATATCACGATGCCATTATCGATATTATCAATTATTGTATTTTGTTTGAAGGATATGTTTCCACAAAAGAATCTTGACTTCACTCTAATCTGTGGTATAATTACAGTATGAAAATACCTATAGTTTGGTTATCGTGTCTTGCAAT
>JACKQG010006964.1_pt1 | contig 11635 bp, 9 predicted proteins | sample 8237621 | NCBI WGS metagenome assembly JACKQG01 (sample SAMN15677084, study PRJNA649215) | marine metagenome | biome: marine; feature: Black Sea; material: saline water; isolation source: suspended particulate matter (SPM) from the Black Sea western gyre | collected 2013-06-09/2013-06-10 | depth... | reverse complement strand
GGCGGCGTAGGCCTCGCGCAGCTGCTCGACCGGGATGACCAGCTTCTGCACCACGCCCTCGGCGGTGGCAACGCAGCCCTTGTCGGTGATCGGGAAGACCATCTCGCCGTCGTTGACCTTGAAGCGGATCTTCTGGAAGTCCTCGGTGCCGGCGATGTCCATCCAGCAGCCGCGGTGTTCGCAGACGGCGACGACGGTGCCGCGCACCTGCACGGTCTTGCCTTCGTAGGCGTCCCAGCCGGCCAGCAGGGAGGAGATCGGCGTGGCGGTGGTCAGGGTGAGGGCGGCGCCGTAGGCGGTCTCCTCGGCGGGGGCGGCCGGCGGCGCGGCGGCGCGGCCGGCGGCGACCACGACGTCGGCCTGGGCGGCCATGGCCAGGACCTGGGAGGCGCAGACCTCCTCGCCGGAGCAGCCGGCCTCGGCGCCGGCGCCGGCGTGGTCGTGTTCCGGAGCGGCGGCGGCCTGCTTGCTGGGGCAGTCGGCCTCCATCGAGCAGCCGGCTTCCATCGCGCAGCCGCCGGCCGCGTCATGGTCGCCGGAGCAGGCGGCGTCGCCGGCAGGGGCGCCGGCAGCGGTGAGGGTCACGCCGGCAGCGGCCGTCGACTCCTTCTCGCCGAAGCAGGCGGGCAGGAGCAGGGCGGCGCAGAGGATCCACGGAAAGTGAGGGCACTTCATTGCCCTGAATACTCCATCCAGGGACCGAAACAAGGCCTTGCGGGCGAAACTGTGCCTAAATGGGAAAGAAGGAAGATGGAAAGTGGCTTGGGGCGGGTGCCAGGACCTGGATCCGCTCGTCGAGGGTGGGGTGAGGGAAGTCCAGCGCCCGCGCGTGGAGGGCGATGCTGCGGTCGGGCAGGGGGACGGGGGCGCCGTACTTCAGGTCGCCGAGCAGCGGCGCCCCCAGGCCGGCGCAGGCCAGACGGAGCTGGTGGGAGCGGCCCGTGAGCGGTTCGAGCTCGAAGGCGACGCGGCGGCCGTCGCGGCCGAGGATCCGCCAGCGGGTGCGGGCGAATCTGGCGCCGGGGGTGTCCGGAGGGACGACGCGGACCTGGTTGCGATCGCGGTCCTTCAGCAGCCATTCCTCGCGCACGCCGAAGCCGGGCAGGGATGGGGCGGTCGGGGCCAACTCCCCCACCGCCCAGTAGGTCTTCTGGACGTCGCCCCTGCGCCAGGCGTCGGACAGGCGGGAGGCCGCCTTGGTGGTGCGGGCGAACAGGGTCACGCCGCTGACCGGGCGGTCGAGTCGGTGCACGATGGCCAGGAACACCTTCCCGGGCTTGTCGAGCTCCCGCTTGAGCCAGCCCTGCCATTGCTGCTGGAGCGATTCGTCGCCGCTGGCGTCCTCCTGGACCGGGATGCCGGCGGGCTTGGCGACCGCCAGCAGGTGGTTGTCCAGGAGGAGTGGCTTCACAGGCGGCGCGGCGGGCGGAGAAACCCTACGGATGAGCCTGACACCATCGGGCCACGAAGCCGCAGGGGAGCAGGCGGGGGGAGGCGGCCTCGGGCAGGGCGAGCTGGGCGACCTGGGTCTGGCCACCCCAGCCGGCCAGCAGGTTGTGGAAGGCCAAGGGGGAGTAGTCGATGGCGTAGGCGGACAGCAGCAGGAAGGAGGGCGTGGACGGCTCGAGGAGCTGGCGGCAGGTCTCGAGCAACGGGGCGATGTCGGCGCCGAAGTGCCACTTCTCGCCCTTGGGACCCCGCCCGTAGGCCGGCGGGTCGAGCAGGACGCCGTGGTAGGTGTTGCCGCGCCGGAGCTCGCGGGCGGCGAATTTGGCGGCGTCCTCGAGCAGCCAGCGGACCGCCTGGTCAGGCAGGCCGGAGAGGCGAGCGTTGGCGGCTGCCCAGTCGAGGCTGGTCTTCGAGGCGTCGACGCGGGTGACCTGCCAGCCAGCCTTGGCGGCGAAGATGGAGGCCACGCCGGTATAGGCGAAGAGGTTGAGCAGGCGCGGCGCAGCGGCCCCGGCCGATTCCAGGGCGGCGCGGCGCTGCTCGACCCAGAGCCAGTTGGCCGCCTGCTCGGGGAACAAGCCGACGTGCTTGAAGGGCGTCGGCTGGATCCGGACCCGGCAGCCGCGCGGCAGACCGGGGAGGTCCAGGGGCAGCTCCCAGGACTCCGGCGGCCGCTCCCCCGGACCCGCCACCCAGTGGCCGCCGCGGTCCGATTCGCGCTCGAAGCGAAGCGAGGCGGCGTCCCAGTCTTGGGGTCCCTTTCTCGGCTGCCACAAGGACTGGGGGTCGGGCCGCCGCAAGGTCCAGTCACCGAAGCGCTCCAGCTTCTCGCCGCCGCCGGAGTCGAGCAGGGCGTGGCCGGGGAGCCCTGGGTGTTCGAGGACCTCGAAGTTCACGAAGCCAGGATACCGACGCGGGAATCCGGCCCCTTTGAGTGGCCCTGGTCCGATTCCATCTGTGGCCACTGCGGGAGGATCGGAGGTCCTTGGTCGCCCAGACGCGGGGAGAAGGTCTCCCGAGAGCGCAACTTCCGTCCTACAAGGGCCCTCGGATTGGGCGGCTTGGACAGAGGGCCAGGGAACTGGGCCAGATTCTCGGGCTCGACCCGCGGTCGCGGTACGATCACCCCTCCGAATCCGTCCCGAACCCACCATGACGATCGTCTTCGTACCCAAGGAGAGCGCCCCCGGGGAGACCCGCGTGGCCGCCACCCCTGAGACCGTGGCCAAGCTGGTCAAACAGGGTCTCGAACCCCTGGTCGAGCGCGGCGCGGGCGCGGCCTCCTGGATCTCCGACGAGCAGTACGCCGAGTCGGGAGCCAGGCTGGTCGACGCCGGCGAGGGCTACGGCCAGGGCGACCTCGTCCTGAAGGTCGCCGCCCCCAGCGCCGAGGAGGCCTGCCGCATCAAGCGCGGCGCGGTGCTCATCTCGCACCTGTCCCCGACGCAGAACCTGGAGGTGGTGGAGGCGCTCCGCGACGGCGGCGTCACCGCCTTCGTCATGGAGCTGGTGCCGCGCACGACCAAGGCCCAGACCATGGACGCGCTCAGCTCGCAGGCCAACATCGGCGGCTACAAGGCGGTGCTCCTGGCGGCCGCCACGCTGCCGAAGTACTTCCCGCTGCTGATGACCGCCGCCGGCACCGTCAAGCCGGCCAAGGTGGTGATCTTCGGCGTCGGCGTCGCCGGCCTGCAGGCCATCGCCACCGCCAAGCGCATCGGCGCGGTGGTGTGGGCGACCGACATCCGGCCCGAGGTCAAGGAGCAGGTCGAGTCCCTCGGCGGCAAGTTCATCGAGGTCGCGCCCGACGCCGGCCAGACTGAGCCGAGCGTCTACGCCAAGGAGGCCTCGGAGGACTACAAGAAGCGCCAGGCCGAGGCGGTGGCGAAGCACGTCGCCGAGGCCGACGTCGTCATCACCACCGCGCTGATCCCCGGCCGCAAGGCGCCGCTGCTGATCACCGAGGACATGGTGAGGTCGATGAGGCCGGGCTCGGTGATCGTCGACATGGCGGTGTCGCAGGGCGGCAACTGCGCCGTCTCGAGGTGCGGCGAGGACGTCGAGGTCCACGGCGTCAAGGTCATCGGCCACCCGAACCTGCCGGCGACCGTGCCGGTGCACGCCAGCCAGCTCTACGCCCGCAACGTGCTCGACGTCGTCAAGCACCTCGTCCCCGACAAGGAGAACGAGAACCGCGAGCTCCGCCTCGACTTCGAGGACGAGGTCACCGCCGGCTCGATCGCCGTGCACGCCGGCGAGGTCCGCCACGCCATGACCGCCGAGGCTCTCCAGCAGCGAGGAGGCAGCTGATGCTCCTGATCCTGTTCCTGTTCGTCTTCATGCTGGCGATCTTCGTCGGCTTCGAGATCATCGCCAAGGTGCCGCAGAAGCTGCACACGCCGCTGATGTCTGGCGCCAACGCCATCTCGGGCATCACCATCGTCGGCGCGCTGACCTGCGCCCACGCGGACTACGGCTTCCTGGCGCAGGCGCTCGGCTTCATCGCCATCGTCACCGCCACCGTCAACGTCTTCGGCGGCTTCGTGGTCACGGACCGGATGCTGGCGATGTTCGGCGGCAAGAAGCGGCGGAAGTAGGGAGGATCCACGATGCACGACTTCGCGAAAGTCCTCTACCTGCTGGCGACGGCGCTGTTCATCCTCGGGATCAAGCAGCTGTCGAAGGTCAGCACCGCCCGCCGCGGCAACGCCATCGCCGGCCTCGGCATGCTGCTGGCGATCGTCACGACGCTGGTGGCCCCCGGCGAGTCCGACCGGGCGATCCAGCTGAGCTGGCCGCTGGTGGTGGCCGGCATCCTGATCGGCGGCGTGCTCGGCACCTGGATGGCCAAGCGGGTCGAGATGACCGGCATGCCCGAGATGGTGGCGCTGTTCAACGGCTTCGGCGGACTGGCCTCGCTGCTGGTGGCGCTGTCGGTGTTCTGGGGCGACTACCTCGGCAGCGCGTCCTTCTCCGGGACCGCGGTGGCGAAGCTGCCGGAGGTCTCGCTCGGCCTGACCGGCCCGGTGGTGTGGGCGGTGGCCGTGATCCTGTCGATCCTGGTCGGCGGCGTCACGCTGACCGGCTCGCTGGTGGCGATGCTCAAGCTGTCCGGCAAGGTCGGCGACAAGATGCTGCCGGCGCGGCACTTCATCACACTCGCGCTGCTGGCGACGGTGGTGCTGTTCGGCTGGCTCGGCGGCTGGGGCGCCGCCGGCGGCTGGGCGGCGGTCTCCCTGGTGGCGCTGACCGGCGTCGCCTGCCTGCTCGGCGTGCTGCTGGTGCTGCCGATCGGCGGCGCCGACATGCCGGTGGTGATCTCGCTGCTCAACAGCTACTCCGGCATCGCCGCGAGCATGGCAGGCTTCGTGATCGGCAACTCGCTGCTGATCGTCGCCGGCGCGCTGGTCGGGGCCTCGGGCCTGATCCTGACCGATCAGATGTGCAAGGGCATGAACCGCACGCTGCTGCACGTGCTGGTGGGCGGCTTCGGCGGCGACAGCGTCGACGAGGACGCCAGGGAGTACTCCAACATCCGCGCCTACTCGCCCGAGGACGCGGCGGCCGACCTGCAGCTGGCCGACAAGGTCATCTTCGTGCCGGGCTACGGCATGGCGGTGTCGCAGGCGCAGCACGTGGTCAAGGAGCTCGGCGACCTGCTGCAGGCGCGCGGCTGCGAGGTCTCCTACGCGGTGCACTCGGTGGCGGGGCGGATGCCCGGCCACATGAACGTGCTGCTGGCCGAGGCCGACGTGCCCCACGAACAGCTGTTCCCGACCGAGGAGATCAACTCCGAGTTCAAGGAGACCGACGTCGCGATCATCGTCGGCGCCAACGACGTCGTGAACCCGGCCGCGATCGACGACCCCAACTCCAAGATCGCCGGCATGCCGATCCTGCTCACCCACGAGGCGCGCGCCGTGTTCATGATCAAGCGTTCCTTGAGCCCCGGCTACGCCGGCATCAAGAACCCGCTGTTCGAGCGCGACAACTGCTTCATGTGCTTCGGCGACGGCAAGGAGTTCGTCCAAGGCGTCATCGAGGCCCTGAAGAACGCCTAGGGGTCAGACATCGATTGAAAACAGGGGTCGTACCTCTCTTTTCTTGAAACAGGGCCTCCGCGCGCTGCGCGCGCGGAGGCCCTGTTTCAAGAAAAGAGAGGTACGACCCCTGTTTTCAATCGATGTCTGACCCCAGGACGATGCAGTCGATGCCGAAGTAGTGCTTGGGGGGGCGTGATCGGTCGTTCGAGCCGGTGACCAGCACGCGGAGCTTGAAGGAGGTGCCGAGCTGGTGGACACCGAGGTCCACCGGCTCCATCTCCTCGACCGAGGGCGCCCAGGTGTCGACGCCGCTGGCGACCGCCTCGCCGTTCACCTGGAACGCGAGGATGCCGTAGTCCCAGCTCTTGGTCGGCTTGACCTTCACGCGGTAACGGCCGGGTTCCTTCACCGGGAACTCCAGCTCCACGAACTGCCCCGGCTCGGTGGCGCGGACCCACAGGTGGGCGCCGCCGCTCCAGCCGGCGCCCAGCCCCTGGACCTGCCAGCCCTCGGCGGCGTCGCCGCTCACTCCGTCCAAGTCCTCCGCCTCGACCGCGCCTGGCAGGGGGACCGGGATCCCGCCCCGGTTCTGCAGCCACAGGTAGTCGAAGCCGATCGCCCCGGCCTCCAGGCACTCCACCGTCAGCTCGTGCTCGCCGGCGTCGAGCTCGGCCTCCTCCCAGCCGAGGCTGAGCATCCGGGTCGCGTGCCGCGTCCGCAGCGACACCGCCTCCTCGCCGCGGATCGCCGAGCCGCTGCCGCCGCCGTCGCCGAGCTTCAGCGGACGGCCGTCCAGGAGCACGCGGACCACCCCGCCGTCGGGCCGGTGCCGGGCGACCAGGTTCAGGCGGTAACGGGCGGCCGCCGCGAGCTCGAAGGGCACCCTCAGGACGTCCCCCGGCGCGGCCGTCCACTCCAGCACCCGACCGCGCGAGGCCAGCGGCTCGGGGGCGCGCCTGGCCGCCGGCGTCTCGGCCGCCTGGTCCTCCAGGTGCGCGGTCCACGAGTTGGCGGCGGCGCCGGCGGCGTGCGGCTCCCATCGCGGCAGCGGCGGCACCACCAAGTCGGCGGCCGAGATCGCCGGCGTATCCGCCACCGCGCCCGGCCGCGCGTACCACCACGCCATGCGCGCGTAGTGGATCGGGAAGTCCTGGCGGTGCGGCCACAGCTCCATGCGGAAGTCGACGAAATGCCGGAACAGCAGGTCGTCGAGCACGTGGAAGCGCTGGTTGACGACGTAGCCGGAGGTGCCCGGCCCCGAGTCCACCGGCTGGGCGCAGTAGGGGTGGTCGAACAGGTCGGGCCGGCTCCAGGAGTAGTTGTAGTAATCCTCGGAGCCGGTGCCGAACAGCACCGGGAAGCTGGGGTCGTCGACGAAGACCTTCTCGTCGCCCTCGCCCCACCAATTCCCGGCGGGCGTTGGGATGCGCGAAGGGTTGACGATCAGCGAAGCCACGCCGACCAGGCGGCCGACACCCTCCGCCCGCAGGAACTGAAGGTCGACCGGCCGGTTCTCGACCAGCTCGATCGGCGGACCCTGGCGCCAATCGGCGCGGAAGTGCAGCGAGCGCTCGTCCCAGGTCCACGGGGCGACGTGGTGACGCTCCTCCACCCGCAGCTCCTGGCCGCAGCGGTTCTCCAGCTCGAGCTCGGCGCCCGCGGCGAAGGGCATGACGAACAGGCAGTAGAGCCAGCCGTCCGGCGTCACCGTGATCGCCAGGCTCTGGTGGGGGTGCTGGCCGGGGAACACGCCGAAGAAGTCGCCCACCGGCGCGACCACCTCGGGCTCGCCGCCGTCGAAATTCAGCCGCAGCACCACGCCGCGCAGGACGGCCGCGAGGTCGTCGCCGTGGAAGCGCAGCGCGAGCTCGGTGACCGCCCCCGGCCGCGGCGACTCCACCAACGGACGCCGGAGGGTAGCGCCGGCGGCGATCCGCGCTCCGATGGTGGTGCCCTGGCCGCCGGCCGCGGAGCGCGGCCGGAGCAGCCGCGCCGCCACGTCGGTCAGGAGCGGCGCCATCCCGGCGAGCCGGGCTTCGTCGAAGCTGCGGACCTCGACGCCGGCGGCGTAGCGGCGCACCTCCAAGTGGTAGAAGTGCAGCTCCTGCAGCCGGCCCTCCCAGGTCACGCGCAGCCCCGCCGCGAAGGGGACCGGGAAGTAGTCGGCGTCCTGCTGGACGAAGGCGTCGCCGGTGAAGAAGTCGAGGCCGGTGCGGTCGAACCAGATCTGGCTGCGGCGGGCGAGGAAGTCGTAGCCGCTGCCTTCGAAGAAGGGCTCATCGCTGCCGTCGAGGTAAGCGCGCAGGGTGCCACCCATGCCGGCGGACCAGCCGCGGACCACCGCGCCCGGGCCCTCGACGTCGCACAGCAGGAACTCGCCGACGCCGTCGGCGCCGGGCTCGCGCAGCACGGCTTCGAAGCCGGGGATCGGCTCGCCGCCGAAGCCGTCGGCGTTCGAGAACCAGCCCTCGGCGTCCTCGGCGGTCGAGCGGCGGTCGTAGCTCGAGTACTGGACGAGGCGGTAGTCGTGGTCCGGGAGCCGGGCCAGCCGGGCCAGGTCGGCCATCTCGCCGAGCAGGGACTCCTGGGTAATGGCGGGCTCCTGGGGCGGAGTCAGGAGCAATAGGAACAGGAAGAGCGCGGTCGGCATGGCGGCGCCAGCATGCCAGAGAGCGAGCTTCCCCGCTGCCCGGAAACTAGAGGTACGACCCCAGAAAACAATCGACGTACGACCCCGGCCTTAGAATCCCCGGCCATGTTGGTCTCCCTTCGAACGGCGGCGCGGATGGGCGGGTTCGTCCTGTGGACGGTGTTCGCGGCCGGGCTGGCGCTGCTCGGGCGGATCGTGCTGCTGCCGAGCCGGACGGCTCGGGCGCGCTGGGGGGCTTATTCGGCCAGCTGGTGGGGCCGCGGGTGCTGCTGGATGGCGGGGTTGGAGCTGGTGGTCGAGGGGCCGCGGCCGCCGCCGGGCTCCTTCGTGGCCGCCAACCACGTGAGCTGGGCCGACATCTGGGCCCTCGGGGCGGCCTGCCCGGCGATGTTCATCGCCAAGGTGGAGATCTCGACCTGGCCGATCATGGGCTGGCTGAGCAAGCTGGGGTCGACCCTGTGGATCGACCGCCGGCGCATGCGCGACACCGCGAGGATGCGCGAGGAGCTGCGCGACTACCTCGGGCGCGGCGTGCGCATCCACATGTTCGCCGAGGGCGGCGCCGGGGACGGCGTGCGCATCCGGCCCTTCAGGCCGCCGCTGTTCGAGGCCGCCGCGGCCCTCGGCGTGCCCTGCGTGCCGGCGGTCCTGCGCTACCAAAAGGAGGACTTCTGGTGGCCGGAGGACGCCGTCCTGGCGCGCCACTTCCTCCGCTGCCTGGGCCTCCCGCGCTCCCGGGTGCTGGTCCGTTTCGGACTGCCGGTCACCGGGATCGGGGACCGGAAGGAACTCGCCGCGGAGCTCCAGCGCCGCTCCGAGGAGCTCTACCTGGACTCCGAAGCCCGCTTCAGCGGGGCCTGGCAATCCGTGAGCAGCGCGTCGATCTCGAGGTCCTGGAGCAGCCGCAGGAGCTCCTCCGAGCAGTAGTTGAGCTCGGCGGTCATGCTGCGGATGGCGTAATCGGGGACCCCCTCGCTGCTGGCCTGGAGCAGCCGCGCGCCGACCTGGTGCAGCTTGCGGTGCGGCTCTTCCAGGGCGTCGAAGCCGGGCTTGCCGACGAAGTCGCGGCCGATGCCGTAGAACCACTGGCCGAAGCGGCAGCGGTAGGGGCTGATGCCGACCGCGTCGAGGCTGCCGACCAGGCCGCTCGACTTCACTCCCAGCACCCGGTCCATGACCGCCTTGCGCCAGCGGATGTGGTCGATCTCGACGTGCCGAAGCAGGCCGATCGGCATGCTGCACCAGCGCCGGCCCTGGGCCACGAAGCCGATCAGCTCGTCGAGCGGCAGCGGCTCGCTGATCCAGAAGCCCTGGGCCTCGGTGCAGCCGGCGTGCAGCAGGTACTCGAAGACCTCCTCGGTCTCGACGCCCTCGGCCACGACCTTCAGGTCCATCTCGTGGGCCATGCGGATGCTCGCCAGGGCGATGGCGGCGCAGCGCCCGGAGTGGGTCAGGCCGTTGATGACCTCGCGGTCGATCTTGACCACCGAGAAGGGCAGCCGGTGCAGGGTGTCCAGCGAGGAGTAGCCGGTGCCAAAGTCGTCCATCGCCAGCGCCACGCCGGCTTCCACCAGGGCCTCGATGCTGGCCTGGAGGGTCTCGGCGTTCTGGGCCACCGCGGTCTCGGTCAGCTCCACCTGGATCTGGTTGGCCTGGACCAGGCCGGAGTGGACCGCGCTGAGGATCAGCGCCACCATGTCCGGGTTCTCCAGGTCGTCGGCCGTGACGTTGAAGGCGACGTGGAAGGCGCCGAAGGCGTCCACCAGCTTGCGCTGGTCGAGGCACAGCTTGGAGAACATGTGCTTGGCGATCTCGGTGACCAGCCCGGCCTCCTCCGCCTGGGGCAGGAAGCTGCCCGGGAGGAGCACGCTGCCATCCGGCTGGCGCCAGCGGATCAGCGCCTCGCAGCCCGAGACGCGGCCGGTCAGGAAGGAGACCTTCGGCTGGTACCAGAATTCGAGCTCGTCGTTCTCGACGGCTCGAATCAGGTCTTGGGGACGGATCTGGGGCATGAAGGTGATCTCCAAGGGGAGGAATCCGAATCTGTTTCGGCTGGAACTCCGATTCCCTTGACCCGGACCGCGCCGGCGCCGGGGAGCCGAGCTCCCGGCTCAGGCGGCGCTCTCTCCGACCTTCGCCCGCTCTCCCTTGAGCAGCGCCTGGATCTCCAGGTCTTGGAGCAGGCGCATGAGCTCCTCGGAGCGCTGTAGCAGCTCGGTGGTCATGCTGCGCAGGGCGTAGGTCGGCACGTGGTCCACCTCCGCGGCCTGGATCAGCCGGTCGCCCACCTCGTGCAGCTTGCGGTGCGGCTCCTCGAGGCCGTCGAACATCGGGTCGCCGGCGAAGGCGCGGCCGGTGCCGTAGAACCACTCGCCGAAGCGGCAGGACTGCGGCTCGCTGCCGAGGCAGTTGTCCTTGCGGGGGTACTGGAGCTGCCGCACTCCGAGGACCCGGTCCATGACCGACTTCCGCCACTGGATGTGGTCCATCTCGACGTGCCGCAGCAGACCAACCGGGAACTCGCACCAGCACCGGTTCTCGCCGATGAAGGCGATGGCCTCGTCGATCGGCTTCGGCCGGCAGATCCAGTAGCCCTGGGCCTCGGTGCAGCCGGAGTGGTGCAGGTACTGGAACACCTCCTCGGTCTCCACGCCCTCCGCCACCACCGCCATCCCCATCTCGTGGGCCATGCGGATGCTGGCCATGGCGATCGCGGCGCAGCGGCTGGAGTCCATCAAGCCCTTGATCACGGCCTGGTCGATCTTGACCACCGAGAACGGCAGCCGGTGCAGGGCGTCGAGCGACGAGTAGCCGGTGCCGAAGTCATCCATGACCAGAGTCATCCCGGCGTCCACCAGGGTGCGGACGTTCTCGACCAGCAGCCCGTGGTCATCGGCGACGGCGGTCTCGGTCAGCTCGATCTGGATCTGCTCCGGGCGCAGGAGGCCGGTGTGGATCCCCTGCAGCAGCAGCTCGATCATCTCCTCGTTCTCGAGGTCGTGGGCGTTGACGTTGAAGGCCACGTGGATCCCGCCGACCTCCTGATCGATGCGCGCTTGGTCCCGGCACAGCACCGGGAACATCCGCCGCGAGATCTCGGTGATCAGGCCGCTCCGCTCCGCCATCGGCAAGAAGGCCCCCGGCAGGACATAGCTGCCATCGGCCTTGCGCCAGCGGATCAGGGCCTCACAGCCGGAGATCCGGCCCGTGAGGAAGGACACCTTGGGCTGGTAGAAGAATTCGAACTCCCCGGCGTCGAGGGCTCGAAGGACATCAGCAGGTCGCAGATCGGACATGGCGTGAGGGGGGGCGGTGAAGACTCCAGGTGCTCCATCGGTCGGCCGGCCCGAAACCTGGAATCCCGCCGGGGCGGGGTCCTCAGAAGCCCTCGATGACCGCCTTGCCGGCCCGCCGGGAGACCAGGGCCACCGCCAGGCCCGCGCCGGGGGCGGGGGCGCCGGCGGTCATTGACCGCCCCACGGCCTGGGGGCGG
>JACKQG010006963.1_pt1 | contig 11639 bp, 8 predicted proteins | sample 8237621 | NCBI WGS metagenome assembly JACKQG01 (sample SAMN15677084, study PRJNA649215) | marine metagenome | biome: marine; feature: Black Sea; material: saline water; isolation source: suspended particulate matter (SPM) from the Black Sea western gyre | collected 2013-06-09/2013-06-10 | depth... | reverse complement strand
GCGTCGAACGATCCGAGAAGCGTTTCTTCCCCGCCCGCGCAGCGGCTTACTTGAACAACCGGATGCACGCGAGGCGGGCTTGCGTGCGGATTCAAATGGACAAGCACGCGTCCCGCCCGCGTGATCCTGAACGTTCTCCGACAAAACACTGTGACACTTCGCAACGCAACTCTTGACGACGCTTCAGCGATTAGTCGCTTCGTAACTGACTTGGCGACGGAGCATATCGCGCCTTCACTGACCGACAATGGGCTGTCACATCTGCTTGCAAGCATGAACCTTGAATCAACACAAGCACGGATTGAGGATGGATGGCTTCATATTCTACAGATCTCCGACCGTGACATACTCGGTCTGATCGTGGTTAAGCCGCCTGCTCATCTTTATCACTTATTCGTCGACACCCCGGCACAACGATCCGGGGTTGGTCGCCGCTTGTTTCGTGTTGCCGACGAACGGACACTACGCGATAATGGCATACGAATTGAGACGGTGAATTCGTCACTTAATGCCATCGACGCATACCGCCGACTCGGATTTGTAACCTCCGGAGCTGTCGTTGATGTTGAAGGCGTCCGATTCCAACCAATGATCCGCGACAGCGGAGAACAATGACATGCACCGAAGGACGCGAGGCGAGCGGTTTGGCAATGGTGAGTCGTTCACGCGTCCTCGGTGATGTCGGACGTTCGTCGTGAGAGGATGATGCGATGGACACTGTTTACATCGAGACCTCGATCGTCAGCTACCTGCGACAGCGTCCCAGTGGGCAAGTCGTGATGGCAGCGCGCCAATTGCTCACACACCAATGGTGGAACCACGAGCGTTCGAAGTATGAACTCGTGGTGTCGCAATACGTGATTGACGAAGCATCCGCTGGCGACCCAACACTTGCCGCCGAGAGGCTGCAATCACTCGACGGCATCCCACTGTTACCGCTGGACCCGGAGATTGCGCGGATCGCGGATGAAATCATGACACGGGCGATCCTGCCGCCAAAAGCCCGCGCTGACGCATTGCATATCGCCATGGTAGCGCATCATCGTATACAATATCTGTTGACTTGGAACTGTCGACACATCGCAAATGCAACGATACTGGCACGTATCCACACACTGCTGACGGACCTTTCGATTCCGATACCCGTCATCTGCACACCGGAAGAAATGGTGAATGATGATACAGAAACTGATGACTGATCCGATTATCGACGAGATCCACCGAACGCGTCGTGAAATGTCAGATCGATTCGGCGGCGATTTTGTCGCCATGCTTGATGATGCGCGACGCCGGCAGGAAGCGTCAGGTCGACCGATATGGAAACGCAAACACGACGAACAAACGGATGAACGCGAGCCGGAATAGGCCGGACTGGCTCGCTTCGCTCGGTAGCGTTTACTCCCGGCCGCGTTATCCGAAACGTTCGTCGTGAAAGGGCGACGCGATGGACACTGTTTACATAGAAACGTCGATTGTCAGCCATGCTTCAGCGTGGCCGAGTTCAGACATCCAAATCGTCGCTATTTAGCATCAAGCTCGCCAGTGGTGGTCAACCGAGCGGCTCAATTTCGAGCTGGTCACATCGCAACTTGTGATCGACGAAGCATCAATTGGCGATCCGTCGGCTGCGGCGGATCGATTGAAATTGCTTGACGGTTTGGCAACTGTCCCAATCGACAACGATGTTCGAACCTTGGCGCGAGAGATTGTGTCTGCATCCCTGATGCCGCAAAAAGCGGCTGCTGATGCAGTTCATGTTGCCGCTGCCGCTGTAGCGGGGATACAATATCTCTTGACGCTCAACTGCAAGCATATCGCCAACGCTCATGAGCTTCCCCGCATTTACCGTTTGCTCGATGAACGCGGGTTCGGCCAACTATTGATTTGTACGCCTGCCGAATTCCTTGGCGGAGACGATGACGATGACAAAGAACCCCATTCTTGATGAACTGCACGCGGTCCGAGAGAAACTGTTGGATGACGCAGGCGGAACGCTCGACGCATTGGTTGACCGTCTTCAAGCCGAAGAGCAACAGTCCGATCGGCCACGGTACAGAACACGACGAACTAATAAGGCTTTGACTTCGCGAGTGGTGGCAAGAGAGTCAGATCGGCGTTCAACGGTTGAGGCCGGAGATGAGGCCACAGCGGCCGATAGATGAGCCGAAGCTCAAGGCATTTGCTCAAGAAGCCCGGTGGAGTCTCGTGCGCGCTTTTTTTCGGCACGGCATGTGCTTACACTGAGCTTTGCTTCTCGAGGCGACGTGGCTTCTGGACGTGCGTGAGGGTGCCGTGTTTTACCGGGCTTGTGGCAAGGCAAAACGAGCGTCGGACAGACGGCGAACGGTCGTTCGGACGGTGTTCTTGTTCGAACGTTGGCGAAGAACAGCCCTGAGGCACCAGCCTTTTCTACGCGTTTCACTCGATGAACTTGATCTCCGAAAAGTCGGCCAGGTTGTCGCTTGTCGCTGCGTCGGTTGTGTTCATTCGCTGGTATTCACGCACGCTGCCTTCTTGCTGTGGCTTTTGCGACTTGAGACCCTTGTCGGCGACTCGGTGTCGCGTGAAGTTCCCGGTCCAGACTGTGTCGGTCCCGGATCCGGGCACAACGGCGTCGGGAAAAGCCGCGTAGGGCAAGAACACTTCAACGCTCCAGTAATCCTTGCCGCGGTACGCTTTGGCTCGGAAGCCCGGACATTCCCAAGTCGTATCCTTCAATTTCGAGTCCCAGTAGTTGATGTCGGGATTGACGATGAACTGGTAGAACTCGCCTTCGTTCTTGCCTGTCACGTCCACGAAAACCTCCACATTGTCGTCCCAGAAGACCTCGCCGTTGTCGTGCCCGCCGTGCCTTGTTTCCAGCAGATGTGGCGTTGGTTCGTGCATGTGGAAACCGAACGTGATGCCGTCGGTCGTCCACACGGCGCGCACCGTCGTCGGATACCGAGCCGGTTTACCTTGGTCTTTCCCGCCTGCTTTCACGAACGAGTTTGCGGCAGCCCGCTGCCACTGCGCGTCGTCCAACCTGCCATCCAGCGTCGGGTTTTCGCCGACCTTTTGCGCCAAGAGCGGTTTGAAGCCACGACCGCCCATCACGTCAGCTTCCTTGGAAAAGGCGTCCAACGCCGGCGCGTAGTAATCCAGCCGCGCCATCACCAGCGAATCCCCCTTGGCCTCTTGTCGCGCCTTGGCGAACAATTGCTTTATCTGAGAAACGGATTCGGGTGGAAAGCTCGCTTCGTAGATCCCTTTCGGCGAGAACCGGCCGCCTGGCCAGCGGCTCCTTTCCCAGCCGTCGATCTGCATGCCGACCAAGTCGCGCATCGTCCCGGCCGCTCGCCCAAACATGCGCCGGCAGAATTCGTCGACAGCCGCATCGACGTCGAATTCCGGATCCCACAGGACCTTTAACCAGCAGTACAGGCTGATGTGCTGTCGCGGCCAGTGATTGCCGGTACCGTTGATGAACGTGCCCACGGTTTTCCGGCGATTCTGCTGGTAGAACTGCTTGACCACGTGAGGATACTGGTAAGCTGCCTTTGTCTTGTGAGCGGGCCAGCAGCAGTAGTGCCAGTTCTCGATGGGACGGCCCGACATGGCGATCCATTTGTCGATGTTGGCTTGCTCGGCCTGGCGGATCGCCGGTTCCTTGTAAGTCGCAAGTCCCGGCATGCCGCAGAGCTGCACCTGGACGTTGTTCGGGAATTTGAAACCGTCCGGCGCGGCCGTGTAGTTCAGGTACGGTAGAAAGATGATCGTGAACCCTTGATCCGGCCATCGCCGCTGGACTTCGCGAGCCAATTCATCTACGAATGTAGTCATCACCTTGGACGCGCCACCGTATTGGCCACCCTCTCCGTCCCACAGCCGGCGGCAGTGATCGCAGTAGCACGCCAATTCGACATCGGCCGGCGAGACCGTGATGGCTTTGCCAGAAATCGGCGCGTACACGGGACGTTTCCCATCGACGAAACTCTGGACACCCTCCAAGTACGTCTGGAGTGTCTTGGGGTGGCTGTAGCAGAGCACATTGTGCTGGCGGCTTCCGTCTTTGCGCATCTGGTAGACTTCGGGCCGACTTTTCTTCAGTTCTTCATGGCCACCCCAGTTCGGTTGATGAACGCGAAGCTGAATGGGCCACGAGTTGCCCGATCGCAGAAAGGCATGCAAGGGTCCCATGCGGATGCCTCGGCCATGCCACGGTTCGGAAGTCGGCGGCCAGAGTACGCGCATGCGGAACGCCGGTGCGTCTTCGAGCCAGACGGGCGGCACAATCAAGTCGCGTGACTTGGGAATCGACTGGCCGATATCCGGACCATCTTCCGTGGCGGGTGGAAAATACCACCGCATGCCAAGAAAACGTTCCAGAAACTCACTGACGCCCCACTGCACCCCGTTCGCGTTTCGGCCGGAGTTGTTACCCACAATGAACACCCGATCGGCTGCCGTCTTGATGGCAAAACCCTCAGGCGGCATCCGGCGGCTATCCAACCCCAACGCCGCCGCTTCGGGGCAATCGCCCAAGACGATCGCCGGCCCCTCCAACTTGTCGTTGACAATCGGCAACTCGGCACCGGTTGCCTGCTGGATGTATTTCTGCAAGTCCTTCGCGTTGGCGGCTCGGTTCATGACGACGATGGAAGCCCGCGCCTGCCCCCCTTTGACCAACACCACCGGCGCATGCCGCGGCTTGGCTTTCATAGTGACAGGAACCAGATCTTTGGCTTCCCACGGCGGTGCGGCCGTCGCGGAGAAACAAGGCACCAAGACCAGCAGTCCACCAAACAGGAATCTCATAGGTCACCTCCAAGCTAGTGCCCGCCAAAAGATGCTCTTCCCGAATACAAGCAACGAACCGTGCCGAGGATACACCGCGAAGACACTTTCGACAAATATTCCTGCCGCGAATATTCCTGCCTTATGCTCTACAGACCGCCAGTGGGCAGGAATATTCATGTCAGGAATATAAGAACGTTCGCACAGCAACCTTCACGTGACTCCTTGTATCAGTAGGCATTATGCATTTCCAGGCAGGCACTATCCATATCCCGATGCCTCTGATCATGGCGGGGCTTCGCCCTGCTGTGCATCATCCGGCAGGTAAGCGGCGTCGTTGAGTGCAGGGATCATGAAACTCTTGTTTAGGTCGTCTCATCTGAAGATACTGGAAACTCAGAGACGCTCCCCTCTTTGTTGGCGCTTTGGGGCGGTCGTTTCTCTATTCTAATTCTCGGCTCGAAGTCGCGAAAGCGGCACGCAGCCTGTGAGAAAATCTGTCAGGAACCGTTCGCCCGGTTGATGTAGACGATGGCCTCGGCAAATTCGCGCCGCGTGGCCTCCAATTGCCCCAGCCGGAGCCCGCACATGTATTGGAACCAGCGTCCCTGGATAGACTCGAAACGCTCCCTGCGGACTCTCTTGGCGCGCTCGAGTGCATCTGCGAGGCCGGGTGGCGGATCTGACTTTTCAAGACGCTTCGCCGCTTTGGCAATCGCACGGTCGAGTGCCTCCAAGTAGCGCACGTCGTCGATCCCGGCTCGATGGGCCTCCCACGCCAGGGTCGGGATCGGTTGCCCGAATTCATCCGGGTAAACGACCCTGTGGACGATGCGATCAGGATTGTAGACCTCCTCGCCCGGCATGTCCCAGTACGACCACGGGGAACTGCCGAGGTATCCGCAGGCGGTATTATATAGCCCCGTGAGTGACCGGTACCACATAGGGAACGCCGTGGCCGTCGTCCAGTACGAAATCGGTTGGAAACCCTTCTCGCGGACGTACATTGCCGCAGCGTTGTCTGTGCCCCCGAACACGTAAATGTTGTAAACCGGTCGGTCGATGAAATCTCTGGTCGCCTGCTGTGCGTCCCGACTGTTGATCGCGGTCATCATGTGAAGGCCGGCCTTCAAACGCCGCTCCGCTTCTTTGCGGCAGCGTTCGATCCTTTCGCCGTGCGGTTCGTCGACTCCATAGTAGTACAGGTCGTCGAACCCCATCGCCTTGGCCTCCTGCACCTGCTCTGCCGCCGCGCCGCCCGGCCAATGCATCAGACACGGCGCCCGCGTCATCCCCGCCTGGCTTGCGTATTTCAGCGTGGAATAGCCCCCGTACAACGTGGTCGTGTTCAGCCCGTGCCGCACCTGGTCCTGCAACTCAGCCAGGTAGCGTTCCGGCGGCACGTAATTCGGACGCTTCGGGTCTACTGGTTGGCCAGGGTAGTAAATGCCGTAGTATCCCTCCGGGGGGCGCAGATCGACAGGGAGCACCTCCAGTCTCACAGGCAGGCGCAAAGTCCGCGTTTCGGAGCCTTTGACGTGCAACAGGATCTCGCCCGAGTAATTCTCTGACACCGCACCCGCGGGCACCTGGACTGTAAGCCAGAACTGGCGGCTCTCATGTGCCGGCACCTGGGCAACGCAGTGCCCGCCGCCCCATCCGCCCTGCTCGCCCTTCGGCGGGATAGCCGTACGATCGTCTCGCAGAAGCAACTCGGGGATCAGCATCTTGGGACGCCGGTCGCGGTAGAGGGCGTTTACTCGCTCGCGAACGTGTACAACGCGAAGGTCGATTTGATCGACACCGATGACGGTTCCCTCCGGCCCCGTGAGCTCATCCAAGGACACGCGCACTTCGTCGGCCGCATCCAACGCTCGAACGGCGAACGTGCCGTTCACGTACTGGTCCGCCGCTCCCCACAGCGGCAAACGCGTCAGGATCTCATCTTCGGACGGCATCCAATCGTAGAGGTACTCTCGGTAGGGCATCACGGCGCCGACAACAAACCCGCGCTGGGCGGCAGCAGCTCGCAACCCCGAGTCGTCGCGGTATCGTCGCAACGCTCGCACGACCGGTTCCTTCACCGGCTCCGGCAAATCGTGCTCCGCTGGTCGGAAACCCGGGCCTGATGTAAAGAGGACAGCGTCCAACATGCCGCCGGTGACGTCCACATCTACGTGATGCGCCCCCTTCGAAACGGCGATCGCACCCAGGTGGATCCACACGTAACGTGCGCCACCGGGCCCACCTCGGCCGCCGGTCACGGGTCGCTCGTCGACCGTGAGTCGGACGCCACCGTAGCCGCCGTATTTTCGGACCCAGAAGTGATACGCCCCGTCACTGGGGAAATCCGCGACCCACGTCAGCCGATGCGTACCTCCCGACGCCGTCCACGCCGCCCAATCGCCCAGAGGCGGAGTGCCTCCATAGGCCGTCCCGTTGGGATAGAACCCCCACGCCGGCATCAGCGCCGCGCCGCTGGTCCAGCACACGGTGGCCGGCGCGGGTTCAGCGCCAACACTCAGCACAACACTGGTCGCCACCAGGACGACGGCGATACACATTCGATTTGTCACACCGCTCATTCTTCAACCTCCACAGTTCGTGAAGCTCAGTGGGCACAGCCGCTGCCCGGTGATCCGAACTGGTCTATTCTGACATGTTGACCCGCAATTCTCGACAGGTCGCCATTTTCTTGAAGACAACCATTTTTCAGGTGGCGGCAGCGCACGAGTGGAAGACGACGCCGGATTGGATGGCTGCATCTACTGATTGAGGATGAAACGACGTGGGACGCTGCTGAATAGACTCATCCAGAGTGGTCTGCTGGATGGATACGTAGACGACAATATCGCGGACCTGGCTCACGGCCTCAGCACAATCTTGCCCGCCAACGTTCCGGCCATTTGCAGCGTGTTCTCTTCCTGTAACCGGTGAGCGGCTGCGGCTTCCGACAACGGCATGACTTGGCTGATTTGGGCTTTCAGCTTGCCTTCCACGAACCAGCGGTTCATGTCGTCGGCACACACTCGCATCTCGTCGGGGCTGGCTTTGAACATCACCACGCCGTGCATCGAGCATTCCTTGACGTAGAACGGTCCGACGGGGAGTTCGGGACGAGCATCCCGGCCTGCCATCAACACAATACGACCGCGCTCAGCCAAGTAGCCGATGATCGTGTCAAAGTCCGGCTCGCGCAACGTCTCCCAGAAGACGTTCACGCCGTCCGGGGCGAACTCGCCAACGGCCGCGTCCACGTCCTCCGTCATGTAGTTGACCGCTGCATCCGCGCCCAGCTCGCGGCACATCGCCAATTTTTCGTCGGTGCCGCCGGTCGTGATGACCCGCGCGCCGGCCGCCTTGGCCATCTGGACCACCATGGAACCGACGCCACCGCTGCCGCCATGCACGAAGACCGACTCCCCGGCCTTGAGCTTCGCCTTGCGAAAAAGGCCCAAGTGTGCGGTCACGCCCACCAATGCAGTCGCCGCGGCCGTTTCGTCGTCCACGCCGTCCGGCGTTGGATAGAGCCAGCATTCGTCCACCGCACAATACTCGGCAAACGTGCCTTGCCTTCCAACCAATCCCTGATTGGTAGCCCAGACGCGATCACCGACCTTGAAGCGAGTGGCATCCAGCCCAACGGCTTCAACTACGCCAGCCAAATCGCATCCTACGATGAACGGCATGGGCAATTCCCAGAAATCGGCCCCGCCTCGAATGTAGGTGTCGACAGGATTGACCGACACGGCCGACACTTTCACCAGCACCTCCGAACTTTTGGGCTCGGGCTGCGGCAGATCGCCGTAAGTGATGTTTTCCGGCGGGCCGGTCTGTTCGATATAGGCAGCTTTCATCGAATTCTCTCCCAGCCATCTCAGGACTTAGCGTTTTCCGCGTAGAACTCCGTAGCAGCAGCCACGCTCGAACCGTGTTCGAACGAATAGCCCTGCTCGGCAAGCAACTGCTCCAGCGCGGATAAGAACAGCAGCACGTTGTTCGCTCGCGACGCATAACCCATCAAGCCGATCCGCCACACTTTGCCCTTGAAATCGCCGAGGCCGGCACCGATCTCGATGCCAAAGCGATTGAGCAAACCGCCGCGAATCGCGGCGTCGTCGACGCCTTCGGGAATTCGAACGGCGTTCAACATGGGCAGTTGATGTCCTTCTTGCGTCGCATACTCGATGCCCAACGCCGACAGCCCGGCTTTCAAGGCCAAATGGTTCTGCATGTGCCGGACAAAGCAGTTTTCCAATCCCTCCTCGTGAATGATGCGCAGGGCCTCGTATAACGCGTAGGTCATGTTCACCGGTGCCGTATGGTGATAGACGCGGTTGCTGCCCCAGTAGTTGGCCAGCATGGTCACGTCCAAATACCAACTTTGCACCTTCGTCTTGCGGTTCATGATGACGTCCATGGCGCGCGGACTGAACGAAACTGGGGCCAACCCCGGTGGGCAACTCAGGCACTTTTGCGAACCGGCATAAACGGCGTCGATGTTCCATTCATCCACCTTGACCGGCATACCGCCCAGGGCCGTTACCGTATCGACAAGCAGCAGAGCGCCCGCGTCGTGAACTGCGTCGGAGATCTCCTCGATTGGCTGCGAAGCACCCGTCGACGTCTCGGCCATGACAATTCCCACGACTTTCGGCTTGGCCGCCGCCAATGCGTCCTTCAAGTCGTCCGGCGTAAACACTTGGCCCCACGGCCGCTTGATCTCGGTAACTTCCGCCCCCGTTCGCCGTGCGACATCGGCCATCCGCATACCGAACACACCGTTCACGCACACCAGCATCGAATCCCCCGGTTCGATCAAGTTCACGACGGTGGCCTCCATACCTGCCGAACCGGTTGCGCTGACAGCAATCGTCATCTGATTCTGCGTCTGGTACAGATCGCGCAGCATCTGCTGTAATCCGTCCATAACTTGCAGGTAATACGGATCCAGATGCCCAACGGTAACTTTGCCGATGGCGTCCAGAACGCGAGGGTGAATATCACTGGGGCCCGGCCCCATGAGAATGCGAACGGGAGGATTCAACGTCGGGGCGATTTCCGTCACAGCAGCACCTCTGTTGGCTAGTGATTAGTCGAGAGAATCGAGAGCATGGATGTTTTACACCAGCCCCCCACCGCTTGCCAGGGGCAACGGCCGGGCAAGGCGGCGCGAACCCGAAGCACGCCGTTGGCGTCCCTCAATCAGGCGGGCGGGCGCATGGATCTTTTCCACGACGATTCGATCGACTAGAATCTACTCACACGAAAGCCACTTCTGGAGGGTAAGCGAATGGCTAGCGGCCTCATTGGAAATGAGGTGCCCCGTATGGGGTTGCGGGTTCGAGTCCCGTGCCCTCCGCTTCAGAAGTCGTTGCCAGACAAGGAGATTGAGCCACTCCACTCGAAGCCATCGTCTTCCGCCTGGCCTTCAATCTGACGAGTGGTACCCAAACTGGTACCCAAATCGTCGTTTTCTCGTTGCGATTCGGGCTGATGTTCGGCCCATAGGTCAGCCGCTACCTCGTCGGCGTCCATCTCCACGTAGTAGTCCATCGACGTGCTGACCGAGGCGTGCCTCATCAGCAGCTTCAGCGTTGCGGGCATCACTCTCTTCGCCCATCTGGTGCCGTAGCTTCTTCTCAGGTCATGGCAGGACGCGAACTTGATGACTTCACGTTCAACCAGCTTGGTCCGTCCCGTGGGCTGCCCGGTCTTGCTGTCGAGGATCTCTTCTTTGACCTTCTTCATCTCCCGGTTGACGATGATGCCGGCCTTCTTGCCGATCTTGGTCACCATTCGGGAAACCCGCTTGGGCGTGATCGGCTGGCCAGACTGGAGCCCCAGGATTCGGAACACTCGCCCGGTTCTTTCGTCTTCAGGCGTTCGAAGGAGCCATTCAGCGAAATCCGGTGTTAACGGTAGGAACTGATCCTTGCCGCTCTTCTGGGCGTCCGCTGAAATGCGAAACCGCGGGTGCTTACCACTCAGGTCGATCGCGAAGCTGGAATCAGAATCCCAGGAAACGACGAGCGATTCCTCGAGCCGCAAACCTGACAACCAGAGTCCCTCGATGTACCGCTGCCACACATGGTAGTCATGCGGCCTAACTGATTTGCACGCCTTCAGCATCCGGTCGAATTCTTCTTCGACGATGGCGCGACCACGGGCGAACTTCTGGCCCTTCACTCGTTTTGGTCGATGCATCTTTGGCATCTTGCGGAGGTACTCGTTTCCGACTGCCCAGGACAAGGCAGCCTGGAGATGCCCGAGGTGTGCGTCGATGGTTGTGTCCCTCATTCCCTCCTTGCGCAGGTCCGATTGAAACCGGCTCATCACGGCCGAAGTCAAGATTCCGAGACGATCCGGCGCGATCACGCGTTCAAGGTGGTTCATCGCCGTTGCGGCCGCGTCTCGCGTGCCCTGCGACACTCCCGATAGTTTCTCACGCTCGTAGATTTCCCGGAACTCATCCCAGGAAATCTTGTTGGGGCGTTGGTATCGCCCTTCGGCGATTTCGGCCTCCCACTGGGCGGCCTTCTTCATCGCCTTCTTGCGACTCGGTGTTTCGGCAGATCGCTTCACGTGCTTCCGGGTAACAGGATCCCGGTACCGCATGGTGAAGTTCTTGCGGTCGGCCTCTTGCACTACATGGACTCGGATGTCTTCTGACACTGCTGCCTCCATGCCCGCTGACTGCGGGCCAAGAAAGACCGCAGGCCCAACCACCCGCTATCAAGCGGCTGTGAGACCGCCGATGGCCCCTCACTCCCCGTCCAATGACGGATCGCAGCTTGGGAATCCACGCACGAATGATTGGGCCCAGGGCCTGGTGACATAACAAGATCCTCACAGTCGGGTTG
>JACKQG010006962.1_pt1 | contig 11643 bp, 11 predicted proteins | sample 8237621 | NCBI WGS metagenome assembly JACKQG01 (sample SAMN15677084, study PRJNA649215) | marine metagenome | biome: marine; feature: Black Sea; material: saline water; isolation source: suspended particulate matter (SPM) from the Black Sea western gyre | collected 2013-06-09/2013-06-10 | depth... | reverse complement strand
CCCAGGCCACTCTGGAGATAGAACCGGCCAATGTTGTATTTCGTGCCTGCGTCAAATGTATAATTGTATTTGAACGAGCTCGAAGGATTCCGGTAAAACACCATGTCGGGTGTAATGTTCAATCCAATATCGAACGATTGCGGCCTTTGCTTGCGTACAGGCTCCTGAGATGTCTCGGCAGGGACTGGGTTCGCGACGGGAAGGATCGATGCTGGAAAGGACAAGCTTGTCATGTTGATTTCCGGATCAAGACAGATCAGGGTATTGAGATCCTCACTGATGCTTCGCTCAGGGGTTGGTTCAACGACCGGAAGAACAATAATGGTGGGAAACTCTTCAGGTATCGTTTCAGTGACGGCAGGGGCAATCGTTATTGTGGGTTCTTCAGGTGTTGACTGTACCTGATTAGGGATTACGACCTTTTCTCCTGGTTGCTGCTGCGAAACTACATCTCCTTCCAGGAGACCGAAATAGAGTACCGCTCCAATAACAAGAAGGGCTGCAGGGATAACTGCCCTGTATGCTTTGCGGACGTTAACAAAGTTAAACCGCAAAAGTTCGGATCGAAACAGGCTCCGTTTTACCTTATTCCAAACGCCCGCCGATGGCTCTACGCGCATCTCTCCCAGAGAATCCCGGAACATATTATCCAGTCTCTCATCTTCTCTGTGTATCTTCTCTTCGCTCATCTGCGTTAACGATTAGACTTATTTTTCTGTTCTGACAATACCTTCCGTAAATAACTCCTTGCCCTGGAAAGCTGGGATTTTGACGTATTTTCGGAGATACTCAGTTCATCTGCAATTTCTTTATGACTATATCCTTCAAAAACATACAGATTAAACACCACTTTATATCCAGCCGGAAGTTCATGAATAGCTTTTTGCAGAACCTCCGGTTTGAAGGGTTGTTCCTGTTCTGCCGGCTTCTCTTCAGCAAACCTGCTACCCAGCTGATACGGATCGGTATCCAGGAAAACCAACTTTCTCGCTTTAAGATGGTTGATCGCCTGATTGATCATAATCCGCCTGATCCATCCCTCCAGTGAGCCACTTTGCCGGAATGTCGAGATCTTCTGAAAGATCTTGATGAAAGCCTCCTGCACAACATCTTCCGCCTCTTCACGGTTCCTGCAATAGCGCATGCATAAAAAAAGCATTGGAGTGGCAAAGTGCTGATACAGCATATATTGCGCTTTCCTTTTCTTCTTTATACATCCCTCTATTACACTCGGATCCAGTGGCATTAACCAGGTCTCCTATTTGTAGACATTAAAACTATTGGCAAGTTGCGTCTCTCACGCTCTTTATTAAAAGATTTCAAAGATAGCTCTAAATATTTTATACTTTTGCTTTCTTATCAGGTTCCTAAACCCTGGATGAAAAGATGAATGAAAACCTGGATCCAACCGGAAAAACACTGACACCGGCCGAACAGGAAATTGAGCAGGTGCTGCGGCCATCCGGGTTCCACGATTTTGCCGGACAGGAAGATATTATTGAAAATCTGAAGGTTTTTGTCAAAGCGGCCCGGCAACGGAATGAATCCCTCGATCATGTGTTACTACATGGTCCTCCCGGACTTGGAAAAACAACCCTGGCTCATGTGATCTCCAATGAACTGGAGGTCAGTATCCGGGTCACTTCCGGACCGGTACTTGACAAACCGGGTGACCTGGCCGGCCTGCTGACAAACCTGGATGAGCATGATGTATTGTTCATCGACGAAATCCACAGGCTGACACCCGTGATTGAGGAGTACCTGTACTCTGCCATGGAAGATTTCAAGATCGATATCATGATTGAAACCGGTCCCAATGCAAGAAGTGTACAGATCAAATTGAATCCGTTTACCCTGATCGGAGCTACCACCCGCTCAGGTCTGCTGACTGCCCCTCTCCGTTCCCGGTTCGGGATCAACTCCCGCCTCTCCTACTATCCGGCTAACATCCTGGAACGAATCCTCGGCCGATCATCCGGGATCCTTCATGTCCCTGTCGACAAAGATGCCGCCGCGGAGATTGCCAAACGCAGCCGGGGAACACCCCGGATCGCCAACCTGTTGCTGCGTCGTGTCAGAGACTTTGCCCAGATCAAAGGAGATGGCAACATCGACCTGAAAATCAGCCGCTTTGCCCTGGAAGCGATGAATGTCGATATCTGTGGACTGGATGAGATGGACAACAAGATCCTGGCTACTATTATCGATAAATTCAAAGGGGGACCGGTCGGACTCACCACCATCGCTACAGCTGTCTCAGAAGATGCCGGCACCATCGAAGAGGTCTACGAACCCTTTCTGATCCAGGAGGGATTTTTGGTTCGGACACCACGTGGAAGAGAAGTAACGGAACGGGCGTATAAGCATCTGGGGAGGTTCAATCCTGGAGGTACAGGGAAGTTGTTTTAAGAACCAACTAAAAGCACCACAATCAAGCACCAGATAACAGATAAATCCTAAGCACCATCCTTTATCTACACGCAGTGAATCCCAACGACTCCATCTTACAAAGAGCCCTCTCCCTCGGCTTCTCTCATTGCGGCTTTGCGAAGGCTGAGAAGCTGGAGTCACTCAGGCCTTTTTACACGAACTTTATCAAACAGAAAAAAAATGCCGGGCTGACCTACCTAAAACGCTACACCGAACAGCGCCTCAATCCGGATCTGCTTCTGCCAGGTATTAAATCGGTCATTACCTTGATGATGAACTACTACCCGCAGGAGATCATTCCTGAAGAGGACAATTATGTGATCTCGAAATATGCATACGGGAAAGATGATCACATCGTGGTAAAGGAACGTGTAGAAAAACTAGCATTTTTTATTACCGAATCCTTCAAGCCGTCACTGGTAAAAAGCTTCTTTGATTCCGGGCCTGTGTCTGAAAAAATCTGGGCTCAACGCTGCGGTGTCGGCTGGCAGGGAAAGAACACCCTGATCATTAACAGGAAAGGCGGTTCATTTTATCATATTGGGATAATTCTTACCGACCTGAATCTTTATCCTGACGAACCTGAAACAGATCGTTGCGGAAGTTGTGACAAATGTATCAACGCTTGTCCTACGGGAGCCCTGAATTCTCCGTACCAGCTCGAAATCGCCCGATGCATCTCCTATCAAACGATCGAAAACCGGGGAGAGATCCCACAAGAGATTAAAGGAAACCTTCGTGACCGGATCTTTGGCTGTGACATCTGCCAGGATGTATGTCCCTTTAACCGGTTTGCCAAACCTACAAAAGAGAAACATTTTCTCCCCTCCCCCGAATTAACAGCTCTTCGAAAAAAGGAATGGAGAGAGATGGGTGAGGAGACCTTCAACAGGATCTTCCGTGATTCAGGGATCATCAGAACCGGCTATCAAACAGTGAAACGAAATATGGGCTTATGAGTTCTGCTCCCCCCAGTTATATTTCGGAAATTCAAATCCGGTTAACGCCAGCACCCGGTCAACCACGGTCATAGCCAACTCTTCATTACCCTGTGGTTTGCTATAGAAAGAGGGGGAGGCAGGACAAATAATCGCACCCGCCTCTGTCAGAAATTTCATGTTATGCAGGTGAATCAAACTGTATGGAGCTTCACGGGGAACCAGAATCAGCTTCCTTTGCTCTTTCAGCATCACATCGGCAGCCCGGGTCATCAGGTCGCTCGAGACACCCGAAGCGATCCGTCCCAGCGTGCCCATCGTACAGGGACAAATGATCATGGTATCGTAACCGGCTGAACCGGAAGCCATCGGAGCAAAAAAATCGTTCGGATCATAGGTAGTAAACGGCAGGGAAGAGGGATCGAAAGAATCCAGCTCGAATTCCCAGACCTTGATGGCGTTCTCAGAGAAAATCACACCACAATCTGAGATCTGATCTCTCAGACCATCCAGCTTCTCAAGCAAAAGTTTCCCATATATCGAGCCACTTGCGCCGGTAATTCCAACTATGAGCTTTTTTCCCATGATTACCAGTTCCTTCTTCCCTTAAACTGATACGATACCGACAACGATAACACATTATTATACTGTCCCCAATCAAAGAGGACCTTCCGCCAGGCTTCTGGCCGTCTGTCAGGTTGAGGCTGGCGGAGGGAGAACAGTGAGTAATTGAACCGGAAGGTAGCCTTCAGGTGCCTGGATATATATCCTGAAACGCCGACAATACCAGCCAGTGTAACGCGACGAAAAGGGTAGTCATTTGGCACCTCACTACCATCGACCTCTTCGTTGAAGCCAAGCAGGACATCAACTGCCGGACCAGCTTCCACCGAGATACGTTTCAAAAAGGTAAACTGATATAGGATGGGGATCTCCAGGTAATGAAGCCTTAAGAGGTAAGAGTGATAATCATTCTCCTGATAAAAGGTGGGTTTCTTGCTCCCTTTCTGAATGTATTCCATCTCCAGCTGCAAAGAGGAGTGAGGAGAGAGTTCCAGATGAACAAAGCCTCCCCCCAGAAAGCCGACTTTGGTGTAGCCGCCCCATCTATCACCATCTACCTGGCTGATCAACCCTCCAGCCAAAATCCCTCCGTCAAATCTCTGAGCAATGAGATCACACCGAAGGAAAAAGATCAGAAATAAAAAGAGTATGATCGGAACTTGATAATGTTTCATAGGATTCATCATTCGTAAATCGTTAATCGTCACTTGTAAATTATTATTACCCCTAAATCCCCTGAAGGGGACTTACTCCCCCTTAGGGGGCCGGGGGGTAATATTTTACCAGCCACAAAATTACCATTTTAATTGATTATAGATCCATACTTAGTACCTTTGACATTCAGAATTCCAACTGAGAACCATTGAATAAAAACGAGTTCAGAATCCTTCTTGTCGATGACGAACCTGATATCCTGGAGTTTGTGGGATACAATCTGATGCGTGAAGGATACCAGGTAGAGAAAGCGGAAAGCGGAAAACTGGCGATCCGCCTTGCCCGGGAGTTCCTTCCCCACCTGGTCATCCTCGATGTGATGATGCCGGGCATGGATGGCATGGAAACATGCACAACACTGCTTGCCATGGAAGAGCTGAAAAATCCGCTCATTGCTTTCCTGACAGCCAGGGGAGAAGACTATTCGCAAATAGCCGGTTTTGAAGCCGGAGCTGACGACTATATTACCAAACCGATCAAACCCAGGATCCTCCTCTCCCGGATCCAGGCACTACTACGCCGTTACAAAGACCAGGTGACAGAAGAGCCTGCATCCGATATCGTGGAGACAACTGACTTTGTCATCGATAAAGCCAAATATGTTGTAATCCGTGACGGCAATGAGATCTCGCTCCCCAAAAAAGAGTTTGAACTGCTCTGGTTCCTTGTATCCTCTCCGAATAAGGTAGTTACACGTGATGATATCTTCTCTTCGGTATGGGGAAACGATGTGATCGTAGGTGACCGCACCATCGATGTGCATATCCGGCGTATCAGGGAACGACTGGGAATCGACAGCATCAAAACTGTCAAAGGCGTTGGTTATAAATTTGAAGAAAAATGAGATTTAACCTTTTCAAACGGAAAAACCAGCAGGTCAAGCCACCCCAGACCGATAACCGCTTCCCTGATGAAGTCAGCCCCGATCTGGCAGAGGAGAAGAGCCGCGAGATTGAACAGCTGAAGCAGCTCGAACTATACAGGAAAGAATTTATCGGCAACATTTCACACGAGCTCAAAACCCCGTTGTTCAATATCCAGGGGTATATTCTTACGCTGATGGACGGAGGCCTTGAAGATCCTTCTATCAACATGGAGTACCTGAAACGAACAGAAAAGAGCATCGAACGGCTGATCCGTATTGTAGATGACCTGGATGAGATCACCCAGCTGGAAACGGGCCAGATAAAACTGACTATCACACGGTTTGATATCACTGCCTTAACGATAGAGGTGATCGAGATGCTGGAGATAAAAGCCAGAAAACGGAAGGTAGACATCATTTGCACCGGGCAGGATAAGCCCATTTATGTGGAAGGAGATCAGGAGAAGATCCGGCAGGTCATCACTAATATTCTTGAGAATTCAATCCGGTACGGCAGGGAAGAAGGGAGCGTAAAGATAGATTTCTTCGATATGGATAAACATGTGCTGACAGAGATCACCGACAATGGCACCGGCATTGATCCGGAAGAGTTGCCCCGGGTGTTTGAACGCTTTTACAGAACCTCAAGGGGCAGAGCCTCTTTTTCAAAGGGAAAAGGATTGGGGCTGGCTATTGTCAAACATATCATGGAGGCACATAACCAGACTGTCAATGTCAGAAGTACAGTTGGAGTCGGGACTACATTTGGCTTTACCCTGAACCTTATTTCACGCGATCGGTGGTAAAGATCACCAGCTTCTCCAGCGAATCCCTGTAGCGAGAAGCAGGATTTGTCATGAGCAACTCAATGGCTCTCTCCCGGTATTCCAGCATCTTCTCACGGGCGGCATCCAGTCCGCCGGCATCGTTCACCATCTGCATCAATCGCGAAACGCGACGAGAGTCTGTATTGTGATTCTTCACGGTGTTAATGACCCACCGCTTTTCACTGGAAGTCGCATGATTCAGCAGATGAATCAGCGGCAGTGTCATCTTCTGATCTTTGATATCTATTCCACTCGGCTTCCCGGTAATCGTGCCCGATTCATAGTCAAACAGGTCGTCTTTGATCTGAAAAGCGATCCCGGCATACTCTCCAAAGAGTCGCATCTTCTCTACGGTCACCTGATCGGCTCCTACAGAGAAGGCCCCACTGGCACAACAGGAAGCAATCAGTGAAGCGGTCTTCATCCGGATGATATCAAAATAGATCTCCTCACTGATATCCAGCCTCCGGGCTTTTTCGATCTGCAACAGCTCCCCTTCACTCATCTCCTTCACCGCCCGCGAGACGATCTTCAGCAAGCCGAATTCATCCTTCTCCAGCGAAAGCAACATACCGCGCGACAACAGGAAATCACCTACCAGAACAGCAATCTTGTTTTTCCACAGAGCGTTGATCGAAAAGAGCCCTCTTCTCATATTGGAGTCATCGACCACATCATCGTGAACCAGTGTAGCGGTATGGAGCATCTCGATCAACGAGGCAGCTACATAGGTGCTCTCCGATACCTCTCCGTGCATGCTGGCAGAGAGAAAAACAAATACAGGCCGGATCTGTTTCCCCTTGCGTTTATATAGGTATCGCGTAATGATATCGAGCAGGGAAACGTTGCTCTTCATGTAGTCTTTGAACTTCTTATCAAACACTACCAGGTGTTCGGCAACAGGCGCTTTGATTGAATTTAGTGACGGCACGAGCAACGTATTGGTGGATAAAAATACGTAATTTTACCAACCTAATCGACTCCGATGGCTGGATTCCTTTTTCATGAAGTTGTATTCGGTCCTGTTCGCAGCAGGAGGCTGGGACTCTCACTTGGCATCAACCTCTTGCCCCTGCACTCCAAATTCTGCTCTTTCAACTGCATCTATTGTGAATGCGGCTGGACTCCCAACCCAAAAGAGAAGCCTCCCGAACTGCCTACCCGGGAGGAGGTCAGATGGTATCTGGAGAAACACCTCAAGCGACTTCAGGAAGAGGACTACCTTCCCGATACCATTACCTATGCCGGGAACGGAGAACCCACGGTGCATCCTGATTTTCCTGCGATCGTCGACGACACACTGTCCCTCCGCGACACCTACGCCCCGGAAGCCTGCGTAACGGTGCTTTCCAATGCAAGCATGCTCCACCACAAAGAGATCTTTCAAGCCCTGCTTCGCCTCGATAACAACATCCAGAAACTGGATACCGGAATCGAAAAGATATTCCGCCTGGTTAACAACCCCATGCAACCTGTCAATTTTGAGGAGTTGATCCTTAACCTGAAACGTTTCCAGGGCAACGTCATTATCCAGACGATGTTCCTGAGAGGCGAGTTCCGGGGTGAGCAGTTTGATAACACCAAAGAAAGTGAAGTATCTGCCTGGCTGGAAAAACTCAACGAGATCGGGCCCAAATCGGTGATGATCTATCCGATTGCCCGGGCAACAGCCTCCCACAACATCGAAAAAATCGCTACATTTGAACTGGAAAAAATCGCGGAGAGAGTTAGGAAGGATGGGATTGAAGTGGAAGTTTATCAGTAAGACAAGTTAGACCGTGGCACGTAGGACGTGGGACGTGAGAAGTGGGACGTGGGAAGTGGGACGTAGGATGTTTGAAGAAATTTTCCCTTAATGACCTTAATGACCTAATGACTTAATGACTTTTTATGGCCAAACCACAACATCACAAAATGACGTTCTACTACCCGGCAAAAATCTGGCTGGCGTTTGGAGAGACGTTTGAAGAAAACCAGAAGATCGTCGACTGGTTTATCGCCAACAACTATTCGGATGTTGCAGCGCTCTCTCATGCCATGAGAGGCAGTGATGAGGCGTTTTCCTGGCTGATGAAAAATGGCTTTGTACACCTGGCTGCGTTCGACAGCGCAGTCACTTCCAAAGATCCCAAAGCCTTTAAATGGTTAAAAGACAACAAACATCTTTTCCTGTTCGTTCTTGCGGAAGCTTGCCTGGGGAAACCCGATTCGATCGCCTGGTTCAAGAAGCACAAACTGGATGCTTTCATCGTTATCGCCACAAAGATCAAAAAATTCTGTGACAGCCAGACGTTTGACTACCACAAGAAACGGTTCTAAATAGATTGAAAGCACCTTTAGGTGCAGAGCGAATAATCACAAAGACGGCACTTGACACAACCCTCCTCGTGAATGAGGCTGTCTTTCTCATGGCATTTCGGACAGTCATGGTCCGCTGTTTTGGTTCCGTTAGGTATGAATTTCTTCAGCGCCCGTTCCACACCGTTTTTCCAGGTGTTGATCGAGTCTACTTCAAAGTGCAGCTTAGAGATGATATTAACCACAAATGGAAGAGGCATGCCGTGACGCAGGATCCCGGAGATCAGTTTGGCATAGTTCCAGAACTCTTTGTCGAACGACCTCGAGAGTCCCTCAATGGTGATCTTATAACCCTGCCTGTCTTCAAACTGAAAATCATACCGGGAATCGACACCATCGGGACGACTCTTTATGATCCATCCTTTCTGTACCCACGTGGGGATCCAGAAGTCATCGGAAACACCGGTGAAGATCTCATATGGCCTGCCATTCAGCAAACCTACTACACCGATCCATTTCTGCTTATCGTTCTGGAACCTGACTATCTCGGCATCCAGCTTCTCAGGACGATGTGGTGCCCGGGTCTCCTTGAATTCGTTTGAATCCTTCTTCTCATCTTTGTTGTCGTTGGCTACCAGTACACCGGCACGGGAGCCCTCCCGGTAAACAGTCATCCCTTTACAACCACTCTTCCAGGCGGTTTCGTAAATGGTACCGATCATCTCCTGTGGGATATCGTTGGGAACATTCACCGTCACACTGATGGAATGGTCGACCCATTTCTGGATCGCTCCCTGCATCTTGACTTTGGCTACCCAGTTAATATCGTTTGCCGTAGCCCGGTGGAAGGGTGATTTCTTGATGATCTCATCCACCTCTTTGTCGCTCTTATGGATCATCTCATCAAGATTATAGCCGTTTATCTTCAGCCATGTGACGAAGTTATGATGGAACACATTGTACTCTTCCCATGTATCTCCTACTTCATCGGTGAAGGTGATGGTTACATTTTTATCGTTGGGATTAACTTTCCGGCGGCGTTTGTAGGAGACAGCAAAAACAGGCTCCAGTCCGGAGGTGGTTTGTGTGAGAATGCTGACGGAACCCGTGGGGGCAATGGTCAGCATAGCTATGTTCCGGCGTCCGTTTTTCTGCATCTCCTCATAGATACCTGGATCTGCTTCTTTGATACGTTTGATAAAGGGGTTGTCTTTTTCCCGTTCTGCGTCGTAAATCGGGAAAGAGCCCCGTTCCTGCGCCATCGTAACGGATGAACGATAGGCTTCCAGGGAGAGGATCTTGTGAACCTCAACAGAGAAATCAATTGCTTCATCGGATCCGTAGCGGGTGCCCAAAGCAGCCAGCATATCTCCCTCCGCTGTGATTCCAAAACCGGTCCGCCTGCCCTGGATGGCTTTCTCTTTGATATTTTTCCAGAGGTCGCGTTCCCGCGACTTGATCTCCTCAACCTCCGGATCCTGTTCTATCTTCTCCAGGATCCTCTCCACCTTCTCGAGCTCCAGATCGATGAGGTCATCCATGATGCGCTGTGCCTTATGAACATGCTCAATAAAGAGCCCGGAGTTGAAATAGGCTTCACTGGTGAAGGGATTTACGACATAGCTGTAAAGGTTGATGGCCATCAGCCGGCAGCTGTCGTAGGGGCACAGGGGGATCTCTCCGCAAGGGTTGGTAGAGAGGGTTTTGAATCCCTGGTCGGCATAGCTGTCGGGAACGGATTCGCGGAGAATGGTATTCCAGAAAAGAATTCCCGGTTCAGCCGATTTCCATGCATTATGAACAATTTTGTTCCAGAGATCGCGGGCACGGATGGATCTGGTTACTGTAGGCTCCTTTGAATCAACCGGGTATTGCTGGGTAAACTCACCATCTTTGATCACCGCTTTCATGAAGTCGTCGGTAATCTTCACAGAGATATTTGCACCTGTCACCTTTCCGGCTTCCAATTTGGCATCAATGAAATGTTCGGCATCGGGATGTACAATGGAGATGCTGAGCATCAACGCTCCTCTCCTTCCTTCCTGGGCCACCTCGCGCGTGGAATTTGAGTATCGCTCCATGAACGGAACGATCCCGGTAGAAGTGAGAGCGCTGTTCTTCACCATACTGTACTTCGGACGGATGTGGGAAAGGTCGTGGCCGACACCTCCCCTGCGCTTCATTAACTGAACCTGTTCCTCATCGGTCTTCATGATACCTCCGTAAGAGTCGGCCAGTCCATCATTGCCGATCACGAAACAATTGGACAACGAACCAATCTGAAAATTGTTCCCGATACCGGCCATGGGGCTGCCCTGGGGAACGATGTATTTGAAATTCCTGATCAGCTCAAAGATCTCCTCTTCGCTAATCGGGTTGGGGTACTTCTTCTCAATCCGTGCTATTTCACCGGCAATCCGGTGATGCATGTCATCCGGAGTCAGCTCAAACAGGTTCCCTTCAGAATCTTTCAGCGCATACTTGTTTGCCCATACATCTGCTGCCAGGCTGTCACCATTAAAATATTCTGTCGATTTTGCTACGACCTCATCAAATGAAAATTTCTTATGGACAGACTCTTTCTTCTGGTCCTCTTTCTCTTTCATCTCCTGATCTTCTATCATTACTTTAGGACGTATTCGCTTGTTTAACACCTCGGTATAATAGGCTTTCTCCTTCTGCTGTTGCGTCTGAACGGTAGGAGCTTCTTCCATTTACAGCTCTGTTAGTTTGGTTAAACCCTCTTTAGTTAACTGGTTTCTAATCTGCTATGAAAAAATCTGGGGGGGATTTTTTTGCAGATGCAAGATACTACGAAGAAATGTTTTTCGGGCGAAATGTTATTAACAGAAATCGGGTCAGAATTGCTAAATGTTTGAGTTCAAAAATATTAGGCCGTAATAAGTCTTAAACAACTCACAACGTGTCATTTATGCGTTATCCCGCCACAGTAGCTTCTTTCCGAAGCCCAGCCGGTTATCTGTGAGTTTGAGGAGGGAAGGTTTTA
>JACKQG010006961.1_pt1 | contig 11644 bp, 5 predicted proteins | sample 8237621 | NCBI WGS metagenome assembly JACKQG01 (sample SAMN15677084, study PRJNA649215) | marine metagenome | biome: marine; feature: Black Sea; material: saline water; isolation source: suspended particulate matter (SPM) from the Black Sea western gyre | collected 2013-06-09/2013-06-10 | depth... | reverse complement strand
ACGTTAGTCATTTCACCCTGTAACAAATCCAAAACCTCATCCGTCATACTCTAAATTTCAAAATTGTTTAACTAAAAATTGATTTATCATGAAATTAAAACGATTATTTACATTGAGTTTGATTTTTACAGTTCTTCCCGGACTGTTTTCAACGCTTTATTCACAGGAAAAAGGAAATAAAAATGTTGTAACTGAAAATCGGCAGTTACCTTCTTTTACAGGTATTGATATAGGAGGCTCTTTAGATGTTTACATCCTGCAAACAGATGAACAATCAGTCAGGATTGAAACTGACGGAAACCTGCAGGATAATGTAATTACAACGGTTTCGGGAAATATTTTAACCATTAAATCCAAAGGGATAAAAAATCCTACCAAATTAAATGCTTATGTGCATCTGCATGAATTAATTTTTCTTGAAGCAGGGGGCGCAACGGATGTGAAGGGAGAAGGTCTCTTTAAAACCGATGAATTGAAGGTCATTGCCCATGGGGCGGCAAGTGTAACTCTTGATATGGATGTTAATTATCTTGAAACAATTGTATCAGGCGCTGCTGATGTGAAACTATCAGGCAGAGCCGTTACACATAAAACAAAAGTTAGCGGAGCCGGAAATGTAAAAGCTAAAAGCCTGATTACAGAAAAATGCACTTACAATGTTTCAGGGGCAGGGGATGCAAGTTTGAATGTTACCAATGAAATTACAGGAGAAACCTCAGGTGCAGGAAGTGTTAATTATGAGGGTGAACCTAAAAGTGTCATTATATCTAAAGATGGTAAATCAACAGGATTTTATGTGAAAGAGTATTATGATTCAACCAAAGTAAAAATTGGGGGTTTAAATATTGAAGTTTATGAAGGGGATGATTCTGTCAGGGTTGTCGTAGGAAATCGTGTGCTAAATATTGATGAAAATGGCAATGTGAATTTTGGCAGATGTAAAAGGAATAAATTTAATGGACACTGGGCAGGCTTCGACATGGGTATTAACGGATATGTGGATCCCGATTTTAAAATGAGTTTCCCTAAAGAGACGGAATATATGGATTTAAGAATGACCAAATCAGTTGCTGTTTATATTAACTTTTTCGAGCAGAACATTGCTTTGTCAAAAAATCAAAAATTCGGAATGGTAACAGGATTGGGTATAAACTGGCATAATTACCGATTCAGTAAGGATACACGGCTTAATGCAGATTCGTCAGAACTTATCGGTTATATTGACAAAGGGATAAGCATAAGAAAGACCAAGCTGACTAATTTATATCTGAATATTCCTCTTTTGCTTGAATTTCAGACTAACAGCGGTCATAAAAAAAACAGTTTTCATTTTGGACTGGGTATGGTTATGGGTGTAAGGCTTTCTTCACATACGAAAAAGTATTACGATGAAAGGAATAAGGAATTTGACATTACAAAATATAACCCTGCAACCGACAAATACGAAACACTCTTTACAGCAGTATCATCCGATAATTCAATAGTTAAAAATTTCGATGATTTTTATATGAACCCTTTCAAATGGGATGCAACTGTAAGGATAGGGTGGGGGTTCATAAACCTTTTTGCCACCTATTCGGTCAATACTATGTTTAAGAAAGACAAAGGACCTGAGTTGTATCCCTGGACAATTGGAATTACTTTTGTGAATTTATAATCTTAAGAATAATTTGGAATAATGGAATGGTGGATTAATTTTTAATAATCCATCATTCCATTATTCCGTCTTTGTGCTATTCCATCCACACCTTAATTTTTAAATTTCATCCTCTGATTATTTCAATAACTTTTTATAATTTTACACTCGAATTAAGGGTTGTATTTTTATGTAATATTTTAATTTTCAATAGTCAATCCCGCACGTGCGGGAATAATCAATACAAAAGGTATGTCAGGACATAGTAAATGGTCAACCATTAAAAGAAGAAAAGGCGCGCAAGACGCCAAGAGGTCTAAAATGTTCTCAAAAATAATCAAGGATATTACGGTTGCCGTTAAGGAGAGCGGCCCTGATCCTGAGAATAATCCCCGGTTAAGAATGGCGATTGCAAATGCAAAGGGCGTTAGTATGCCTAAGGATAACATAGAGAGAGCCATTAGCAAAGGTAAAGACAAGGATGCAGAAAATTTCCTGGAGTTGACTTACGAAGGTTACCTTTCTCACGGCATTGCTATTTATATTGAATGTACTACCGATAACCAGCAGCGTACCATAAGTAATGTCCGTGCTATTTTTAATAAATATAGTGGTAATCTCGGAACAAAAGGCTCATTGAGTTTTTTATTTGACCGCAAAGGTATTTTTACTGTTCCAAAGGGAGAATTGGATGAGGAAGAGTTTGAACTGGAAATGATTGATGCAGGCGCTGAAGACATAGAAGGGGAAGATGGTTTCTTTTCTATTACAACGGCAATGGAAGACTTTGGCAATATGCAGAAAAAACTGGAGGAAATGGGTATAGAACCAGAATCTGCAGAGCTACAGAGAATTCCTCACGAAACAATTAAACTTGATGATGAAACTGCCAGAAAGATACTGAAAGTAATTGAAATGTTTGAAGATGATGACGATGTGCAGAAGGTTTTTCATAATCTTGAAATAACTGATGAATTGATGTCAGAGATGTAGTATTTTATGAAGTAACTAATCAATATCAAATTAACAATAAAAATTTCTTGATAAATATTATTATTATTGTTTCTTTTTTAAGGATTAAGTTTTTTCGGATTTAATTATTTCAATGAATTGTTTTACACTCAATAATCTTAAAGCAACAGATAAAACTACCGAAGTTAACAACATAATTACAAAATTGATTTTCCACTCGAACAAGAGATATTTTGAAAAGTAATTAATCAGGATTACACCAATAACAAAAACCAAAATCACAGACAGGAATTTTACATTTATTCTGAACTTAAAAAGATACTGCGCAACTATCACCTGTGCCACTGCTGTAATAAACTGGGCACTCAGGCTGGCATAAGCTGAACCGATGGCTTGTAGCCGGGGCACCAGCATTATATTTATCAATAAACTAATAACCACACCGGTTCCTGCAATTATATTAAGCGATTTTAAACTGCCATTGGCTGTCAGCAGTGTTCCGAAAACATAAGTGGTTGACATAGCCACAAATCCAAACATTAACAAACTAAAGACATAGGCTGACTGGTTGATCCTTAAAACATATTGAGCAGCTGTTTCACTATCATGCTGTGGATATAACCAATGCATTAGCTCATCGCTGTAAAAATACGAGCCAAGGGCAACAATAACACTTGTTGTAAAAAGCAACGAAAAAGAAAGCCTTACCAGATTTTCAACCGGCTGTTTCAATTTTATCATTTTTGAAAAGATAGGAAGAAGTAATACAGCGAACAGGAAAGCGATCATGTTGGCTGCATCCAGAAGCCGGTAAGCCTGTGCATAAACACCTGATTGCCGGTCACCGATACCTTCGGGCAACATCCTTTCTATAATCACGGTATCAATCCTGTTATACTGTGTCATCAGCAATATCAGGAGGGCAAAAGGAAAACTTTTTTTCAGGATCATCAGCAGAAAAGGCAGGTTCCAGTTAAGCCTTCTGAAAGCCGCTTTGTGCATAACAACAAACAAAGTGGTTAATGCCGTTAGTCCGTAAGCAGCAGTTTGGGCATACACGAACCATTCAATCCGGAACTTTGATTCTGTTACATTTCCCCAAAGCAGAATACTACAAAAAATGATCATTAACAGTCTGTCGAGCACCGACAGGACGCTGTCCGTTTTAAAAAGCAATAATCCCGAAATATTCGATCGCAGGTAAAGAATAAATGATAAAAGGAATTGATTTAATGCCACCCAGCTTAACATTTTAAACTGTGCTGAATCATATCCAATAATAAACCCAACAGTAAAGGTTACTAATACATATACCAAAGCCAAAAGTATTTTCAGGATGAGGATACTTGAAAAATGTTTGTTCAGCAACTGGTTGTTTTGGGCGATATTTCTGTTATTGAAATTGGTAATTCCAAAATCTAACAAAATATTAAAGAGGAAGGAAAAATTTAAAATTGAAAAATAAAACCCAAAATCTTCAGCGCCAACAGCATTCTGAACCGAACGGTCAATTCCGAGAACCCAAAAAGGCTTTACCAGCAGGTTCAGAAATAATAGAAAACCGAGATTTGTCAGGAATTTTTTTTGCATATACTATTTTAGTATAGTTTTGCAAATATCAGAATAATATGATTAAAACAGTTATAATTCTTTTTACAGATGTCGGTTGAAGAATTTTTTGAATTATTCATCGAAGAGTTAAAGCAAAATACAGGGTTTTGGGGATATTATAAATTCCTTGAAGACAGATCAAGTTTCGGATTCCGTAAATCATATTTTATTCAACGTCTTCAATATATTGCAAACCATATTACTGATAAGTCATCGGTAATCTGGGATTGTGGTTCAGGATATGGCACTACCTGTATTTTCCTTGCATTAAACGGTTTTAAAACATCAGGAAGCACTTTGGAGTTTTATTATAAGGATATTCCAAAACGACTTGAATATTGGAGCAAGTATGGTGATATGGACTTGATTACAACTAATTATGAAAATATTTTCGACTCTCATCCTGTTGAATCATCAACTGATATAATTATTTTACAAGATACCCTTCATCACTTAGAACCAATGCAGGACGCATTAAATATCTTTTACAAAATTTTAAAACCTGAAGGGAAAATAATACTTATTGAAGAAAACGGTGCAAATATTATTCAAAACATTAAACTATACAAACAAAGAGGTTCTAAACGAATAATTGAGTTTTACGACGAAAGGCTGAAAAAAAATATAATAATGGGAGACGAAAATATTCGCAGCTTAAAAAAATGGAGAAAAGAATTTGCAAAACAAAATTTTGAAATAATTGAATCGGAAGTTCAATATATTCGTTTTTTCCCGCCATTTAAATTTAATGATTCAAATATTAATCAAATAATTAATAAAGAGCAGCAACTTTGGAAAAAGTATCAATTATTAAAAAAGTATTTTTTCTTTGGAATAAATTTTATTGTTGAAAAACAGATATGAATATTGCCGTAAATACACGATTGTTATTACCCGGAAAGCTGGATGGTATTGGTTGGTTCACTTATGAAACATTAAAAAGAATTACCACCCAACATCCCGAGCATCAATTTATCTTCCTTTTTGACCGAAGATTTTCGGATGAGTTTATTTTTTCAAAAAACATAAAACCTGTGGTAGTTCATCCACAAGCCCGGCATCCTGTTTTATGGTATCTTTTTTTTGAGTTTGGAGTACCTGCTGCCTTAAAAAAGCATAAAGCCGATTTGTTCCTTTCGCCCGATGGCTGGTTATCATTAAAATCGAACGTGCCTTCAGTAGATGTTATTCATGATTTGAATTTTGAAAATCATCCTGAATTTATTCCTTATAATGTAAGAAAATATTATCACTATTTTTTTCCCCGCTTTGCTCGAAAGGCTAACAGGATTGCCACCGTTTCGGAATATACAAAAAATGACATTTTTGAAAAGTATGGAGTAAAGCTTGAATTAATTGATGTGGTTTATAATGGGGCTAATGAAAAATATGTCCCGGTTGATGATAAAGAAAAGGAAATTATCAGGGAAAAATATTCTGATGGAAAGCCTTATTTTATTTTTATAAGTACGATCCATCCGCGTAAAAACCTGGCAAATCAATTAAAAGCTTTTGATCTGTTTAAAAAGCAGACCTCATCTGAAATAAAATACTTAATTATTGGTGAGAAAAAATGGTGGACTGAGGATATTAGAAATGCTTTTGAGAACTTGCAACATAAGCAGGATATAATTTTCTTAGGGAGGCTTGATACCGGTGATTTACATAAAATTATCGGTTCGTCTCTTGCACTTACTTATGCGTCATATTTTGAAGGATTCGGCATTCCCATTGTTGAAGCCTTTTATTGTGATATTCCGGTTATCACTTCCAATGTAACCTCCATGCCCGAAGTTGCCAGCAATGCAGCCCTTCTTGTTGATCCTTTCTCCATTGAGTCAATCAGTGATGCCATGCGCAGAATAGCTTTTGAAAAAGGTTTAAAAGAATCATTAATTGAAAAGGGAAGGGAAAGACGGCAGATGTTCACCTGGCAGAAATCGGCTGACAGGTTGTGGGAGTCGATAGAAAAGACATTTTAATAATGAAAATATTTTATGTTTAGATTGTATCATTTTACAAATAAATATGTAGTATATAACTCTTACCATTTTTCAGACACTGATTTTCGCTGCAAAGCGCAGATTGTTAAAAAACAGTAAATTACGAATAGTGTATAGCAGAAAACCACTAATTTTTTTTCTAATGGTTTTCTGCTATGGTTTCCCCAAAAATGTATTATATTTTTAGTGCCGTTAACTGATTTTTTACTGCCGTAAACTGATTTGATATTGATAATATGAATTTGTTACTTATATTTATAAATAGAATTTTAAAATTAAACGTATTTAACTATTCCGTTATGCTGTACATGGTTTATTATCAATACATTACCCCCCCCTCAAACACAACCGAACTTCATTTACACTTAGTTATATTTGCCAATATATCAAAAGCATACTTTTCGTTTTAAAGCTTTATCTTTTTCATTTTTTCTAAGCATTTAAATAAAACAAAGACAAACTAACCATTAACCAAAGTAAGACCAGAATATTAAACATGCTAAAACCTTTGAATTTATTTATTTATTTAATTAAAATTTAAAAATGATGAAAAAACTTATATTTATTTTTGTCTTACTTGTTACCTTTGAAGGGGCCTTTGCTCAATTAGGTAGCTGGGTCTTGCCCCCTTACCGTGTAGATTTTAATAATACCGGGCCTACCGCTGTAAACCTACAACTTGCATATCCATATAATCCTTATACTTTTTCAGCCGGTGCATTTAATAATAATGGTGATTTATTATTTTATGTTGTAGATTACAATATTTACGATGCAAATTCTAATATTGTTGAGGCAATCGGATCTTTGAGCGGGTATGCCGATGAGTTTGAAATTATAAATGTTCCCGGAGAAAATCTTCAGTTTTATATATTTTATGCAAGTTTTCCTCCTATGGGGTATGGAAATCTCTATTATGCCCATATCGATTGTTCATCAGGTGATGTTCAAGTACTTCAAAAAGATGTTACAATTGCAAATATCATAGAGCAAACCGGAATTGCTCTTACTAAAGAAATCAACAATCAACGCTATTTATATGTTGCAAATTATACGTGTGGTATTAATAAATACCTTGTAACCTCCGGTGGAATTTCTTTTATTGAAAATCTTGTAGATGAGAATGATCCGAATTTTTACTCTTCAGATTGTTTTTATGCAAGAAACCTGGAAATGAATTATGATGAAACTGCACTTGCCTGGTGCACAACTATTGACTATGAATCATATCTTTTTATTGTTAACCTTGATGAGCAGGGAAATTATATTTCGGCTCAAACAATCAATGTAAACAAAGGAGATATTGGTGGAATTGAGTTTGCCGATGAAGAAAATACGCCGATAATTTATATTTCTTGTAATAGCCCAACTTATGGAGGAATACAAAGGTATAATTATAATGCAGGTGTTTTTTTAAGCCCCTTAACTGAAAATGGTGCTTATGGAAATACTTTCCTGCAAAAATCTTTTGATGGTTACATATATGCAGTTTCTAATGCAGGAGATAATTTTGGCAGGATAGACCCCTTAACAAATACATTTGAGAGCAACATAGTTTCATTGAATGTAATAAGTAATTATATGTATACTGGAGATATAACAGCGTACAAATTACCTGAAAATTTTACATACACACCATTTTCGTTAACTTTTACAAAATGGGATGAATCATGCGCCTGGATGTCAGACGGATGGATTGAGGTATTTCCATCAGGGGGTATTCCTCCTTATACCTACCAATGGGATGATCCCCAAAATCAGACAACAGCTAAAGCAACAGGACTGGCACCGGGAGTTTATACATGCACTGTTACAGATGCAGTAAATCACGTTAAAACAATTACCGTAGAAATAGTTACGAATCCGGCACTATTCAATTATACCGGCCCTTATGAAATAACAGGTTCAGTAACATGGCCCGGTAACCATTATAAAATTAACGGAATGATTGAAATTATGGGTGGCGGTTCATTAACTTTAATTAACGGAGCAAAGGGTGAATTCAATGCTAATTCAGGAATAATTATTCATGACGGAGGTTCTTTAATACTATTTGAAAATTCACAGTTTTCCGGTCTTGAAGCATGTAATAATAATTTATGGTCAGGTATTCTTGTTGAAAACCTTGGGTATATGAAAGTTCATTCAGTGGCAATAAGAGATTGTGAATCGACAGTGATACAGGGCGGAACATTACACGTTGATGAAAACGGGGTTTTAACAGTTACAAATGATTGTAAAATAACTGTTGAAGAAGGGGGATATTTCTGCAAACACGAAACTGCTGAGATAGTATTACAAGACCCATTGAGTATTCTTGAACTTCAAAGTGGTTTTGATATAGGAGTAAATCCCTTTTTAAATATTACTCCTGTACCGGAGTGTGCCGATATCTGTAATATAAATTATTCAGGGAATGGGGTGCTTATAATGCCCGATTTGTTTAATTATAACGGTCCTGCTTATATTACAACCGATACATACTGGACAGGTGAAGATTTTAATATTGGAGTTAACATTGTTATTGAACCAAATGTTACTCTGACTATTGATGGAAATTCAACGATAGAATTTTTTGAAGATAAAGGAATCACAGTTAAAAACAATGCCAGACTTATAATAAATGATCAGACAATTATGGCAGGCTTAACCGAATGTGATAACCAATGGACTGGAATTAAGGTTGAAGACATGGGCTATCTTGAAATAAATTCATTGACTATAACCGATTGTGATTCCGAAATTGAACCGGGAGGCTCAATGAGATTACCTTCCGGATCAGAGTTATTTGTTATAAATAATTGCAGTTTTACCGTTTTTGAAAACGGTTATTTTTGTGAAAACGAAACTGCAAACCTGGTTTTGCAAGACTCTCAAAGTATTCTGGAACTACAGGAGGGTTTTATTACAGGTGTCAATCCTCAATTAAATATTACACCTGCACCCGAGTGTGTCGATATATGTAATATTACTTATTCGGGGAACGGAATATTAATAATGCCGGACTTGTTTAACTATTCCGGACCATTTAATATCAGCACCGATACTTACTGGACAGGTGAAGATTTTAAAATAGGGACAAATGTTATTATAAACCCAAATACAACACTTACAATTAATGGATTTTCTAACATAGAGTTTTTTACAGACAAAGGAATAATAATTCAGGATTATGGCAGGTTGATAATAAATCAAGCTATTATGACGGGAATAGCTGAGTGCGACAATCAATGGGCAGGAATCACTGTAGAAGATCTGGGCTATCTTGAAATAAATTCATTGGGGATAACGGGATGCAATTCAAAGATTAATAATGGGGGAACCATATTGTTACCAGCCGGGGCTGATCTTACTATTGCCGGTGAATGCAGCCTAACAGTTGAAACCGGCGGATATTTTTGTGCAGATGAAACAGCTGAAATAGAATTACAAGACACTGAAAGTACTCTTGAACTGGAAGAGGGGTATATTACCGGTGTAAATCCTGATCTTAACATTATACCAACACCGGAATGTGCCGATATTTGCGATATATTTATATGGGGTGAGGGAAACGTATATGTCGGTTCATTGTATTGGGTTGACGAATTAATAATAGATCAACCTATAACATGGAGCAATTTGGATGTAGCAATTAAATACAATCTCGTTATAGAACCTTATGGCGATTTGCTTTTAAACAATTGTAACTTTACCTTTACCAAAAACAGTAAAGTAATAATAAAGCCAGGAGGTAAGCTAACTATGGATAATTCATCTTTCGATAAAATAGATTTTTGTTTATATTATTCATGGAAGGGTGTTGAGATTTGGGGAAATACAGAACAACACCAGTTTGAATATAATGAAGATGGTGACCGCTACCAGGGGATGCTTGTTATGGAAAATAATTCCGCTATAATAAATGCCATAGATGCTGTACGCTTATGGAAGCCTGGAGATTATCAATCAACGGGTGGAATTATTACGGCTGATGGCGCTACCTTTACAAACAATCACAGGGCAGTTGAATTTATGTCGTATCATAATTTCAATCCTGTAAATGAAACTCCATTTAATAACATTAGTTATTTCAACGATTGTTTATTTGAAAAAGATGACAACTACACTATTCAGGGCGATTTTTATGCCTTTATTACCATGTGGGATGTGGAAGGTGTTACGATCAAGGCATGTTCCTTTGAAAATAGCTGCAGTCCTTCAGGCGGTTTTTACCAGGGATACGGTATCTTTTCTATTGATGCAGGATACAGTATAATAGCCGATTGCGCCGAACCCATACTTCCCTGCCCCGAAGATTTGATACTTCATACTACATTTAAAGGTTTATATGCAGGTATTGAAGCAGGGAATGAAGGAAGCACCAATACAATTTATGTAAACGATGCCATTTTTCAAAATAACAGCTATGGTATTAAACTCAATGTGGTTGATAATGCTACCATTATAAAAAGCGATTTCTTTGTAGGGACAAATTCGAAAGATGAAAGTGAGTGCGATGCCTTATTCGGTACGGGAATAGATATCGTTAATTGCAACGGCTATGCCATCGAGGAGAACCATTTTGAAAGCTCTGAATTCAGCCAGCCGGGTACGGAGCACATTGGGATAAGGATTTATTATAATCCTGACGATCCAGGTATTGATGAGGTTGAATATAATGAAATCTATAAAAATGAATTTATTAACCTTTCAGTCTCAAACCAGGCTGAAGAAGACAATTACTATAATAATGATCCTTATATAGGATTGAATTATTTATGTAATACCAATGAAAACAACAGCTATGACTTTTATGTTACAGGTGAAGGGATAAGACTGCATCAGGGGTCGCAAGCTGAAGCAGCAGGAAATACTTTTTCACAAAACGGTGCTATTCAATATGGTGATTATAACAATCAGGCAATTTTCCCGGTTAATTACAACTATTATACGGGAAATCCTGACGAAGAGCCATTATATTATTCTGATAATGTTTATCCTAAAGAAACATCTAATCAGAATCCATGTTTGTCGCATTTTGGTGGCGGAGGTACAGGAGGAGATGACGGCCGTGGCCTGACAGAGGAAGAAAAGCTGGCTTACGAACAACAATTCACTGATAACCTTAATGCTTATAATAATGTGAATGCGCTATACGAATCGTTAAAAGACGGAGGCAATACCGAAGCCTTACAAACCGAAATTGTAACAAGCTGGCCGCAGGATATGTGGGAGTTGAGGGCAGAATTGCTTGGTAAATCCCCGCATTTGTCGAAAGAGGTACTGGAAACTGCAGCCGGTAAAACCGATGTGCTGCCGGATGCAATAATCTTTGAAATTTTATCGTCTAATCCGGATGAGATGAAAAACAAGGAACTGTTGACATACCTTGAAGAAAAAGCTGACCCATTACCACAGTATATGATTGATTTGTTAAAGG
>JACKQG010006960.1_pt1 | contig 11647 bp, 4 predicted proteins | sample 8237621 | NCBI WGS metagenome assembly JACKQG01 (sample SAMN15677084, study PRJNA649215) | marine metagenome | biome: marine; feature: Black Sea; material: saline water; isolation source: suspended particulate matter (SPM) from the Black Sea western gyre | collected 2013-06-09/2013-06-10 | depth... | reverse complement strand
GCATATAAATTACTCCGACCATGCTTTTTCGGGTAAATTTTAGCAAGTTGGGTTAAAAACATTTTTTTGATTTATTCGTATTGAAGAATAGATATTTATACTTATTTTGAATGGTAAATACCGATGTTATACTGAAACGCATAGACTTTACAATTATCAGATAAGTTAATTACTTGGTTTTATGCAATTTGAGCATGGAAATATTTACAAACTCGTTTTCGTCCAGTTTATTATTTGCGGATATAAATTGAAAAAAGTTGTCTTCTCTTTTCTGTTGGTTTTTCATTTTTTGACTCTTGGTGCACATGAAAATTCAGAGAAATCCAGGTTTGATTTACTTTCTGTCAAGGCTGAGCAATCAATCAGGATCCCTGGTAACAAGATTAATCAGGAAGATAATATTTTAATTAGCCAGCCTGTAATAACAGAAGACCCATACATAAAGTTTGATTGCCTGACCAAAAAAAATGGTCTGAGCAGTAATTATATACTTGATATTTTGCAGGACAAATATGGCTTCATCTGGATTGCAACAATTGAAGGCCTTAATCGCTATGATGGCGTCAAAATAAAACAATATAAACACTTGACCGAAGATTCTGTTTCAATAGCAGATAATCTTGTTACTTGTCTGAAAGAAGATTCAGAAGGAAATCTATGGATAGGAACCCGAAAGGGACTCAATAGATACAACAGAAATAATGATTCATTTGAAACTGTTGCCAGTAAAAACAAACAAGGTCATTTAGTTAAGATAAGCGACTATATCAGAGCCATTTTACCTGATGAAAATAATATCTTATGGATAGAAACTGCTAAAGGTGATTTAATAAAGTATCATTCTCTCCTTAAATCCTCAACAACATATCACCACAAACCACCAACTATGGTGAATACTTATTTCTACCACGACTTGTATAAAGATAAAAATGGTATTTTGTGGCTGGGAGGCCGATTTATGGGGATTTACAGGTTTGATCCGGAAACTGAGCAGTTTTATGCATATCGAACTGACAAGAATGATTCCACAAAAAAACGGGAAAATGATGTTTCCAAATATTTTCGTGACTCACAGGATACAATGTGGCTGTCAGGCATTGATGGACTTTATACCTTAAATACCAAAACAGAAATCTTCAATAAAATGCTTTCCATTTCCACTTTTAGTATTGTAGAAGACAACAATAAGAAACTTTGGTTCGGAACAGGAGCAGGAATTTACGTTTATAATTTATCAGATCATTCTTTTACTTTTATGAATAAGGATGATAATAATCCTCTTTCTCTGATCCATGATCATGTAAATAAAATCTACATTGATGATGCTAAAAATGTTTGGATTGGAACCATCGATGGAATCAGTATTTTCAGACCTTCAAAAAATAAATTCAGGCACATTTATCATATCCCGGGAGATGAACGGACACCTGTTTCATCAAATATTACATCACTATTGCAACTTACTTCAGGGGAAATCTGGATTGGAACCGACAATTCGGGGATTGATTGTATGAATGAGCATTTCATTAAAACCGATTGTTACAATAACTCAAATAATGGTAAAAACAAATTAAATTCAAACAGAATTTCAGTATTAATGCAGGATACTGATGGAGATGTCTGGGCCGGGCAATGGTCAGGCAGAGGTTTCAATATTATCAATCCCACAACACAATTTGTAAAATCACATTCTTTTTTGAGTAATTCACTAAAAGCGGACTGGTACAATGATATTTTTGAGGATAGTAAGGGGAATTTTTGGGTTGGAATATGGGGAGCTCAAGGTTTACACCAATTTGACAAAAAATGGGAAACTTTCAAAGATCAAACCTATCAACTAAAACATAATATTCCCCCGGGCCCGGTAAAAAACATGGCGTTTGATGGCGACAATATTTGGATTGGATTTCAAAATCAATCTGCTTTTTTTGCTTTAAATCCGAAGACTAAAAAGATCACAAACCATTTTGAAGATAATTATTCATCTTATGAATTTAACCATGTGCTTAATATTTATAATGGCGATAATAGTGACATTTGGTTCCAAACCAACAATGGGGTTTATCATAAACAAAACAACCCTTATATTTCCATTGTACTTGAGAATAATTTACCATATATATTTCCCGGGAATTTCAACATAGAAATACCTGTTCCAAAATCAAATTATAAAATAGACACCATTACAAGTAAAATTGTTGATGAAGATGGGGACACCTGGATCGGAACATTTAAAGGCTTGTTCAGGATTCGGGATAAAAAAATAATTCATCGCTATTCAGTAAAATCTCATCAGGGATTAACAAGTGACACTATTTGGTCAATGGCTTTTGTTCCTCCTGACCAATTATGGATAGGAACAGAAAAAGGACTTTGCGAATTCAATATAAGATCAGGAAGATTTGATACTTTTACTATCGATGAAAAGAGTTATTTGTCCTCACACTTAATTAAATGTATTGCAGAAGACAAGAATGGAAAAATCTGGGCTGGAACCACCGATAATGGTTTAAACCAACTTGATCCGGTTACCGAGGAAGTCATACAATTCAACAGTAATCTAAATGATGAGCATTCGTTTTGGGGTGAGCTTGTTAATTACATTTACATTGATGAAACTGGAACCTTATGGATTGGAGGCCATGGATTAAATAAATACAATCAGGATTCTGGTTCATTTACTCATTATACTGCAAATGAAGGCCTGGCTGATAATGGAGTGATGAGTATTCAGGAAGATGACCAGGGAAAGCTATGGATTGCCACATTAAACGGGTTGAGCGTGTTTGATCCGGTAAATGAAACTTTTCAAAATTATTATGAAAAAGATGGACTCCAGGATAATGAGTTTACAAATGCAGCCTGCAGATTAAAATCAGGTGAGCTTGCATTTGGTGGTAAAAACGGTATAAGTATATGTAACCCGTCAAATCTTTTCATCAATAAAAAACCACCCCGATTATCAATTCTCTCATTCAATGTATTTGACCGGAAAAAGGATATTGAAATGGCAAATACAAAGCAGATTGAACTTAATTATAATGAAAATTATTTTTCTTTCGAATACACTGCTCTTGACTTCTCCAACCCTGAACATATTCAATATGCCTATAAACTTGAAAATGCAGATAAAGATTGGATTTATACAGATGCGGTTAGCCGAATTGCAAAATATACAAATATAGATCCGGGCAATTACAGGTTCAGGGTTAAGGCTTCAAATGGTGACGGAACATGGAATAAGGATGGGGTTTTCATTGATCTCATCATAAAACCGCCATTTTGGAAAACAACCTGGTTCATTATTCTGGAGGTGCTTTTTTTAGCACTTATCATCATATTCATCATTAAATACAGGGAAAAGAAAATAATCGAAAAAAATCAGTTTCAATTGCTTGAGCAAAAATTATTGCGATCGCAGATGAATCCTCACTTTATTTTCAATTCACTAAGTTCGATCCAAAGTTTTATTTTTGAAAGTAATCCACTTGAAGCAGGATCCTATCTTTCCCGGTTTGCAGAATTAATCAGGTCTATACTATATAATTCGAGGGAAGAATTTATCACCATTGAAAAAGAGATCAAAACCCTGCAAAATTATCTCGATTTACAACAGCTCAGGTATGACCATAAATTTGATTACATCCTTGATGTTGACCCATTGATTCAGACTGATCTGATTCAAATTCCGCCAATGCTTGCACAACCCTTTATTGAAAACGCAATTGAACATGGTATCAAGCACTTGAAAGGCCCTGGATTTATTTCAGTGAGCTTTACACTGATGGCGGAACAAAAATCTGTTTTGCTCATTGTTGAGGATAACGGGATCGGTATTAAAGCCTCGAAGAAGCTAAAAAGTGAAACCCCCAAAAGTCATACTTCACTGGCAACAGTAATTGCAAATGAAAGGATAGATGTATTCAATAAGGGACAGAAGAAAAAACAGTTCATAATGGAAATTGATGATATTAAAGATATAGATGGAAGTGTAAAGGGTACAAAAGTTAAATTTATCATTCCTTATCGGGAACTTTAAGCTATTTTTGAAGTATAATCCAAAATAATTAATCACGCAAAGACGCAGAGTCGCAAAGGTTTGAATTGAAACGGCTTAATGTCTGCAATACTGTTTTATAATAAAACTGAATATTTAATTTATTTCTAATTTGTATATTTTTGCGGCTTTGCGTGAAATTTTAGGAATAATGCAGGTTAAATAATTGGTAAAAGATGAAAATAATTATTATAGATGATGAAGCCAGGACGAGGAAAAGTATTGCTGACTTACTGAAGTTCAGCCCACAAAATGTAACCCTTGTTGCTGAGGCAGAAAATGTAGCTACGGGTGTTACTGCCATTACTACGCATAAACCTGATCTTGTATTGTTAGATATTAACATGCCTGACGGGACAGGTTTTGACCTGTTGAAAAAATTGAACGACATAAATTTTAAGATTATCTTTATAACTGCTTATGAAGAATATGCAGTGCGGGCATTTGAGTTTTCTGCCATTGATTATCTTCTAAAACCTGTTGATCCCAAAAAATTATTTGACGCTATCAATAAAGCACATCATCTTGTTGAACAGGAAAATATCAGTTTAAAACTTAATGCATTATTTGCTAATCTGAAAAATTCAGCATCTGAAAATAAAAAACTTGTACTAAAAACTGCTGAAAATATTTACATTGTAAATACAAATGATATAATAAGATGTGAATCGGATGCAGGCTATACTCAATTTTACTTTTTGAATGGTAAAAAAATCCTTGTATCAAGAAATCTTAAAGAATATGAAGAAATGCTTGATGGTTATGGATTTTACCGTATCCACCAATCCCATTTAATCAACTTAAAATACATTGACCATTACAGCAAAATTGAAGGAGGGGACATAGTAATGAAAGACAATTCATATCTGCCTGTCTCACGGCGAAAGAAAGAGAGTTTCCTGAAATTACTGGATATGATATAATTAGTTACCTTCGAATACAATCCAACGTAATATCATTTACTACTTTAATAACATCCTGGATTTCCGGTTTTCTTCCGTGATATAATTTCTGCCGAATATATATTTAATTCAGCCTAATCTGGATTTCCGCAAACCCAATTTAACTTTACTATAAAAAAAGTTTAGTTAGAACCTATTTTTGCATAGATAATTTAAAATTATTAGACAATCTACATGGAATAATATAAATTTTAATATTATGAAAAATTCATACGCTAAAATTATTTTGGGACTAACTGTATTGTTATCAGCATTTGCCCTTTCAAGCAATGCACAAATTTATTCAACATCAGCCGGAGGCCCATGGGACAGCACCTGGGCATGGGTAGGTGGGGTTGTTCCCGGAATAACCCATGATGTGATTATTAACGGCCCGATCTATACTTCAAACGCCTCTTGTCATAATTTAACCTTAAATGCGAGTGGATCCCTTTATAATAATTATTTTTCGTACACTTTGACTGTTACGGGTAATGTTATTAATCACGGTACAATTTCAGATTATGTTAGCCAATTCTACCTAAATATTGGTGGCAATATTACCAATAATGGTGTTTGGAACAACTTAAATACTACCTTGACAGGCTCTACAGATCATTATATTGCTTGTCAGAATAATCAAAGCTTTTCCGGATATTCTTTTTTAAATAATGGAAGCGGCTCTGTTTATATAAATAATGAAGCATATTTTGACAATGTGGTTATTAACCTTAACAACCTACCATTAATTTTGGCTTCAAATGCTACATTAAAAATACACGATGGCAATTTATACCAATGCAATGTGAGCGGCACAGGTTCAACTTCAGTTGTTTTTGGGGAAGGTATTTATAATGCTGATGCTCCTCATTTTGACCATGTTTCCTTTACAGATATCAGCTTTCAGGGAGATAACAATATTGGTGGCAATTGTTCAACTCATGGTACTGTTACGAATAATGGCTCATTACAAAATGACTATTATCAAAATACTTTAGTTATTAATGACAATTTTATTAACAACGGGACTATTCGCAATTGGGTTGGTGGCTTAAATATCAATGTATTTGGGAATTTTACGAATGATGGAATATTGTCAAACAATAATTTTTACTTATATGGAACAAGCGACCAAACATTAACAGAGCTAAATGCTAACTCTTTCAACACATCTGCATTTACCAGTTATAAACCTTCAGGAAAACTAAAGGTTTTAACAGATATTGATTTCCTCAACTGTCAGGTGAATATGAACAATGATACTATGTTGGTGGAGAATAATAGCACTGTTAAACTTGATGGTAGTTTTTTATCGAATACATATCTTATTGCCGAGGATTCCAAAAACGGCAACCTGAAATTAGACATGAACGAAACTTCTGGTATTGGCAATTGCCATGTCTTTAATCCCGAAATTCTTGGAATGGTAAAATCCAATAACAATGACTTTTATGGAAATATCCTTGTAACCGACACCTTGGAAAACAACTATTATGGCTACACGCTTAATATTCATGGAAATATAACAAACAATGGTGTAATCCAAGACTATGTTAGTAATTTGGTTCTTAATATAGAAGGTAACCTAATTAATAATGGGGTTTGGAACAATACCACTACAAACCTTTCAGGAACTACTGACCAACATATTGAATGCACATATGGAAATAAATTCTCCGGGCACCGGATAAATGATAATAATTCATCAGGAGATATTATTATCGACAACATAGTTTATTTCGATAATGTCCAGCTTCATTTTAATAACCACAATTTAATATTGCCCGCCAATACATTGCTAAAAATACACAATGGCTATTTGTACCAATGTAACTTATCAGGTTCCGGCGAAACTTCTGTTGTTAATGGTGAAGGTGTTTTTGATAGTGATGCACCATTTTACCAATATGTTTCATTTACGGATATTAGTTTTCTGGGAGATAACAATTTTTCGAATGGTTGCTCATCTTTTGGAACCGTTGTAAATAATGGTTCACTGCAAAATGACTATTTCGGGCAGTTTCTAACTGTCAACGACAATTTTATAAATAATGGAATTATTCAAAACTGGGTTAGTGGATTTACTTTAAAATTATATGGGGATTTTACGAATAACGGGACAATGACAAACCACGCTCTGGATTTATATGGAATAACTGACCAAACACTCACCCAACTCAATAGCAATTCTTTTGATTTGAGCTATATGACAAGTTTTAAACCAACAGGCAAAATTATTGCTTCAACAGATTTAACCTTCAATAACGTAAATATTAATCTTGAGCATGACACCCTGATAGTTCCTGATAATTCAACCATTTCAGTTTCAAGCAACAGACTTTTCCGTGCTGATATCCTTCCCATAGCCGGCAGATTTAACCTTTTTATGGAAAACAGTGCATACATACATGAGTGCAATCTTAATGAAGTAAGCCTGTCAGGTACTGTTGATTGCAACAACACGAATGTTTTTTACGGTACTACCATTAATGAGGGTGTTTTCCAAAATGATTATTATTCATACACAGTAGTATTTAATGGCGATTTTATTAATAATGGAACCATCAAAAATGATGTAAGTGCTTTAACCATGAACACGTATGGCAACGTTGAAAACAACGGTATTTGGGACAACACTACTATCGGTTTATACAGTACAAATGATCAGGAAGTTTTTCTTGATGCAGGACAGGTGTTTTCACCTTCCTATTTTTATAGTTATAAACCATCGGGTAAAATTATTGCTTTAAGTGATCTGTCTTTTGACAATGTTGATATAAACCTGGAACATGACACATTGATTATGCCTGACAACTCAACCCTTTCTCTTTCAAACAACAGGCTTTACCGTAGCGATATTCATGCAACAAGCGGAAGGTTTAACTTGTTCATGGAAAACGATGCCTACATCCATGAGTGCAATGTTACTGATGTTACTTTTTATGGGAATATTGATTGCAACAACGGAAATGTATTTTATGGTACTACCATAAACGAGGGCATTTTCCAAAACGATTATTACCAATATTGGGTAACTTTTGCCGGAGATTTAATAAATAACAATACCATTCAGAATTGGATTAGTGCATTTATTATTAATGTTGAGGGCAATATAACCAACAACGGTGCCTGGACAAATCACTATACACAAATGAATGGAACTGCCGATCAATATGTCCATCTGCAGGATGGCCATGATATTGATGGACGAATGGTTTTTGTTTCTGATGTTCAAACTTCACCGTACCAATGGTATTGGGATGGCTGGCTAATAGTAAATCCACCCTATCCACAACCTGCCGTATGGGGTGGTGAAAGTTCAAATGCTTTGAATTTCCTGGTTCCTGTGGCTAATAACAGGCTTGGCACTTATTATTGCAGTACCGGTGGAGGCCTAAGCCGAAATATTATAGTAGATGAAGTAAGTAGTATGAGACTTGATATAACCGCCTTTTTAGAAGGACCATTTAACGGTACCGGTATGAATACCGATCTCAATAGCACAATACCATCGCACCAGCCGTATAATACTAATCCATGGGATTATTATGGAGCAGAAGCTGTAGCCTCAATCCCCAATGCCAATGTGGTCGACTGGGTATTGATCGAACTCCGCGATGCACCCGATGCCGCCTCTGCAACAACGGCCACCATTGTTGAACAGCAAGCAGCCTTTTTGTTAAATGACGGTTCTGTTGTTGGCATGAATGGTACGGACGCAATATCTTGCGTCTCTACCATTACCAACAATCTGTTTGTTGTGATTTGGCATCGAAACCATCTCGGCATCATGACAGCATCCCCGGTAACCGAAACCGGTGGCGTTTATACCTACGATTATACAACACCCACAGGTCAGGCTTATGGCACCGATGCACAGAAAAACCTGTGCAGTGGAATTTACGGAATGTATGCCGGAGATGGTGATGCGAATGGAAATATTAATTCGGACGACAAAACAAATGTTTGGTCAATCCAGGCAGGAACTCGCGGCTATAAGTCCGGTGATTATGATATGAACGGGCAGGTTATGAATCAGGATAAGAATGATGTCTGGATTGAAAATGGCGGTTCGGAAAGCCAGGTGCCACAATGATTTTAGATTTGGCAAAGACCTTCCGGAGTTTAAAGTTAGGGAATTTCAGGGCGGAATCCCGAACCCGATAGCTATCGGGTCGGGATGGAAGAGTCTGAAGGAGTAAACACCTCTTCGCAAATATTATCCAAATTACCCCCGTTCGGAAGAGTGGGGGTTTTTTATATCTAATAAAGAATTAATATAAAGGAAGTTGGTTGCTTCTTTTTGAGTATTTCATTTATTAGTTTTATACAAACAAACTTAACCATCTGCTAAAAAACACATCGTAAACAAAATATTTCCCGCTTCTTCTATAAATAAGATCTTTTTTTACAAGGCTTGTAATAGCTGAATTTATTGTGCTGGTAATACCAAGCCTGTGTTTTTCGATAAATGGCGAAAAACGTGTTGAATCAAACCCGTCTTACCCATCCTTCGTAAAGATATTAAGGTTATATCTCTCCTGTTTTCTATTGCCGAGATTATTTTTTTTGTTTCTGTTTTCCTGTTACAAAAGTATTCAGGCGATTTATAGCCTTTAATTATAAATGGATTCGATCTCATTTTTTTACATATTTATCGTTACGATAATTTCGTAACGCAAAATTCGGAAAATATTTTAACAAATACATAAAAACATAAAAAAAATTCGGAAAAAGGGAATTTTGAGTCTTAATATTTATGGTATAACCTCTCCCTCCTAACCCTCTCCAAAGATGAGGGGAATTACTCCCTCTCCTTTTAGGAGAGGGCCGGGGTGAGGTTTTCTTCGCAAATACCGAAACTTCGGTATCCAAATGAAAAACCCCGCTCACTTGAGCGGGGTTTTTTTTTGTTGTCCCACCAGGATTCGAACCTGGACAGGCAGAACCAAAATCTGCAGTGCTACCTTTACACCATGGGACAAAGTTATTTTAAATTTTTGATTTACCTGCCCGAAAGAATGAATTCTTTCATTCAGGCGGGCGATTTTTGATTTTAATCAATTTAAGAACGATTTGTTTTAAGGAGTGCAAAATTATAAAATATTTTATTCCATGCAAAAAAATACTTTCTGATTTTTTAATTTCAACCGATGTTAATTTTCGTTAAATCCGTAGAAAAGCGGTTTGCAAATATCTTTCAACATATTATACTGATTATCAGCATCGAAATGTTATATAATTTTGTAATCTCGATTTCAACGGGTTTAATAAATTTTAACAACAAAATAATAATGAACTGAAAATGCTTAATTTCGCCATCAAATTTTAATCAACTCTGTTATTCGATGGATTTATATAAAAAACTAAACCTCGTTACCGGCTGGATCGTTTTTGCCATAGCCACAATCGTTTATTTCCTCACGGTAGAGCCAACCGCCAGTTGGTGGGACTGCGGTGAATACATAGCAACTGCTTATAAGTTACAAGTAGGGCATCCTCCCGGTGCGCCTTTCTTTCAGATATTAGGCAGATTTTTTTCACTATTTGCTTTTGGCGATGTAACCAAAGTCGCCCTGATGGTTAATATAATGTCGGTGCTTAGCAGCAGCTTTACTATTCTTTTCCTGTTCTGGACAATTACATACCTTGCAAAAAAAATTGCTCTTAAAAGCGGTGAAATAACCGAAGGTAAAATGTATGCAATATTAGGAAGTGGTGTTGTCGGAGCTTTGGCTTATACTTTTTCCGATTCTTTCTGGTTCTCAGCCGTTGAAGGCGAGGTTTATGCAATGTCATCATTGTTTACGGCAGTTGTTTTCTGGGCTATTCTGCGATGGGAACAGGAGGCAGATAAAAACCATGCAAACCGATGGATCATATTAATCGCCTATCTTATCGGTCTTTCTATTGGAGTGCATTTGCTTAATTTGTTAGCTATTCCGGCTATTGCTTTTGTTTATTATTTTAAAAAATACAAACCTTCGGCAAAAGGGATTATTGTTACAGTAGTTATTTCACTATTTCTGTTAGGGCTTATTATGAAAGGAATAATATCATGGATTGTTAAACTTTCCAGCTTATTTGAAATAACCTTTGTTAATTCGTTTGGTTTACCTTTTAATACAGGAACAGCTTTTTATTTTATTCTTTTAATCGGATTAATCGTTTGGGGGTTGAGGATTACCAGACGCAAACATAACGTTATTGCCAATACTATGCTGCTTAGCCTCACTTTTATCCTGATAGGCTACTCTTCATTTTTTTTGATCATTATTCGTTCCAATGCCAATCCTCCCATTGATGAAAACAATCCGGAGGATGCCATCAGCCTGATTTCGTACTTAGGAAGGGAACAATATGGTGACTGGCCTATTTTTTACGGACAATATTATAATGCCCCGACAGTTGATGCAAAGGACGGAAACCCTATTTACGTGAAAGATAGAAAAGCAGGTAAATATATCATTACTGATAAACGCGAAAGCACAATACCGGTATTTGACCCAAGATTTACAACTATTTTTCCAAGAATGTGGAGTAGCCAGAAACCCAGTCATATAAGCATGTACAAACAATACGGAAAAGTAAAGGGCGTTCCTATCGAGGTTGAGAAAGGAGATGGAACAACCGAAATCAGGAATAAACC
>JACKQG010006959.1_pt1 | contig 11648 bp, 11 predicted proteins | sample 8237621 | NCBI WGS metagenome assembly JACKQG01 (sample SAMN15677084, study PRJNA649215) | marine metagenome | biome: marine; feature: Black Sea; material: saline water; isolation source: suspended particulate matter (SPM) from the Black Sea western gyre | collected 2013-06-09/2013-06-10 | depth... | reverse complement strand
ACTTCGCATGGAGTACCTTCAAAATGTTGTTGCAACGAATCAAGGTTCTCTGGTCTAACTTCAAGTAAATATCGTGATGGTGTTTCAGAAAAACAAAGCGATTCATCTTCAATTTGTAATTCCAAACCAAACCCACCACCAAATGCCATTTCTGCAGCAGCAACAAGAATGCCGCCCTCGCTGCAATCATGCGCAGAAGCAATCATTCCTTTTTGAATTGCCCTAAATACAAGTTGTGCGTTTCGGGGACCATCTATTAATGAAACCTTTGGAAGTTCGTTGTTGCAGTTTGCCTCTGGGTCAATCATAAGTACGTGCGAACCGCCCATTGCTGATTTGGTTTCGCCAACTAAGACCATCAAATTTCCAGCGGCTTTCGCGTCCATGGTGATACAGGTTGCAATATCTTCCACCATTCCAAAACCAGAAATCAACATGGTTGGTGGAATGTAAATTGTTTCTCCCGACTCAGTAGTAAATTGATTGTTCAAAGAATCTTTGCCCGAAATAAACGGGGTGCCATACGCCTTTGCGGCGTCGTAACAACCGTGTGAACATCGAACGAGCCGCCCCAAACTCTCTTCATCTTTAACTCCAGGCCAACAGTAATTATCGAGAATTGCAATGGTAGAAGGGTCACCACCAACGCAAACAATATTGCGAACACATTCGTCAATTGCTGCTGCTGAAATTAAATACGGGTCATCAGCAAGACCAGTTGCAAGACCACTTCCGATTGCAAGTCCTTTTGTTGAGCCACGAACTGGAGTAATCACTGCGGCATCTGATGGCGCGCTTCCGGTTGGTCCGATGAATGGGCGGACAACACTTCTGCCCTGTACTTCATGATCATATTGTTGCACAATGGATTGTTTTGAAGCAATGTTTGGATGCGAAAGAAGTTTTGGCAACATTGTCTGTACGTTAATCTCGGTATTACCAGTTTGACCAACTTCCATGGGCGACCACTTTGCTGTTCGGGTTGATCCGTGGTATCCCTCGTGCAAGAAGTGCATGTCGATTTGTCCAACTGATTCGCCGTTGTACTTGAGTATTAATTCATTTCCGTGGGTTCCGAATTCGCCAAGGTCACAAAGTTCTGCATCGTGTCGATCGCAAATTGCTTGAATCGTTGCAACTTTTTCTGGTGGTACCGAGAGCACCATTCGTTCTTGCGCCTCGCTAATCCAAATTTCAGATGGAGTTAGCCCAGCGTATTTAAGCGGTGCTTTTTCAAGATGTACTGTAGCGCCAATTTTTTCGCCCATCTCGCCAACAGCGCTTGAGAAACCACCAGCGCCACAATCGGTAATCGCGCTAAAGAGGCAACCCGATTCATGGTCACGTGCTTCAAGAATTGCGTCTAGTGCTTTCTTTTCGGTAATTGGATTACCAATTTGCACAGCGTGTGAAAACTCATCTGCATGCGTGTCGGTAAGTTCTGCGGAAGAGAACGTTGCTCCGTGTATTCCATCGCGACCAGTTTTCCCGCCAATGACAATGATGTGGTCACCGCGTTGTGCTTCGCCCTCGATACAATCGATTGGCATAACCCCAACGCATCCGCAATAGACCAAGGGATTTCCTGCATAATTGTTATCAAACCAAACCGTGCCGTTTAAGGTTGGGATGCCCATTCGATTTCCATAATCACGAACACCACGAACAACTTCACTTAAAATTCTCCTTGAAGGAAGGCACCCCTCAGGAGGGTCGTTGTCAAAGTTTGCAACACAGAATGTGTCCGTTGCAGCAATTGGTCTTGCTGCTAAACCCGTTCCCATAATGTCACGGATGCAACCACCAATTCCTGTTGCGGCACCACCGTATGGTTCGAGCGCAGATGGGTGGTTGTGGGTTTCAACTTTAAAACAAACTGCATGTTCGTCATCAAATTTTACAATGCCTGCGTTATCAACAAAAACGCTTAAGCACCAGTCGACTGTATCTTCCATTAACTCAAAAGTTGCGGCGGCTACCGTCGATTTCAGCAGGTTGTGAATGGTAACGGAGCCGTCTTCGTGTTCTTCGTGGTGCGGACGATTTGTTGCGTCTGGTCCTGTGTATCGAATCGTTGCTTTTAGTGTTTTGTGTACACAGTGTTCGGACCAAGTTTGCGCAAGTGTTTCTAGTTCAATCTCGCGTGGTTCTCGACCAAGTTTTTTGTAGTGCGCTTGGATGCCTTGCATTTCTTCTAGGTCGAGGAATAAATGTGCATCGCGCGACATTTTTTCAAGTTCGGCGTCAGTAAGATTTGAGATTGGAATCTCAGGAACAGTCATATCGTGCGCATGACCGTGCGGGAACTCGTCTGGATGATAAGGCAGGGTATGCACTTCGTGCACGACGGTGTTTGCAAAACAGTGGGTAGCAATTTGATGCGCTTCCTCTGGGTTGCTTCCGTGGAAATCGTACCGTTTTCCTGTTTGTACTTGTACTTTTGTTCCAAGCAACCGTTCAATTGCTCGCTCGACTGCTTGTGCCTCTGGATCCATCACGCCAGGTTGTGGATGCACCTCAATCATGGAGTCGGCATTGGGCTTGGATGACCCAATAATTGAAGACTCGGTAACTGGATCACATAAAAGTTCGTTTGTAATTGTGGAAACTGCTTCGGAATCCAAGTCACCTTGCACAAGGTAGACCGATGTTGTTTCGATTGATGTTGGCGAGAAACCTAGTTGCTCTGCTTGGTGCAAAGCTGCTCGTCCACGCGTATCTACGTTTTTGGGTGCAGGAGAAACTTCGATTCGAAAGACCGTCATAATACGTGTAGGGTATCAGAGGTAGAACTGACGATACTCTGTGTACGATGACGAAACTTCCAACTTTTATTTTGTTTACTGATGGCGCGTGTTTGGGCAACCCCGGGCCGGGTGGCTGGGCGTATATTTTGCGTGATGGAGACGGAAACGAAACCGTTGGCAGTGGCGGTGAATCCGATACGACTAACCAGAGGATGGAAGTCATCGCCGTTCTTCGTGCACTAGAGTCGTTGGGTGAACCATCTGCTGTTGAGGTTCACGCTGACAGCCAATACGTCACGAAGGGTTTAACAGAGTGGATGGATGGATGGATTTCTAAGGGTTGGAAGAACGCGGCAAAAAAACCGGTTGCAAATCAGGATTTGTGGAAGCCACTGAGCAAACTGCGCGAAAAACACCAGTTAACCACCAACTGGGTGAAGGGTCATGCCGGACACCCCGAAAATGAGCGTTGTGACACGATTGCGTCGGCTGAAGCAGAAAAATTATTGTAATTTCACTCGCGGTGAGATACTATTCAGAAATGAAATACGTCTGGGTCTTGTTCATTATTACTTCTTTTTCTTGGGCGCACGAACACTCGACACCTTGGATTGAATCAGAAAACCTTGAACGTGGACTTTACGTTTCAATAAGTCCACCATGGGTTGTGCGTAAAGAAGGTGATTTTCCAGTTTCGATTCAAGTACGAAATATCAACGCAGCACATGATGTGCTCGTAGAAGAAATTCGATTTCTAGGAGTTGTGCCGCAAATAGTTGAGCCCAGAAAAACGTTGCGCACTCAAGGTGATTTGCTGAAACAAGTTCAAAGTGCTAAAACCAATTTTGAAAATGGCGGCTCGGCTAAAGAACAAAAAGAGTTTGTTGATTTAGTATCAAAACTTGGGCGCGAAACTTGCTCGGCACGCTGGATGGTTCCGGGTGAAACAAACACGATTAATATCGAAATAGATGTGGTTGAAAATGGAAAGCCAAGAACAATTCGAAAAAGTGTAGAGGTTAACAAGCAGCCACCGCTACCTCGCGGTGGGGCTGCTGATGTTACCATTTCCATTGATGGTAATTGTGAACAAACAGTTGTTGCACCAAGAAGCACAAATACGATGTGGTGGTTTGCGGGCGATCAACACATTCACACTTCTTTTTCTGTCGACGCTGTAATTCTTGATGGAACCGAGGAGGAGCCATACGAGTATTCTGAATACGCCGAGTCGATTGGGCTTGATTGGGCAATTTTTACGGACCATTCGAACATAACATATTCGGAGGTGTGGGGAGATCGTGATTGGTACGTTGAATCTCAGTTTAATTGGGGACAGGCAGAGTGCCAACAATATAGAGACGACCACGATTGGCTTTCTATATACAGCCAAGAGATGGGATTAGGACAACAGGGTTTTTGGGATTTGCCTTCTCACATGTTGTGTTTACCTCTTGAGCAAGATTTACCCAGTATGTTGTCAAACCCATCTGATGGATTGGTGTATGGGCATGCTGATTGTGAATCCGAACAGACGATTATCAACCGAATTAATGATGCTGGAGCGTATGGATTTATCGCGCACCCATATGACTGGGCATACTTGGGTTTTTATGAGTGGAATTGGGGCAATGGAACTAATGGCTGGGCGGGTATGGAGTTGATATGTGATTCTGGTGGCAGTTACGATGATGATGACTGGTCTACGTGGTACAAGTGGCATGATTTGTTAAACGGAATCGCCGCTCCAACGAATGGACAATTGCAGGAGCGAGACGGTTGGCCAAACCCGTTTCCTGTTGGCATTGGAAACAGCGATGCACACGAACCCGGAAATGTTGGTCATGCTTGGACGTACGTTGCAATGGAAAGTGTGACTAGACCAAACTTAATGGAAGGCATGCTCGGCGGTCACTGTATTGCTTCAAACGGCCCACTTGCTTGGATAACGGTAAATAGTGCTTTCACTGGACAGGTAGCGATTCTGCCAGAGAGTTGGAATAATGATGTTGTTTTTTCCATTCGCACAAATGAAAGTATGGGATACGCGGGTGACTACCAGACACAAGTTCTTGTCGATGGTTCCGTTCGACAAACACTTGAACCTACTGGTATTCCATCCTATTCCTTGGATTTTCACCTCAATGGTTTAGAGTTGACTCCTGATGACACTTTCATAACCATTCGGGTTACAAACGGTGGATTTGTTGGGATGGCTAACCCTGTGTGGCTTCAGCACACAATCTTTGGCGATCTTGATGGGAATGGTTCTGTTGGGATGGGCGATTTGCTCAATATTATTAGCAACTGGGGTTCTTGCAATGGATGCCTCGCCGACCTTGACCAAGATGGCTTAGTGGGCACTTCCGACCTTCTTACCCTTGTTTCACTCTGGTAGTCATAAGACATATATGGGGACAGTCCCCAGGGGACAGTCCCCATGCAATCAACGCTGATTGGCTTGAAACAACGTTTATTTGCCTTTTTTATGGGGACAGTCCCCAGGGGACTGTCCCCTTTTTGCGTGTTACAGGGTTGTATGAATTGGGATTATTGTTATGATATGTGGCTCGCCCAACGGAAGGCGAACAAACTATTACCTCGGAATTACTTATGCCAACAATTAACCAACTCGTACGCAAACCAAGAAAGACGCCCAAGGTCAAATCTAAAGTTCGTGACATTGAAGGATGCCCACAAAAACGAGGCGTCTGTCTTCAGGTTCGAACGGTTACACCTAAGAAGCCGAACTCCGCGCTTCGTAAGGTTGCTCGTGTTCGGTTATCAAACGGCAAAGAAATTACCGCGTACATAGGTGGTGAGGGACACAACCTTCAGGAACACTCCATTGTTCTTGTTCGTGGTGGCAGAGTACGTGACCTTCCAGGTGTTCGATACCACGTTGTTCGTGGTTCACTTGACACACTTGGTGTTGATGCACGGAAACAGGGACGTTCCAAGTACGGAACTAAAAAAGGTAAATAAACATAAAGCACACAGTGTGCTTAGCAAGTAATCACAATTCTCCCCCAGAATGTGGTGAACAAAGTCACAATCAAGTGACAGATGAGCTGAAAGGAAATAGCAATGGCTGGACGTATAACTAAATCAGAAGATCAATTGAAACCAGACCCAAAGTTTGGTGACAAGGTTCTTTCAAAATTCATTAACTGCTTTATGAAAGACGGTAAAAAAGCCGTCGCTCAAAGAGTTATGTATGACGCTCTTAATCGAATCGAAACTCGCCTCAAAAAAGAGGGTGGTAAAGATGAAGATGGACCAAAAACTTCAATGGACGTCTTCCACAAAGCACTCGAAAATGTTCGACCAAACGTTGAGGTTCGTTCAAAACGTGTTGGTGGTGCAAACTACCAAGTTCCAATGCCGGTTAATGCTCGCAGGCGACAAAGTTTGACATTCAGGTGGATTATCACAGCATGTCGAGCAGAAAAGGGTAAACCATTTGCTCAATGCCTTGCACGAGAACTTTGGGATGCATCAAAGGGTGAAGGCAAGGCCGTCAACACTCGTGAACAAACGCACCGTATGGCTGAAGCGAACAAGGCGTTCTCGCACTTCGCTTTCTAAATTAGGTTTTCTTTAATCAATGGTTATTTCCGACCGCTATCACCGTCAACGTCTCGTAGAGGGTATTGGCGATGGTGGACAGGATGCTATTTGTAATTCAACAGTGGCGATTGTTGGTGTTGGTGCACTTGGCTGCATGTCAGCAACGATGCTTGCTCGAGCTGGTGTTGGTCACATCGTTTTAATTGATAGAGACATTGTTGAAAAAACAAACCTACAAAGGCAAGTTCTGTTCACTGAAGATGATGCTAAAACACAGCAACCAAAAGCAACCGCAGCTAAGGCACATCTTACAAGCGTGAACAGCGAAATCAAAATCACCGCCCATGTTGAAGATCTCACTTCAAAAAACATTACCAGACTCCTTGAAGGAGTTGATGTAATTGTCGACGGTCTCGATAATTTTAATACTCGCTATCTTTTGAATGATTTTTCAATAAAAACAAGTGTCCCATTTATGTTTGCTGGTGTTATTGCTGGTCAAGGCAATGTCATGACAATCATTCCAGAGCAAACCCCGTGTTTGCGTTGCCTTTTTCCGCAGCCCCCACCAACTGGGTTGCAAGAAACATGCGATACCGTTGGTGTGCTTGCACCAGCGATTGGGATAGCGGCATCTTGCCAGTGTATGGATGTGATTAAGTTTGTCACAGGAAACAAAAATAAAATATCAAAAACACTTCTTACTTTTGACCTTTGGAACTCTGAAAGTAATCGGGTTTCATTTGGAAAACCGGCGGAAGACTGTCCGTGTTGTGGTCAACTACTTTTTGAGTTTCTAAGAGAAACTTCTTCTGAACCCGTTGCACTTTGTGGAAGAATGGCTGTTCTGCTGCCCTGTATCGACAGCTTTGATTTAAATATTGCCAGTAATAAACTGCAAGAACACGGGTCATTTGAAAAGTCTGAAACTATGGTTCGTGGCGAGTTTAATGAAGAGCGCTCGCCAGACGGTAGTGCAATAAAAATGATTTGCTTCCATGATGGCCGCGCGATTATCCATGGAACTGATGATATAAAACGCGCAAAAGCAATTTTTGAAAGATATGTTGGAAATTAGATACACTGTTTCCTATACTGAGGATATACACCATGACGGATCAATCGACTATTGAAACAAAACCTGCCACAGCACCTTCTTGCTTAGATGGCCCTGTCACATTACGCACGCTGCAAAAGTGGTCGAAGGCAAATGCGAAGTGGGCAATGCTTACTTGCTACGACGCTACAACAGCACGGTGGATGGCAAAAGCTGGCCTACCAGCCATGCTTGTTGGTGATACCGCTGCTGAAATGATTCTTGGGTTTGATAGCACAATTCACGCCCCACTTGATTTTCTTATCACACTTACGGCTGGGGTAAAGCGCGGTGCGCCGAATGTGTTCGTTATGGGCGACATGCCATTTTTAAGTTACCAAGTAGATGAATCGTCTGCGATTAAAAACGCTGGGCGATTTCTTACTGAAGGCAATGCAGACGCTGTTAAACTTGAGGTCGACGGAACGTTCGTTGATCGAGTTGCTGCAATCTGCAATGCTGGTATTGCGGTTGTCGCACATCTTGGCTCCAAGCCACAACAACTAAAACAAACCGGCGGATACACAACAGCTGGTCGTTCAGCGACTGCCGCCACAACTATCGTCAACGACGCTGTTTCGATGGAACAAGCGGGCGCCTCAATGCTACTTCTTGAGGCAGTGCCAACAGAGGTTTCAAGCGCCGTTGTTGAAGCAACTTCTATACCCGTTATTGGGTGTGGGGCAGGAACAGATTGTCATGGCCAGGTTGTTGTACTGCAAGATCTTGCTGGGCTAACCAAATGGCAGCCATCTTTTGCAAAACCAACTGCGTACATTGGGGACGAAATAATTAATGTTGCAAAAACGTGGATGGAAAATGTAAACAAAAACAATCTCGGCGATCACCCCTACTCGATGATAGACGGGGAATCAGACAAGTTCCACTCTTGACTTGACGCAACAAGTTCCCGTGTTATTTTTTGCGCTGGGGAGTGAACCACTTGATCCACCTTGCCGTGTTCAATAATTTTACCGTTTGACATCACCGCAACCTCATCACAAAAATGATGAACAACAGCAAGGTCATGTGAGATAAACAATATTGTCAGTTCAAGTGAATCGCGAAGATCTGAAAGTAAATTTAAAACTTTTGCTTGAACACTTACATCAAGTGCTGATGTGGGTTCATCGCACACAAGAAATTTTGGTTGAAGAGCAATCGCCCTTGCTATTGCAATCCGTTGTTTTTGCCCACCAGAGAATTCGTGTGGAAACCTGTTGGCGTCATCGGGATGTAGCCCAACTTGCTCAAGAAGAGATGTTGCTTTTCGTTTAAGACCAGCACCCTTTGTAATTCCGTGGACAAGGAGTGGCTCTGAAACAATTTGCCCCACTCGCATATATTCATTTAGTGAGCCGCCGGGGTCTTGAAAAACCATTTGCATTTGACGACGAACCCGTCGCAACTCTTTTTTTGACAACCTAGATAGTTCGGTTCCTTCAAAAAAAATGGAGCCAGAGGTCGTTGGAATAAGTTGCATCACAGCCCGAGCTAGGGTTGATTTGCCCGACCCGCTTTCCCCCACAATTCCAAGGGTCGTCCCACTATTCAACTGAATATTTACGCCATCAACCGCCGTAAGTTGTTTTTTGCCCTTCGAAAATGTGACTGCTACGTCACGAATATCAAGTAGTGGTGCTTTGTTCTCCATCATAGTGCCGTAGGTATGGTATCTTCGACAACTGCAAGCCATGAAACAATATTTAGAATTACTTGAACACGTCCTTGAGCATGGGACACCCAAACCTGACCGAACTGGAACAGGAACACGGAGCACATTTGGGTGGCAGATGCGTTTTGATTTAAATAACGGTTTTCCGCTTTTAACTACAAAAAAAGTCCATACCAGATCTATTTTTCATGAACTTCTATGGTTTTTGAGGGGCGAAACAAATATTTCTTATCTACATAAACATGGGGTTTCTATTTGGGATGAGTGGGCAGATGAAAATGGCGAGCTAGGACCGGTCTACGGTGCCCAGTGGCGCTCTTGGAAGGCTGCGGACGGAAACACGATTGATCAAATTTCAAATCTCGTCGATGGAATTAAAAATAATCCAAACTCTAGACGGCACATAGTGAGTGCTTGGAATGTTGGTGAAATAGATCAAATGGCTTTACCTCCGTGTCACTCGATGTTTCAGTTTTATGTTTCGAACAACAAGTTGTCTTGCCAGTTGTACCAGCGCAGTGCCGATATCTTTCTAGGCGTTCCATACAACATTGCTTCATACGCACTTCTAACAATGATGATTGCGCAGGTCACAAACCTTGAGCTTGGAGATTTTGTCCACACCTTTGGTGATGCGCATTTGTATGACAATCACATCGAGCAAACACGCGAACAACTTTCACGAACAACTCGTGCGCTACCAACGATAGAACTTAACCCTTCTGTTACCTCTTTATTTGATTTTACGTATGAAGATATTGAGGTTGTTGGATACAACCCCCACCCACACATTTCAGCGCCGGTGGCTGTTTAGCAATATGGAAATAATCGTCGCCATTACAGACAACTTTGTGATTGGGGCAAACGGAAGTATGCCGTGGCACTTGCCGGCAGATCTTTCTCATTTTAAGGAGATAACTTCCGGAAACACTATTGTGATGGGCCGACAAACGTGGGACTCAATTGGGCGAGCGTTGCCGAATAGAGTTAATGTTGTTATTACACGCCAAGAAGATTTTGATGCAGTGGGTGCAACGGTTGTTCATTCGCTTGAAGAAATTCAAAATGTTGACACGATCGGAACTATTTTTGTAATTGGCGGAGGTGAAATATACAAAAGTGTAATCGATAAGGTAAACCGCCTTCACATTACTCGCATTCATACAACCGTTGAGGGAGACACTCACTTCCCGCGCTTTGAGGAAACGGAGTGGGTTCTTTCGGCTTCTACACCTAGGCCAAGAGACGAGCACAACGCTTACGATTTGACCTTTGAAACTTGGTCAAGGGCACAATAACGCGACTGTTGCACAAAGAGTACATCTCGTGCCGATAGTAAGCGACACGCGATGAGTTCTTCACGAGTCCAAAACACATCCTTGAATTGTTGCCCATTTATCGAAGACGGCAACCCTGCATGTTCTGGTAGGTTCACGCTTGGTCGACTCGATCAAGCGTGCAGTGTTTGTTTTGGAGCATACAGTTCGTGCTCTGTGTACCAAGAACTTTCTGATCTCGCAAGCGCCGCACCTCTAGATATGACTATCAATGGCCACGCTGTCGAATTACGACCAACAGGTACGTGATTTTTTTGGGTACCTTCGCGTTGAGGCGGGGTTGTCTCTAGCAACCCTCGATGCCTATCGCCTCGACCTTGAACAATTGCGGGTGGATCTTATAGCAGAAGGAGTGAGCTGCGCTAACGATGTAACACCGGCACATTTGGCCGCTCATATTCGTTGCTTACATCGTGAGCGAGGTTTGCAAGCATCAAGTGTTGCTAGACACCTTTCAACAATTCGAATGTTGTTTCGTTTTTTACAAGCTTCACATAGGATTGAAAATGATCCTGCTCGATTACTTGAAACACCAACGCGGTGGAAACGTCTTCCAGATGTTTTATCTCCGAAAAAAATGAAAACTTTGATTGAAGCAGCAAACCCAAAATCGGGAAGGTTGTGGCAAAGGGACCGAGCTCTTGTTGAGTTGATGTACGCCGGTGGAATGAGGGCTAGTGAAGTGGCTGGTATTTCACCAAACGATTTAAAGGAAGCACTTTCTGTAGTGTTAGTGACCGGGAAGGGAGATAAGCAACGCCTTGTGCCAATCGGCGAGCCGGCCGTGAACGCTGTTGTGCAATACGTCGAAGAACTCCGTCCAAACTTAATGCGGTTCGACGATGGTCGAGATGAAGGCAAATTATTGCTCTCTAATACGGGGCGACCACTTGAGAGGGTGGCTATTTGGCAAATTGTGAGACGTTTGGCAAAACAAGCAGATATTGGGGATGTCCACCCACACATGCTTCGTCATAGTTTTGCGACACACATGCTCTCAGGTGGTGCTGATCTTCGGGTTGTCCAAGAATTACTTGGTCATAGCGATATTGGAACTACCCAAATCTATACCCACATCGATCGATCCCAATTGAAAGCCGTCGTCGCAAAATACCACCCACGGCCCTAAAAACGCACTTTTTTTACCTCAGAGGTAGCCTCAGAGGTGACCACAGAGGTAGACACAGAGGTGACCACAGAGGTAGACACAGAGGTGACCACAG
>JACKQG010006958.1_pt1 | contig 11648 bp, 8 predicted proteins | sample 8237621 | NCBI WGS metagenome assembly JACKQG01 (sample SAMN15677084, study PRJNA649215) | marine metagenome | biome: marine; feature: Black Sea; material: saline water; isolation source: suspended particulate matter (SPM) from the Black Sea western gyre | collected 2013-06-09/2013-06-10 | depth... | reverse complement strand
ATCCCCCCGGCCCTACCCTGCGGGCATTTTCAACCTTCTCTTAAAAAGAGAAGGAGTAGATTGATTTTTAAATAGTTAACTATTTAAAATTTAGAATGTTACTCCCCCTCTCTTTTTTAAGAGAGGGGGCCGGGGGGTGAGTTCGATAATTACAAGAACAAATCACTATTAATCTGTTAAAAAAAAATATTAAGCAAATTTTGGACAGACTCTAATCAAACTTAATTTCACAAATTTCAATTACCTCGTCTCTACCTTTGATTTTTAAGGTGCCTAAATTCGATGCCGCATAAACCGGGTGAATTCGGGAATAGAGTTCGGTTGAAGTAATTATTTGGCCGGGCTTCGCTATATCACAAAACCTGGAGGTAATATTGACAACATCCCCCACCACTGTACAGTCCATTCTTTCCAAAGAACCAATATTTCCAATAACAGCAATACCGATGTTAATACCAATGCCCACGGTTAAAATCTCTTCATTTTTTTTTGCACGTTTTTTATTCAGATCGCTGATAGCTTTTTGGATGTCAACAGCAGCATTCATTAGATTGGAATGACTTTCAGGGCCCTCAAAAACTGCCATCACTTGATCACCCATAAATTTGTCAACACTCCCGGAGTGTTTTTCAATGATCTGGGCTTGTTTTTCAAGATAAATATTTATCACCTTTACAACTATTTCAGGACTATGCTTCTGTGCAAAACCGGAAAAATTCCTCACATCAGAAAACAGTAACGCCACGACACCTTTTTGACTGGACAACGTTCGGCTATTGGAAAACAACGACCTTTTAATCATTTTGCGTGCCAATGGTGAAACAAACTTTTGCATTTGCAATTTCTCTTTTAAATGCATGGCCATAATATTAAATTCCCGAGCCAATTGACCCAGTTCATCTCTCGATTTTACGGAGATTTTAACATCAAGATTGCCTTTGCCAATTTGCCGCGCGCCCTCAGAAAGTTCATGTATTTGTTTAACCATTTTATGTGATAAAAAATAAATTCCCAAAATAGAAGACAAAGTTACCAAAATAGCAATCGTATAAATTATTTTTTGTGCATCACGAATCGGAGCCATGGCAACAGCTTTGGAAAATCCGATGCCCGCGACACCAAGAAGCACATCCCCATTTTTCCCATTTGTCTCTTTCCTGCTTTCTGATATCGGGTAATAATACTCATAATGGGTATCAGTTTCAGTTTTAGATGTCTCCTTAATAGTAAGTAGATTTTTTACCTGGCTCTCTGTTAAAAAGTCTTTGCCACTCTCAGTAAATTTAATATCAGTATGTGCAATACATTCACCGGCACGATTTATTACCCAGGCATAGTCAAGTCCACTGATGTTTTTTTGCCTGATATAAAGAACAGATAATTTTATCGCGTCATAATCCTGCATCAACAGGTTATCTTTTACTTCAAAGGACGAGAGATATTGGACGGTTAGATTACACATTTCATCGAGTTTTGACTCCAACAATCTCTTTTCCGTTTGCTGAAAAATTAAACTCATTACAACGATGACAATAATTACAACCGCTCCGATAATTATGCTTAATTTTCTCCTGATTGGAAATGAGATAAATAGTTCCTTAAGAAACACCCAAAAAGTTGTTAATGTTTCTACTACTGCAATTGTTCCTTTTTTTATTTTTGATATGAAAAGTAACAGGAAGGATAGCGAAGCTTTAATTTTTTCCCTAATGTCTGGATTTAATTTTATCATTATTCTACAATCTCAATTTTCAATTGCTCAATCGGAGCATTGTGTTCTTCACTCGAAATTTTAAAAAAATAGCGAATGAGAAACATCAGTACGACAATAATAATTACCATTCCCATCAATGATCGTTTTGGTACAGGTTTACTGTGTCGCAGCTTGCGAAATTTTATTCGATTTTCTTCTTCATCGTCTTCAGATATGGGTGTATAAAAACGGGGTCTATACTCAAAATCTCGGGTTTTTGGATGCTTTAAAAACATTGTTCACACCTCTATTCTTCAACCTAAAATAAATATACTTGACAAAATGTAGTTTCAGGATTTCATCTTAAATTAATTTTTTTCATAAATTTTAAAATAAATAAAATGTACAAAAGAATCAAGCCTTTTTTCAAGCACGAGGATAAGTTGTCAATATTTTAATATATGAGACCATGATAAGTTTGGGAACTTAGTCATTACGAAAAAGTTAAACTGAATGGAAATCCGAAGGGGTGTCCGCTTATTTGCGAACTGAGAGTATACCCTTTGAACCTGATCTGGATTATACCAGCGTAGGGATACGGTAAAATAATCATTTTGTCATTTTTTAAAAATCGATCCCTACTGTTGGGATCGATTTTTTTTTGCTCAAAAAAGTTCAAGATCATGTTTAATCCTATCATCCTGTCAAAAAGAATATCAAAATGCAGATTAATGAATTAGGCGGTGAGTTCGCGCTCATCAAAAAATTAACGAACATCATTCCATCACAAAGTAAAGACGTTCTGGTTGGCATTGGCGATGATGCTGCGGTTATTAAATCACCAAATAATAAGAATCAATTTTTGTTAATTACAACCGACATTTTAGTTGAGGGAGAACACTTCAACAAATCGTGGAGCACACCAGAGCAAATTGGAATTAAGTCGATTGAATGCAATGTGAGTGATATCGCTGCTATGGGAGGCCTGCCAACTTTCCTGGTTGTTTCTCTCGTAATTCCTCCATCCACAAATGTTGAATGGTGTGAAAGATTATACCAGGGTTTTGCCTATGCATGTAACAGGTATGGGATAATAATTGTTGGCGGTGACACAACTCAAGGTTCTGTTGAGACAATCAATATTACGCTGCTGGGAAAAGTTTCTGATAAAAATCTCTGCCTGCGCAGTAATGCAAAACCAGGAGACATACTAGCCGTAACCGGTGAGTTAGGCGCCTCTTCGGCTGGTTTGAATTTATTAAAAAGTAATTTGCCAATCACCCCATATTTAGAAAAAAAACATCTGACTCCGGAATGTCGGCTCGATGCTGCAAAAGATTTGGCTCCCGCTGTAAATGCAATGATTGATATTAGTGATGGATTAGCATCTGAAGTGAATCATATTTGTGATAACAGTAATGTTGGCGCTGTAATTAATGAAAAAGATATTCCGGTGCATCAAGATGTTTTGAACGCTGGTAAAACATTAAACAAACAAACAAGAGAATTTGTTTTAAATGGTGGCGAAGACTTTGAATTGCTCTTTTCAATTTCAAAATTAGACTTAGAAAAATTAAAACAAACAGGAGTAAAATATTACCCAATTGGTGAAATTATCAACCCGGGTGAAGGGCGTTTTCTAATAACGAAGAATAATAATAAAATTCCACTATTGGGCGGTTTCAAACATTTTGGGTGAATGTTTACAAAATTTATCTTTAAGGAGGTATATGAAATGAAACACAACACAAAATTATTAATTGGAGTATTTATTTGTTCTCTTTTCTTAAATGTTAACTACAGTTTTGCATTACAAGAGGGAACAATCCATGGACAAGTAACAGACAAAAGTAATGGAAAACCGCTTATTGGGGCGAACATTTTTGTCGAAGGGACAAATGTCGGAACTATTTCTGATTTGGATGGAAACTATTATATGAGTATTTCAAATGGTAACTATGTCATCAGTGTTAGTTTTATCGGCTATGAAATTAGCAAGAAAAAAGTTTATGTGAATTCCGATATGGTTGAGATGAATTTCCATTTAAATTCTACAATACTTCCGGGACAGGAAGTGATTGTGACAGCAACCCGGGCAAAAGAAAGGGAAACACCGGTGGCTTTTGTTGATATTCCCCGTAATGAGCTTGTTGATCAATACTGGGGGCAGGATATTCCCATGCTGCTTTCCCAAGTCCCGGGAATTTACGCTTATTCTGATGCCGGTAATGGAATCGGATATACCTATTTAAAAATCAGGGGATTTGATCAGAAACGCGTCTCCGTAATGATCAATGGAATTCCTTTGAACGATCCGGAAGATCACCAGGTTTACTGGGTCGATATGCCGGATTTTCTGTCTTCTGTTCACGACATTCAAATCCAACGAGGGGTGGGTAGTTCAATTTATGGGACTTCATCCTTTGGCGGCACCGTTAATATTCAGACAACAGAAATGAATTTGCCGCGTCAAATAAAAGCTTCTGCCGGAACCGGAAGCTACAACACCAAAAAATATTCATTAAATCTTCATTCCGGGTTGATTGAAAACCAATATGCCATATCTGCACGCTTTTCAAAAATATCCACGGATGGTTACCGGGAAAATTCTGCTGTTGATATGTGGTCTTATTTTCTCAGCGCTGCACGATATACTTTAAATACCAGTACGTTCATCAATGTTTATGGCGGTCCCGAATTAACACACGCCTCGTGGGAAGCATCTCCAGAAAGTGAGTTAAATAAAAATCATCGCCACAATCCAATCAATTATAAAAATGCAGTTGATAATTTTAACCAGCCCCATTACGAACTGTTTCATCGCTGGCAGCTTTCTGACAATTTGAGCTGGAACAATTCTCTCTATTACATTCATGGAAAAGGTTATTATGAAGGTTTCAAATCCGGTAAGAAACTGTATGATTTTGGTATGCAGCCGTATTATTCGTCGGACTCGACTTATGTTAAACGAACTGACCTGGTCAGACAAAAATGGGTCGAGAAGAATCATGCCGGCTGGATTTCAACCGGAGATTGGGATCATAAAAACGGTACATTAACGTTTGGACTCGATGGTTATATTTTTGACAGCGATCATTGGGGAAAGGTTGTATGGGCAACAAATTTGCCTCCTGAAACTTCACCGGGCAAAAACTATTACCGTTATTTGGGTGAAAAAAAATTAATTACAATCTTCGCTCACGAGCTCTACCGATTCACCCCGGCGATTACTTTAATGGCTGATGTGAATCTTCAATTTCAAAAATACAACTTCAAACAGAAAGAAGAAGGCAACTTCACTAGTACAAATCGTCATGCCTACGAAGTTGATTACACTTTTTTTAACCCGCGGGTTGGTGTGAATTACAATTTATCTGATCAGTGGAATGTTTTTGCCAATGTCTCATCAGCACACAGAGAACCAACTGATGATGACCTGTTTGATGTCTGGCAGGGACCGGATGATATCGGTGTTGCTCCACTATTCGCAAATGCTGATACGATAAAAAAAAGCAGCAGTGAAGTCGATTATTTGAACTGGAGTCGTCCGTTAACCAAGCCCGAAGAATTATTAGATTTTGAATTGGGTATTGGTTACAAAAGTAATAATCTTCAATTAAAATTGAATGGCTACTGGATGGATTTCAAGAATGAAATTGTACCTTACAGCCAGGTGGACAAAGATGGATTCCCAATCAAAGGAAATGCGGATAGAACTATTCATCGAGGCATTGAAGGTTCATTCGGGTATAAATTAACACGTTCTTTGGAAATATCTGCTGCCTTTGCATTGAGCCAAAATTATTTTCAGGATTTTATTCAGTATGAAGCACAATATGATGAAAGCTGGAATTTCACCGGTTCCCAAAAAAATGACTTTAATGGTAAAACTATTGCCGGGTTTCCCGGAACCATGGCAAATACAAAATTACAATATTCATCCGGCCCAGTAACAAGCAACTTATTCCTTCAATATATTGGCAAACAATATCTTGATAATACTGAAATGGACGACCGCTCAATCGCTGCTTATTCATTATTAAATTTTCATTTCTCCTACGATTTGAAAAACATTATTGGTTTGAATGGTGTTAAATTAAGTTTCTGGATTAACAACTTACTCGATACAACCTATGAAACCACCGGTTATTATGATAGCTGGTACGGAGAAAATTATCTCTGGCCTGGAGCGGGGAGGAATTTCTTTTTTAGTTTGGAGACGAGTTTGTAACGTTTCGTTGGTAATAGGGTAATTAGGTAATTAGGAGATTGGGTAAATAGGTAATAAAGGTAATTAATGTCTGTCCGAGAAAGCAGTCATTCCGGTTGGAGCGCAGCGGAATACCGGAATGACATCTCGGACAGACACTAATTAAGTGTCTTGGTAAAAAAGGTAACTGTCACATGCTCAAAATAAATGAGTCTCAAAAAAACATTTCCAGTCAATTTTTGAACCATCCCCAATTACCGAATTACCTTTATTACCTTAACCCTATTACCCAATTTACCCTGTTACCTTAATAACCTATCAGTGCACAACTGTAACAAGATTAATGAATAAACTACACATACTCGACTTAATAATAATCTTCGGCTACTTCTTTTTCATTTTATACATCGGAATAAAACTCTGGCGAACAGAACAGAAAAGCGATATCAAATCATTTTTGTTAGCCGGACGCCAGCTAACACTTCCATCATTTGTTGCTACGCTTGTTTCCACCTGGTACGGTGGCATTCTAGGCGTAGGAGAATTTTCATACCAATACGGCATTTCAAACTGGCTTGTATTTGGTATTCCTTATTATTTAGCTGCTGCTATTTTCGGAATCTTCATTGCTAAAAAAGCGCGCTCACTGGAACTCTACACGATTCCACACCAGTTGGAAAAAGCTTACGGAAAAACAGTCTCCCTGATTGGCGCTGTGTTTGTTTTTATTATGACGGTTCCGGCTGCATATATTTTAATGCTGGCTGTTTTGTTGAAATATATTTTTGGTATTCCATTGATCTGGGGATTAATTACAGGAACTGTTGTTTCCACGAGTTATGTACTTATCGGGGGCTTCCGATCTGTCATCAGAACTGATATCCTTCAATTCAGCCTGATGTTTGCCGGGTTTTTGATTTTATTACCTGTCGCTTATTTCAATTTTGGGGGATTAAGTTTTTTACAAAACAATCTTCCTTCAAATCATTTGATCTGGCACGGCGGACAGGGCGCACAATATATTATTGTATGGTTTTTTATCGCCCTGGGCGCACTGATCGAACCCAGTTTTTATCAACGATGTTTTGCAGCAAAAACAGAAAAAGTTGCCCAACGAGGTATTTTTATCTCCATCGCTTTTTGGATTTTTTTTGATTTTCTCACCACATTCACCGGACTATATGCCAGGGCTATCCTACCAAATCTGACTGATCCGGTGACCTCATATTTAGCGCTCGCGCAAAAACTATTACCACCCGTTTTCCTGGGACTCTTCTTAACCGGTCTATTAGCAACAATCATGTCCACCATTGACAGCTACTCCTTTTTAGCAGCCATGACTTTTGGAAGGGATTTCTTGTGGCGAATTAGAAACGAAGAAACATCTGATAATATTAAAAAATACACACGACTCGGTTTGATCTTGAGCGGAATTTTAGCCATTGTGATTGCCTGTTTCGCCCAATCTGTCATTCGAATCTGGAAAGATTTGGGATCAATTGGAACTCCAGCGCTGGTAATTCCCATGGCTGTTAGTTTTTTTCCAAAATTGCGAATGGAGAAAAAATTTGTTATTGTTTCGATTATTGGCAGTGCGTTGATTTCCGGAATTTGGGTGTTCTCAAAATCTTTTAATAGTGGGGAATATTTGTTGGGGGTTGAGCCGATTTATCCGGGATTGGGATTTGCATCATTAATGTTTATTATCAACCGTGCCAAACAAAGACTCGATGAAAAGAATGCAAATTAGGTGTTATTCTTTTTAGACTTTTTTCTTGACAAAGTTATTTTTTCTTTTTATAATATAGTATTACAAGTAAAGTCCTGTATAGTTTCCTTATATTTTTAAAGGGATACAGACTATGCACTAAAGTATTAAAACCTGTACAGTTACATTATATTAATAAGGAAATACAGACTGTGCTTTGTTTTTTTTGCAAAAGTGTAATTTAAAAATATTCAATCCCGGGTTTGGCAAAGAAAAACAAATCATCGTACAAAATGCCAAAGGATTCTTCTTATTAAAGTTAGTCAGACAATACCCGGTATTGACCAATAGCTTATGGAAATGGTTTTTTATTTTTTTTGTTACAAGCGCTTTTATAATAGGATTATTATTATATATTCGGAGGCATATTAAAACAAATAATAAAAAAAATCTGTTATCCATCATTAATTCTTTTGAAGATGGGGTTCTTTTACTTGATTCCACAGGAAAGATTTATGCAATTAATTTATCCATGGAATACCTGTTGAAAATTTCCCGGGAAAATATATTAAATAAACATTATAAAAATATATTATCACACTTGCAAGACGATTTAGTCCAGTTTATTGGAAATTCGCTCGATAATGAACAATCCCACATTCAGAAAGAAATGACCTTAAATTTCGATCAAGTTAACTCTGTGTATTTGGTTTGTTTTGGCTCTTTTTTGATGGATAAAACATTAATGAAAATAATATCATTCAAAGATATTTCAGACCTTGTGCAATCAAAACGTTCAATTGCCTGGGCAAGCATGGCTCAAAAATTGGCGCATGAAATTAAAACGCCCTTATCCACAGTGATGTTAACCGCGCAACGTTTGGAAACCGTATGTGAAAAATCTAATAATAACACGCCTGAGATTGAAAATTATTTATTGAGCATAAAAAAACAAGTTGACCGTTTAAGGAAGATGTCCGATACATTCATGAAATTCGCAAACATTGAAAAACCGGTTTTTGAAATTATCGACTTAAATAAATTGTTGGAACAGGTAATTCTGGAGAACAAACTAAAGTTTGGTTCACAAATAAAAATTAACACATCATTCGATGAAGCGATTTCAAAGCTTTCAGCAGATCGTCAACAATTGACTATTGCTATTCAGAATATCATCGAAAACTCGATACAAGCAATGGCTGGAAAAGGTACATTGTTTTTTACAACGAGACTGGTACAAACCTTGCATGGAGAGAATCATGCAAAACAAAACAAGATTCAAATAGAAATCGCGGATACCGGGTGCGGAATACAAAAAGAATACCTTCATAAACTTTTTCAACCGTTTTTTTCACAACATTCTGATGGCACAGGAATGGGACTTGTTATCACAAAAAAGATAGTGGATGATCATAAAGGAGATATCAGAATAGAAAGTGAATTGGGAATCGGAACAACTGTTTTTATTGAATTGCCGTGTTAATGATGTAAGTATAAAAAAATATATCTGTTAAGTTGTCTGTTGTATCAATGTCATTCTGAATCCGCCGTCTTTTGGGCGGATGAAGAATCTCGTAATATTTTAACAAAAGTTTGAATGTTTGGGAGATTCTTCGGTCGCAAGCTCCCTCAGAATGACATTAGTAACTATGCTGAATAATTACAAAAAAAATGACATAAAACCATGAAAAAAAACACAATTTTAATAGTTGATGATGACAAAGAAATGAGCGATATTCTTGCTGAAATTTTATCGCAGGAAGGTTATAAAACGGAATGGGCAGGCACCGGGAATGAAGCCTTAATGAATGTTGCCAAGAACGAATTTGATTTGATGCTTTTAGACCTTCGGCTGCCCGATATCAACGGGATCGAAGTTCTAAAGCGAACAATTCACGATTTTCCTGACATCGCGATTGTAATGATGTCAGGACATGGCACAATACAGACAGCAATAGAAGCCACTCGAGCGGGCGCCTATGATTGGATTGAAAAGCCATTAGAAAAAGATCGGGTTTTGCTTACTTTGAAAAATGCCATTGAAAAAAATAAGTTGTTAAAGGAAAAAAAATTCCTGACGAATGAGGTAGCTGAAAGCTATAAAATGGTAGGTACCAGTCCTGCAATGCAACAGGTTTACCAACTGATTGAAAAAGTAGCTAAAAGTGATGCAACCATTTTAATTACAGGTGAGAGTGGGACAGGTAAAGAACTGGTTGCCCGCGCAATTCAAATGAATAGTAACAGGGCTGCTGCTCCGTTTGTCCAAATAAACTGTGCCGCGATTCCTGATACCCTGATTGAAAGCGAACTTTTTGGTCATGTTAAAGGTTCATTTACAGGAGCGAATAGGGATAGAAAAGGAAAATTTCAACTTGCGGATGGCGGCACACTCTTTTTAGATGAAATTGGAGATTTGTCCCTTCAAGCTCAAGCCAAAGTATTACGCGCCATTGAATCGGGAGATGTTGAAAAAGTTGGCAGTGAAAATATGGAACGAATTGACATAAGACTAATTGCTGCAACCAATAAAGACCTCAAAAACATGGTTTCAAAAGGTACATTTCGGGAAGATCTATTCCATCGCATAAACATTATTGAAATCTATATTCCACCATTAAATAAACGACCATCAGATATTCTTCCATTGATAGAATATTATTTAGGTAAAACGTGTTCAAAAAATAAAATAAAAAAAAAAGAACTTTCACCGGACGCTTTGGCTGTATTAATTAATCACAAGTGGGACGGGAATGTTCGTGAACTGTGTAATTTTGTTGAGAAAATGATTATTCTAACCGAGCAAAGTTACATTACCGGGGCTCACATCTACCGTCTGTTATATTCCTTTCCAAATAAAATGAATTCAATAAACGTAAAAACATTTAAAGAAGCCAAAGAAAGTTTTGAACAGAGCTATCTTATCAATGCGCTCATTGCCAATAATTGGAATATCGCCAGGACAAGCAAAAATCTTAAAATCGAACGATCAGTACTTTATAGAAAAATAGAAAAATATGGAATACAAAAGTCGTAGAAAAGGTACATAAATTAAATTTGATATGTAGTTAAAAGAGACATTTCTTTTTATCCCTTAATTGAAAAGCCCTAAATAGACATGAGTTTAGGGCTTTTTATTTATTGGTATAAAGGTTGCATTTGTTGAAAAGTACGAGCTTAATAAATAATTATTTATTCTTACTCTTTTAACTATTGGTAACTTTTTGACCCGATTATTCAACAAAAAAATGTTATTAATTAACATTAAATCCATAAATGTTTCAAATTTTCTAAACAGGCAATATGAGCCACTAACATTTTATAGGAGGTTTTATGCATAATTTTAAAAAAATATTAGCGATTTTTACCTTAACTTTTACTCTCATAATTTTATTTACTTTACAAGTTTGTCAGGCTCAAAATCTATCAGGTTCTCTTTATGTAACCAAATATGTAACCAATGGCGGAGATGGCAAGATACTGGAATTTGATTTAACAACTCTGAATGAAGTCCGTGAAATAAATATTGGAATTCAACCAGTTAGTATCGATTATTTAGAACCTGGTAAACTACTAATAGCAGACCATGGTTCGAATTCACTCATAATTGTGAATGAAGCTGATTTTTCTATACTAAACGAAATACAAACATCTCCTTCGTTACCCCTTTATTCCAGCAACCAGGTCAGGATAACTCCGGATAGAGAATATGCCTATGTACTAAATTATCAACATAATAATGTATCTATTGTTAGCTTAAATGATTATTCAATTGTTAAAAAAGTTCAAACAGGCTCCGCACCAAGAGGGCTATATTTTGATAGCATGCATAATATGGCTTATATATGTTGTCATTACGGCAGCCCCGATGTGATAAAAATCGATATGACAACTTTAAATGTTGTTGGAACAATTGATTACGGCGGTTACAAACCGACGGGATGTGTGGTTCATGAACTAAATAATTGGCTATATATCCCAGCGCACTAAAGTGCAGGCGAAGGCTGAGGCGAAGGCGAAGGAAAAAAAAGAATATC
>JACKQG010006957.1_pt1 | contig 11649 bp, 10 predicted proteins | sample 8237621 | NCBI WGS metagenome assembly JACKQG01 (sample SAMN15677084, study PRJNA649215) | marine metagenome | biome: marine; feature: Black Sea; material: saline water; isolation source: suspended particulate matter (SPM) from the Black Sea western gyre | collected 2013-06-09/2013-06-10 | depth... | reverse complement strand
TTTCTTAATAGAATTTTCTTCAATTTGGGAACTTTGTCAGTGAATAGAATTCCGTCCAGATGGTCGTTTTCATGCTGCACTGCCCGAGCAAAAAGACCCTCAGTTTCATAATGAACTTTCTCACCATTTTCGTTCAGACCTTTGATGATGACCTTTCGGGCACGCATCACTTTTTCATAAATTTCCGGCAAACTCAAGCAGCCCTCTTCCAATTCAATTTGACCTTCAAATTCAAGAAACTCAGGATTAACAAGCACTTTAGGGTTCTTTTCCCCACCTTCTCTGAACCAGAAAGGATCGACCACAAAGATACGAAGCGATCTTCCTACCTGCGGTGCTGCCAAGCCTACACCGTCTTTTTCATACATTGTGTGAACCAGATCATTAATAAAATCCTCTATTTCGGGTGTGATCTCTGCAACAGGTTCTGCAATCTTCCGTAGTGTTTTATCACCGTATATCCTGATGGGAAGAAGATCAGGCTTTTTTCTCTTCATCCTTGATAATTCCTACAATAGCGTTTTTCTGGAATTCGATTTTTGTTTTGCTTGTCTCATCTACTCTCAAAACCACGATATTTTTCTCTTTTTTAATATTTATGATCTTACCGATGATGCCTCCATTCGTTACCACTACATCATTTACTTTCAGGTTTACCAGCATGTTTTGTGTTTCTCTCTGGCGTTTACGCTGGGGACGGATGATGAGTAAATAAAGAATACCAAACATAAGAATAAATGGGAATAACTGTGCAAAAATATTTGATTGTGGTGCTCCACCTGCTGTTTGTGTGCCTGCCTGCATTAAAACATTAAACATAAATGTCTCCTTATTATTTTATTATTTTGGGAAAAACTCTTATTAATATCTGTAAACTGATATTTGTGTAAACACCAGCCATCAGGTCATCTGCCATCACTCCCCAACCAGCGGGAAGTTTTTGCAGAATATTAACCGGTTCCGGTTTGGATATATCAAAAAAACGAAACAATATAAAAGCGAAAACTGCTATTATAATTGTTTTGGGCAGAAAAACAACAGCTATAAAATAGCCCAGAAATTCATCCAAGACTATTTTATTATTGTCATGACCGAGTTTTTTTTCCGCCTTTGAGATAAAAAAAACCGAGATCAAACTTAAAGTTAAAACACATATCAAGAAAATAATATTATTTTCCAGGCTGCCAAAAAGTTTTGGCGGCAATAGTAAATAAACCAAAGTTGCAATCAGTGTGCCGGCTGTGCCTGAAGCTTTAGGGAAATATCCTGCTCCAAAAAGGGTGGAAATTATAACAGGTAAATTCATTAATTACTAATCTTCCAACAGGATTTCCACGTAACTTTCCTGTATCAATGCTGTGATCCACTTTTCATAAAGCTCTATCTCTTTCTGGTTAATTACAAGTTCTCTTAATCGGTCATAGATCTCGTCATAACGGTACTCTTTTTCAGGAATCAATTTAAGCTTTGCAAAAATATACAAATTATCCCCTTCCCGTATTAAAGATGTATGTCCTCCGTAATCGATATTCTCTAATTTTTCTTTGAAAAGTTCGGGATACTCTTCTTTAACAAACTCACCGATAATTCCACCTTTAACGGCTGTAGAATCATCTTCGGAATAGGTTTTTGCCAGTTCGTTGAAATCTTCGCCATTTTCCATTTTTACCAGTATGTTTTCTATCAGCTGTATTTCTGCCTGAATATCTTCTTCTGTTGGCTCAATTTTTTTCAGGATATGGCTGGCTTTAACCTCATCTTCTTTAATTTCATCAACCTTAATTATATGATAGCCGAATTGTGTTTCCACTACTTCGCTGATCTCACCGGGCATAAGTCCAAAAGCGGCATCTTCAAAAGGTTTCACCATTGTACCTTTGCCAAAGAACCCCAGGTTACCACCATTAGCTTTGGAAGGACAATCGCTGTATTCTTTGGCCAGTTCGGCAAACTCTGTGCCTTCAATAAGTTTATCACGAAGTTTGTTGATCTCAACCAGAGCTTTGTTTTTTGTTTCTTTACCAGCTTTGATAGAGCGCACAATCATGCCGATTTGATCCATTGCCGGGCTGGTGGGGATTTCGTCTTTATGCTCATTATAATAATCTTCAACTTCTACTTCGGTAATATGTATCTTGTTCTTTATCTCATTCTTGATTATCAATTCCTTCAGGTTCTGTTCTGTAATTATCTCAATATAATAATCTTTCAGATCGGGAACGGTAAGACCTGCTTTTTTTAGTTCTTGTTTGAATTCAAATTCAGTTGAGAACTGAGAAGCAATCTGCTTGATCTGTTCTCCTGCCATGTTTCTTATATTGTCTTCATCCACCTCATATTTTTCCTGTTTAGCTTTTTGCAGGATCAGTTCAGATTCTATCATATCATTCAAAATATCTAAAGTTGTGATTTCCTGGTTTAGCATACCTGCGGCTTGCAGCTGCTGAAGTCTTTTATCAAGATCACTCTGCAGGATTATCTCTCTTCCAGCTTTTGCTATTATTTTGTCCACTATCTCTGCTCTTAGCATAGAGATACAAGTTAGCAGAATTATAATTGAAACAATTCTTCTCATTTTCTTCTCCTGTTTTAAATTGAAATTGAAATTTCAGATTTCTTTTTTAGTTCTTCGATCAAGTTGTTAAATATTTCATCTTTTCTGTTTTCCAAAACAACTTTCCTTATCGAATTGGAAACTTCAAGAAAGGTTTTCTCTTCATAAACAATGCGTGTATCGTAATATCTTAAAATGTAATATCCCTGGTTGGTTTCAACAGTTTTGTATCTATGTTTCTGAAGTGATTTTAAGGCATTCCAGATATCTTTATTTACAGTTTTTTGGGAAATAAATCCTACATAGCCACCATTTTTACCGTCACTTTCTTCAGAATATTTTTTTGCTGCTTCAGCAAACGAACTATTCTTAATTTCATCTCTAATCTCACCGAGCTTTGATTCATCAGTAATAAATATCCTCTGTATTTTATATTCTTCGTGACTTTCCTGAAATTTACTTTTGTGAAGTTTATAATAATTGAAAAGATCGTCTTCCGATATCTCGATCTCGGATAATTTCTGTGCTATTAGAGTATTAGATTTTACTGATTTTTCAGCTGTTTCAATTCTTGATTTTATTCGTGGAAGCTCGGAAATACCAAGTCTATCAGCTTCCTGTGATAGCAGAGTTAACTGTATCCAATCCTGTACAAATTCATTTTTTTCTTCATTTGTAAGATTTTCCCATTCATCATCACTGAAATTTGCTTTTAATTCTTCTATTGTGAGTTTATCTTCATTTACCTGAGCGATGCTGCCTTCATCTTTCTGTTGAATACAGGAAAGCAATAAGATAGGAATTAGCAATATCCAAAATTTCTTCATTATAATTACCTCTTAGCTACTCTTCAAAATCGAAGGGTGGTGTAAATATTATTCTTATTTCCGGTTTATTTTCTTCTAATTCAGTTTCAAATTCCAGATGTATAAAATCCCTGCATTCATAAATAGATTTTAACATAATACCATAATTTTCATATTCTCCAGCTGTAAGTTTTTGAAGTATTTTCGTGATATCAACGGCAAATTCTTCTGTTCCCAGGCTGTCGGAAGAGCTGCCTATATAAAGATCCTCATAATCATCGGATGTCATGAACGGTGAATACGGATCAGTGTAATTCAAATCAACAGTATCTGTGATTACAATGAACGGATCGATGTAGATAGTACCGTAGATAGGATATTGATTAATTCCGCTGTTATGTAATATCAGTTCTGCTTTGTTAATGGTTAATCTTTGCATGTACAAATCAGGATCTTCAATTTCTACAGGTATAAAGATAGAGTCAGGAATATCGAACTTCATGAACATTTTGATAGGCTGCATATCGGAAAGTATCAGTTGATCCGTGAAAGTGGCATATTCATCATCCGTGTAAAAGATCGTAATATCATGGCTGGCATAAACTGTATTAGTAATAAAGGTATCGATATCTGTTTCCTGGTATTCATAAGTTATAAATGGTTTAAGGTCATCATTGCCGTTTTCGGAAGAATTTATTTCCAGGAAGCAGTCACTATCCGGTGTATAAAAAGCCAGTCCAAAATTTAATGAATCGGCATCTATCCAATTCTCTATCAGATATTCAGGAATATCGATGACCAGTGAATCTTCTTCCAGGGTTATTTCCAGGTTGGGAATCAATTCAAAATCCTCTCCATCAAATAGAGAGAATTCATTTCCAGACCAACCGGTAGAATCGGTGGATTCTTTCCAGAGAGCAGTACTTTCATACCAGTTCTCACTAATGATCCTGCCTATTTTTAAAGTAGTGTTATCAATATTATCAAAATTATGTTTATTTTTAATACTCAGAATAAGATTGGCATTTTCGATAGCATAAAATGAATCCGGAAGTGAAGTGAATTTAATGAGAGTAACTGCCTGATTTGCAGTATCGTATTTATCATAATTACCTATTACTGTTCGGTCGGTATTAAAGTTTTTCAAACTATCCTCGAAGCTTAAAATTGAAGAAAAGCATTCACTGCCTATTGTAACTGATTCTGGTTCAGGTCCTTCATTACCACCTGTTCCCACCAGGTTGGTTTTATTTGTACATCCCATAATTATGAGAACAGCTATCAGAAAAAATCCTGTGATTCTAAATTTCCTTATCATTTATTCTCCTTATTTTATTTTAAAAATTAGTATTAATAGTAGTCATTGTGCATATGATTATAACTCGAATACGGTAACTGTAATTTGTTCCTTTTCAAAGAATTACAGATGTTGTTCGAATGTAGATAAAATGTGGATTGCCTGTTCATATTTCTAATGTTATTCACATTTTTCTTTTTTAGCTTTTCAACCAGTAACTTATAAACATTCATTAACTTCATAGCACGTGGATAAGTGTACAACTACTTTTTTATTTCTTTAATCAAGCGTTCTATCTGGATGCGGAGGTCACGCTCGTTCTTGAATTGTTCTTCTATAGTTCTCTTGGCATGAAGAACAGTAGTATGATCTTTTCTTTTGTAATATTGCGCAATATCCTTCAGGGAAAGTTGTGGTATTAGTAAATTTGAAAGGTACATTGCGATCTGCCTGGGAAAAACAATATGTTTTTTACGGGTTTTATCAAAAATCTGACTCTGGGTTATATTGTATGCTTCGCACACTTTTTCCATTATTGTTTCCAGGTTTACCTCCTGAACTTTATCGGAAATCATATCGACCAGTATTTCACCTGCCATATCGACAGTAATATTTTCGGTATCCAGATTATTATATGAAGCGTAGGCAAGTATCCTGATAAGAGATCCTTCCAGAGCTCTTACGTTACTGTAAATATGTTCAGCGATAAATTCCAGTACTTCTCCTTTAAGATTTATATTTTCAAAATCGGCTTTTTTCTTCAAGATGGCAACACGGGTTTCAAAATCGGGGCTTTTCATATCAGCTAACAATCCCCACTCGAATCTGGTGACAAGTCTCTGTTCAAGGTCGGGAATATCCTTAGGTGGACGATCGCTGGTAAGGACGATTTGTTTTTTCTTTTCATATAAAGAATTAAAAGTATGAAAGAACTCCTCCTGTGTTCCTTCTTTTCTGGAAAGAAAATGAATATCATCGATCAAAAGAACATCAAAATTCCTGAATTTATTCCTGAAATTGGACATGGCGTTAGTTCTAATTGCGTTTATCATTTCATTGGTAAATTCTTCGGTGGTTATATACATTACTTTTTTATCAACGAGTTCATTTACTACAAAATTTCCTACAGCCTGCATAAGGTGCGTCTTTCCCATACCAGATTCACCATAAAGAAAAAGTGGATTATATGTAGTTCCGGGAGATTCAGCAACAGCCAGGGAAGCTGAATGCGCAAATTTATTATTAGCACCAATAACAAATTCATTGAAATTATAATTCATGTTTAATTTAGTCTGATAACTGGGGATTGGTCTGATATTCTCCACATTATCATAATTAGTTTGTTTAATTACTGGAAGCGAACTGGCAAATTTAATGTGATATTTTGATTTATAGAGATTAAAACATATTTCACAAATAAGTTCACTGTAATTTTTATTTAAATAATCTGCAATGAACTGCGTTGGGACTTTTACCGAGAGGAGGTTATTATCAATATCAATAAGATGAGTTTCATTAAACCATGTATTAAAACCTTGTTCACTGATGTTTTCTCTTAACGTATCTAAAACTCCGCCCCATAATTTTTCGTAATTATTCATATCAGCATCCTTTTGCACCTTCAACAAAGGCTTTACACAAAATTACACAACTTATCCACAATCCATCCACAAAATTATTCACATAGTTTATCTTTCTGGTACAGTGAATCTTATGAAGAAAATAAGCTTCAATATCTAACTTATCCACAAATCATTAAACACTGTAAACCTGCTTAAATACTATAATACAACATACCGAAAATGAAAATGAAACAAGATTTGTCAAGGTGAGAAAAACAGTCAAAAGTAATCTTGTAAAAAATGAAAGTAGCGATAATTATTTATAAGAAAATAGCTTATGATTCTATTCTTGAAATAAAGTTATCCACATAATGTGGATTAATTGTTTGTAAATAATAAAGATAAGACTTTTTTGTGGATAACTTTCTGAATAACTAAATAATTTGACAAAGGAAGAGCAGGTAAAGCTATTGGAACATTTAATTTGAGAAGTGTATGGGGAAGGTATGAAATTTGAAAAAGAAATGAAATTAATTCGGAAAGGTGCTGAAGAAATAATCACCGAAGAAGAATTAATAAAGAAATTCGAAATAGCAGAAAAAACAGGAAAACCACTCAGGATAAAATACGGCATCGATCCCACCGGTTATGATGTACATATCGGGCACCTGGTTCCCATTCGTAAAATGCGTGATTTCCAGGATCTGGGGCATACCGGCGTTATCATTATCGGGGACTTCACAGCACAGATCGGCGATCCCTCCGGAAAAGATGAAACCCGTCCTCATCTTACCGCTGAGCAGGTTAAGAATAATGCCGAAAAATATATGGACCAACTTTATACCGTTCTGGATAAAGATAAAACCGAAGTCCGCTGGCAAACCGAATGGTTTGGCAACATGACCATGGCAGACGTATTGGAACTTATGGGAAAATTCACTTTAGCGCAATTTATGGCTCACGAAACTTTCAGAAGCAGGTATGAAAAGGGTCTTCCACTGGGAATGCACGAAATGATGTACCCTATCCTGCAGAGTTATGATTCTGTAGCGATTGAAGCAGATGTAGAATTGGGTGCCACCGAACAGAAATTCAATATCCTGGCAGGAAGGGACATGCAAAGGTTTTTCGGTCAGCCCGAACAAGTTGCAGTTCTCTCACCCATTTTAATGGGAACGGACGGCAAAGAGAAAATGAGTAAGTCATTAAATAATTACATTGCCGTTTTCGATACCCCCAAAGATAAATATGGAAAAACCATGTCTATTCCTGATGATCTGATAGTTAATTATTTAACTTATGCTACTAGTAGTTTTAGTGATTCTGAAATCAAAAATTATGAAAAAACTTTAAATTCAGGGTCAATAAACCCAAAATTAATTAAAGAAAAATTAGCATGGGAAATAGTAAGAATATATGATGGTGAAAAATATGCAAACTTAGCACAAGCAGAATTCAACAAAATATTTGCCAAAAAAGAAATACCCGATGAAATACCTGAATTCAAGCTCAAAACCGAAAAAATTGGGATCACTGAATTGTTGGTTTCTGCTGGAATTTGCGCGTCGAACGGTGAAGTAAAACGGTTAATTAAACAGAACGCTGTCAGTATCGATGATAAAAAGATAGACGATATCTTTTTTGAAGTTGATAGAGGATCTGTGATAAAAGTAGGAAAAAGACGCTTTCTGAAAGTGTTGAAATAGAGGAAAAATGAATTTCATTGTTCAATTAATAATTCAATTACCAATTCTTTTAATTGCACTCACGGTTCACGAATTCAGTCATGGATATGTAGCATATCTTCTGGGGGACGACACAGCAAAACGAGCGGGAAGGTTGACCCTGAACCCGATATCGCACATAGATCCTATCGGGTTGCTCATGTTGTTCATTGCTCGCATTGGCTGGGCAAAACCCGTTCCCATTAATCCCCATAATTTTCAAAATTATAAGCGTGATACGGCTTTTACAGCAGCAGCAGGTCCGGCTGCAAATTTCACACTTGCCATACTGCTATCGGTTGTTTTTAATCTTATCAAGAAGTTTGATCCAGACATTATGTATGGCGCCAGTGCATTTACGCAATTTTGGCTGGGAATGCTGCTTTATGCCATCCTGATAAACCTGGCTCTGGGGCTTTTCAACTTGATTCCCATCCCACCCATGGACGGGTCAAAGATATTGGGAGGCTTTCTTTCCGATGAAGCATATTACAAGTACACTGCACGAGAACGCCAGGGAGCCCAGATCCTGATGATAATTCTGGCTGTTTCATTTGTCTTCAGATTGAATATAATCGGCGCTATCATCATGCCGCCCCTTAATTTCTTTCTGAAACTGTTAACTGGATTAACGCTATAAATTTTTATATCTCGTTCCTATCGGGCAGCTGCCTGATGGGAACGAGATAATTGGAGATAATTATGAACTTAGAAAATGTAAAAAAGATCATTGAAGAAAACCAGATCAAAACAGTCGATCTAAAATATTCCGACCTGATCGGAAACTGGTATCACATTTCTTTTCCAACACGCAGACTGGAATATGTTATTGAGAATGGAATTCCTTTTGATGGTTCCAGCATTCCCGGCATGAAATCTGTGGAAGCTGGTGATATGGTGCTTATACCGGATATTTCAACTGCAATAATTGATCCGTTCACATACCACCCAACCTTGCGAATGCTTTCCTATATTTGTGATGCCGATTCGCGGATAGGTGTGAAGAAAGATCCACGCAGTTTGGCTAAGCGCGCTCAGGGCTTCATGGAAAAAACAGGAATTGCCGATGAATCCTATTGGATCCCCGAATTTGAATTTTACCTTTTCAATGAAGCGGAAATCTACAATGGTAAATTCAGCGCAGGATACAAATTTACTTCTGCCGAGAATAAGGATGATCTTCCGGGCAGTTACAAGGATATAGACGGAACAGCTGTAGCCAACCGTAAAGGCTATCATATCGATGTTCCGTTCGATAAGTATGCAGATATTCGTGAAGAGATGGTTCAAATAATCGAAGAGATCGATTGTCCGATACGTTATCACCACCACGAAGTTGGGCTTTCCGGACAGCAGGAGATTGAAACCGAATTGCTGGAATTCAACCTGATCACAGATAAGATGATGTATATAAAAGATATCATTCATAATTGTGCCCTGGAAAATGAACTTACAGCCACTTTCATGCCGAAGCCAATTTATGATGAAGCTGGTAACGGCATGCACTTCCATATTCAATTAAGAAAAAATGGAGAGAATCTTTTTTATAAAAAAGGAAATTATGCTGATCTTTCGGAAGAAGCGCTTTATTTTATTGGTGGAATTTTGAAACATGGCCGTTCACTAACAGCTTTCACAAATCCCAGCACGAATTCATTTAAACGCCTCCTTCCTGGCTTTGAAGCTCCTGTAAAATTATTCTTTGGTTTAGCTAACCGCAGTGCAGCTATCCGAATACCCAAATATGCCACCAGCAAAGAAATGAAGCGCATCGAGTTCCGTACTGGTGACGGAACCTGTAATTATTACCTGGCAATGAGTGCTCTTCTAATGGCGGGATTGGACGGCATAAAAAATAAAATAATGCCAACTCCCGAAAATGGTTACGGTCCGTTTGATGATAATGTATTCAATTGGTCAGAAGAAAAGCAGGCAAAGCTGCACACCATTCCCATTAGTCTGGAAGAAGCTTTGGAAGCATTAAAAGACGATCATGATTATCTTCTTGCCGGGGATGTTTTCAACAAGGAACTTATTGATACCTGGATAATAGAGAAAATGAAGGAAGTGGTTGCTGTGCGCAATAGACCTCATCCTTACGAAATGAATCTGTATTATAGTTTGTAATCATCTGGTAGTATTTACTACCAAACAGTTTGTAACTTGCCTTACTGCAGACGAATACATAAACAGACCCAGAGACCTAATATAAAATTAACGCCAAGAATGAGCGGCGCAGCTTCTTAGCGTCCGCTCAATTCGCTTGTTATGAGCGCAATTGCTCATTTTTAATACTTAGTGCTCTATTAGACAATTTCCTCCCAACAGTACTAAGAAATTCCATCAAATGCTCTCTCTCTATAGACGCCTTCCAGAGAGGACTACGCTCTGTCCAAAATATCCAATTATTCTCACTATCAATCTCATAAAGCACGTGGGATATCGAATTTCTAAGAAGCCGAATTAGCCAATAGGATGGAGCACAAGTGAATTCTGGCGGGGTCTCCCTAAGAGTAAAAAACGAGGGCAGAGCAGGAACCATGTTATCCAACGTTTGAAAAAGCTCATCATTTTTTGATAGGTTCATTAGTTCCTTGGGAACAACGAGCAAGCAATAAAGTAATGACGCGACATAAGATTGATCGAGAAGATGATACGAATCTAAGTCAGCTTGATTTAGATTTAGTTGCATTTCACCCAATTTCTGCCGCTTGACTTTATCAAATAACGTATCTCTATGTACAGCTTCAATGATATTTCCGTTAATCATTGCTCTTGCAGGGATATCCAGCCTAAGATCATATCTTTTTTCCATATTTTTAATTCTCATAACTCGTTAATATCCCGCCAACTGGCGTCATAATACTCTTATCTACATGCTTCATAACACTTTGTTCCTTTATCTTCGCAAAAATCACTAAAATGTGCATATAACTTTCTTTAAAAGAAAAAATTATTGTCAAGAAAATAAATAAATCTTGCTGGACAGAGCGCATAATAAGCTTTGCTTAATAACATCAATATACAAGCGAAGCGATATGCCTGGTAGAAAATAGTATAAAGGAACGTGAATCAATAAATTTCTTATTGACTTAACGCAGGCTTTTTCACTTTTAATAAACAATGAAAAATGAAAAGAAATTGAATTTGTCCATCGATGTGGGTGGAACCAATACCCGTTTGCAGTTTGAGCTTGTTAAAAATGGGCAGCAGATAGAAACTTCTGAAATATTCAAAGCGAAGATAGATTCAAAACAGAAGCTGCATGATTTCATTCGCAATTCAATAAATGGGCAAAAACAACTTCCCGATAAATGCACCATCGGTTTTGCAGGGATTGTTTTAAACAAAAGTGAAGTGAACCTTACCCGCTGGCATAACAGAACAAAAATAACTCTGCAGGATATGTATGACTGCGGACTTCCCGAAAATAAAACCCTGATGCTGAACGATATGGAACTTGCGGGATATGGGTTTTTATCTTTGGAAGAAAATGGATATCGGTTTAAAAAACTGTATGAACCACCCATAAAAGCTCGAACAGAACCAGAAAGTTCAAGGACTGTTCTGCTGGCTCCCGGAACAGGTTTCGGTACTACCGGCGTAATAACAGGAAAAACAAAATCCGGTGAAAAATATTATGAAGTTATCCCTTCGGAAATTCAGCATATCACAGTTTCACCATTAGATGAAAAACATGAAGAAT